>Ga0310697_10002892_pt1 | contig 17704 bp, 13 predicted proteins | sample 172DNAGHGlowgp2_FD_203883 | JGI IMG/M metagenome (GOLD analysis project Ga0310697, IMG submission 203883) | Sheep rumen microbial communities from Palmerston North, Manawatu-Wanganui, New Zealand - 1728 DNA GHGlow gp2 (v2) (version 2) | ecosystem: Host-associated > Mammals > Digestive system >... | reverse complement strand
TGTTCATGCGGCTGAAGTTCGGGTCGAGCGTGGGGGAGACAACGAGGGAATCGATGTTGTAGCCACGGCGGGAGAACACGAGGGCGATACGCACGAGCACGCCCGGGCGGTTCGCCACCAACAAACTAATGGAATGTCCTTTATCTATCATGGTAATGTCCTCCTATTAGGTCGATCCTGTGGGCTTTTCGAGTTTGGACTTGGGCGGCTCGGTAATCATGCTCGTGATGGGAGCACCCGCCGGAATCATCGGGAACACGTTGTCTTCCTTCTCGCATTCGCAGTGGATGAGGATCGGGCCGTCCTTGTATTCGAGCGCCTTCTGGATGACGCGTTCGGCGTCGGCGGCACGCTTGATGCGCAGCCCCGGGATGCCGTAGGCTTCGGCGAGCTTCACGAAGTCGGGGTTGCCCATCATGTCCACGCTGGAGTAGCGGTGGTCGTAGAAGAGTTCCTGCCACTGACGCACCATGCCGAGGTACTTGTTGTCCATCACGAAGATCTTGATGGGGAGCTTGTGGATGGCTGCGGTAGCGAGTTCCGCTTCCGTCATCTGGAAACCGCCGTCACCGCTGAAGCTCAAGACCGGCCAACCGGTCTCGTTGCCGAACGCGGCGCCGATAGCTGCGGGGAAGCCGAAGCCCATCGTGCCTGCGCCGCCGCTGGAGTGCAGCTGGCGCGGGTAGTTGATGTCGAAGAACTGTGCGACCCACATCTGGTGCTGGCCCACGTCGGTCGTGACGATGGCCTTGCCCTTGGTGAGCTTGCTTGCAGTCGCAATCACGTGCTGCATGCGCAGCCCGCCCTGCTTGGGGTAGGTGAGCGGGAAGCGCTTCTTCCAGGTCTGGCAAGTCTTGATCCATTCGGCGGTATCGAGCTTGTGGACCATCGGGAGGAGCTGTTCAAGCACGAGCTTTGCGTCGCCGCACATGAACACATCCGGCTGCAGCACCTTGCCTTCTTCGGCGGGGTCGATGTCGATGTGCATCTTGACGGCGTCCTTGCAGAAGACTTCGAGCTTACCGGTAATGCGGTCATCCCAGCGGCTGCCGATAGAGAGAATCAAATCGCAGTCGAGCACGGCCTTGTTCGCGTACACGGTGCCGTGCATGCCGAGCATGCCGAGCGAAAGCTCGTGATCGGTGGGGAAGGTGCCGAGGCCGAGCATGGTGCAGCAAACCGGAGCGCCAATCTTTTCGGCGAGTTCCTTCACCTGGCGGCTGGCCCCGCTGATCATGGCACCGTGGCCCACGAGCAGCAATGGCTTCTTGGAATTCTTGAGGTATTCGGCGGCCTTCTCGACACTCTCGGTAGAGGCGTACGTCGGAATCTTGTAGCCGGGCAAGTCCATCTGGTCGGTGAACGGGGCGGTGCATGGGCCTGCGGTCACGTCCTTCGGAAGGTCGATGAGCACGGGACCCGGACGGCCGCTGCGCGCAATGTGGAAGGCTTCCTTCATGATGCGCGGGAGGTCGTTGGAATCCTTCACCAGGTAAGAATGCTTGACGGCCGCGAACGTCATGCCGCTCGTGTCGCATTCCTGGAAGGCGTCCTTGCCGAGGTTCGGGGTCGTCGTCTGGGCGGCGAGCACCACGATGGGGCTCGAGTCCATGAGGGCGGTGTAGATGCCGGTAAAGGTATTGGTGGCGCCCGGACCGCTGGTCACGAGGGCGACGCCGACCTTGCCTGTCTGGCGGGCGTAGCCGTCAGCCATGTGGGTCGCGCCCTGTTCATGGCGGGAGAGGACTACCTTAATATTAGAATCGAGAATTGCGTCGAACATCGGGATGGCGGAACCACCCGGATAGCCGAAAATGGTGTCGATGCCTTCGCGTTTGAGGCATTCGATAATCACTTCGGCACCGCTAAGAGTCTTGTTTGCCATAATTTTTCCTATCTGAAAGAAGATTATCTTTTGGTGTTTGCTAAAAAATATAGGAGATTTTTTTTAAAGTGGCAATGGATTCTGTTGCAAAAATTGAAAAATTGTTCGATTTTTTTGTAAAGATTGCGTTTTGAATAAATGTTTGTCGTGAAAAATTGATAAATGTTACGCTATTTTTGCTTAGAGTTCTTGTGTTGATGTTGAAAATTGTTCTGTTTTTGGTGAAACTTTTGTTGTTTTGATTTGCTGCTTGATAAAAATATGTGCTTTTTGCTTGCAAATATTGTCCGGTGATTCTCCTTTTTCCTGTTTTCTATAAAAAAGGTGCCTTTTTGGCTGATTTTTTCCCTGAACTCGTTTTATAAGGTAGAAACGATCCTAAGGACTGCCTATGCATGAAAATCTACTTCCCCGTGAAAAGCTCCGGATGAGGGGGGCGAGTGCCCTTTCCAATGAGGAACTCATTGCCCTGATTCTTGGAAGCGGTACCCGCGAGTGTGGCGTGTTCGAACTCTCTCGTCACATTTCGGACTACCTTTCTTCAGCAACCACGCTACCCTCGATGGATTCCCTGCGTAAAATACGCGGGCTCGGGACCGTCAAGGCTACGCAGATTTTGGCCTGCCTAGAACTTTCGAACCGCTACATACTGAGTTCGAAGGCGGTGTCGGTCCTCTCGCCCGAAGACCTGCTTGCGCGCCTCGCCGGGCTCAAGTTTGAGCAGAAGGAACATTTCGTCGTAGTGACCCTCAATGCGGCGAACTTCGTCATCGGCGTTCACGAAGTCACCTCCGGACTAGTGAACCAGGCTCCCATCGCCCCGAGGGAGGCTTTTGCGAAGGCAATCGAGGACAATGCGGTCTCGGTCATCTTTGCGCATAACCATCCTTCGGGTTCTACCGAGGCTTCCCCGCAGGACTATTCCATTACGCGGGTGCTGTGTGCGGCGGGGAAGGTGCTCCAGATTCCGGTCATCGACCACATTATCGTCGGGAAGGGCGGATATACTAGCCTCTGTCGCGAGAACCCGGAAATGTTCGAGAAAAGCCTCTAGTTTCGTGGCGTTTCTGTTGAAAAAACGGTATTTTTGAAAAGTTTCGTTTACATTGGCGTTATTTTGTCTGTTTTTCAAAACGTTCGCTGTGACCGTTGTCATAAAAACACTGAATATTTAGCTCATTTTAGACTTATAAATGTCGTTTTTTGGCTAAAAAGTTATATTTAACGCAGAAGTTTAGGGAAAACCCTATTTTTAAGGAGACTCTATGAAAAGAGTAGTAACAGGGCTTGCGCTTGCTTTGGCCGTCCAGGCTTTTGCAGACCACCCGCAGACAATCAACAAGACAGGCTTTGTTGGTGTCAATAAGACTCAGTCTGCCCAATCCTTGGGACATTCTAAATTGTCTTTCTATGGCTTGATGGACGCAACGACGGATGTCAACAACATTGCTCCGGAAGGCGTTACCGAAAGCTATATCGGCCCCTACCAGGAAGGTGTTGTCGGATTGCCTCCGGGAACCGTCATGCGTAAGGGCATGGTCGAGGACTATATCGGCTTAGGCGCCCAGGTCGGTTTCGGTATCGGCATCTGGCATTACTTCGATATCGGTGTCGGCATTCCTGTTTACTATGACAAGTTTACCGTTAACAATACGGGCTGCCCGTACAACGGTGTCGTTACCTACGATCCCGGTGATGGAACTCAGCCGGCTACGGCTTGCCAGCCGGGTCAGGTCGCTGGTACCAACATCGGCTACATCGGCAACATCAAGGCCGACTTGAAGATCCGTCTCCCGCTCCCCGACGAACAGCCGGTGGACATCGCCGTTTTCGGTGAAGGCAACTTCGGTACGGCGAATACCGCGAAGGATGGTATCTGGATCCGCGAACCGGAATTCATCAACAAGAACGACAAGGCCGCGCAGGCATTCGGCGTGCGTAGCACCATTGCCAAGGTCGGCGGTGCGTTGACCCTCGATTTCGACAAGATCGACGCCATCCCGCTCGTTATCCATGGTAACGGCGGCTATGTCTATTCTACCGACGCAAACTACCTCTCCTATCCGTATGCGTCTGGAGCCCTTGAAATCTATTTCATGGATTTCCTCTCGATCTTTGCGGAATACTACATGATTTTCCAGATGGATGAGTTCAGCGATGGAACTAAGCTCGATGTCAAGGACTTGACCGGTGCGGTCGTGTTCCACCTGCCAATCGGTCTTGATATCCACCTGGGCGGCTCCTACTCGCTGGGTAAAGGCTACGATGCCGCCGATCCTTCGAATTTCCCGTCTGTCAACGCCATGGAAAACGACCAGCGCGTCCTTACCTACAGGACTACGGTCAATCCCAAGTACAAGGTCTATGGCGGTATCACCTGGAGCGGCTTCTTGCTGGCTCAGGACCGCGATGGCGATGGCGTGACGGATAATGAAGATAACTGCCCGGATGACTTTGGTCATCGTCTGAACCAGGGGTGCCCGTTGGGTAATCCGGACGTCGACGAAGACGGCGTTTGCGATGCCTGGGTTTCTGAGAAGGGCTTTGAAAATGAATTTAGGGATGTCTGCGAAGGCATTGACGCTTGCCCGAACGAACAGGGTGAAGGCGAAGATGGTTGCCCGCTCGAAGATCCGGACCCGGATGGCGACCATGTCTGCGATGCCTGGGTCTCCAAGAAGAAACTCCAGAAGAAGTTCAAGGAAGTCTGCGAAGGCATAGATAGCTGCCCGACTGAAAAGGGTACCGTTGCCAATAAGGGCTGCCCGGAAGATAATCCGGACCCGGATGGCGATGGCATGTGCTCTCCGTGGGTGACCGACAAGAACAAGCTCGGTGACTACGCGAACGTCTGTAAGGGTTACGACATGTGTCCGGGTGAAGCGGGTACCAAGGCCAACAAGGGCTGCCCGTGGGATGATCCGGATAGCGATGGTGACGGCCTCTGCGACGAATGGGTGACCCAGAAGAAGATGGGCTACTACTTCGAAAAGGCTGCCGAAGACGAAAAGATCAAGAACGAATGGTTCATCGAAAAGACCTGTAAGGGTATCGACAAGTGCCCGACCGAATTCGGCCCGGCCAACAACGAAGGCTGCCCGCTCGGCGATCCGGATACCGACAAGGACGGCATCTGTGACGAATGGGTGACCCAGAAGAACATGCTCGACCAGTACGACGGCATCTGCTCCGGTATCGACAAGTGCCCGACTGAACCTGGTGAAGCCTGGGCTAACGGCTGCCCGATGGACAACCCGGATATTGACGGCGACAGCCTCTGCGCCTCTTGGGTGACCGAGAAGAAGATGCAGGATCAGTTCAAGGATGTCTGCCACGGCGTCGACAAGTGCCCGACTGAAAATGGTCCTGAATGGAACAAGGGCTGCCCGGCCGAGAACCCGGATGGCGATGCTGACGGCGTCTGCGATGCATGGGTCTCCAAGCAGAAGATGTTCGAACAGTTCAAGGATGTATGTAAGGGCGTTGACCGTTGCCCGGATGAACCGGGTCCGGATTGGAACAAGGGTTGCCCGTCTGACGAGAACCCGGATACTGACGGCGACAGCCTCTGCGATCCGTGGGTAAGCAAGCAGAAACTGGCTGACCAGTTCAAGGATGTCTGTCACGGTATCGACAAGTGCCCGGACGAAGCTGGTCCTGAATGGAACAAGGGCTGCCCGGCTGAAAATCCGGACAGCGACGGCGACGGCCTCTGCGACGCCTGGGTTGGCAAGCAGAAGATGTTCGACCAGTTCAAGGATGTATGTAAGGGCGCAGACCGTTGCCCGGACGAAGCCGGTCCTGAATGGAACAAGGGCTGCCCGATGGACGATGATCCGGATGCCGATAAGGATGGTGTCTGCTCTGAATGGGTGTCCACCAAGAAGCTCCTCAAGCAGTTTGAAGGCGTCTGCACTGGCCTCGACCGTTGCCCGGATGTTGCGGGTGATGACGGCCACGGCTGCCCGAAGAAGGCTGTCGAGAAGCTCACCGGCGTGACCTTCAAGCCAGGTAAGGCAACGCTCGAATCCAACGCCAAGAACATCCTCAAGGCTGTTGCGAAGAAGTTGAACGAAGATGATAGCTACAAGGAACTGAAGATTGTTATCCAGGGCCACACCGATAACAAGGGTAAGGACAAGACCAACCAGAAGCTCTCTGAAAAGCGTGCTCAGGAAGTCATGAAGACCCTCATCAAGTTCGGCGTGAAGAAGAACCGCATCAAGGCCGTGGGTCTCGGTGCAAGCTGCCCGGTCGATGACAACAGCACTGAAGACGGTCGCGAAATGAACCGCCGTATCGAAATGCACTTCGCTACGCCGGAGAACGACGGTACCAAGTGTGAATCGGAATTCCAGCAGTAATCATCTGATCGGAAACTGAAATTTAAATCCCTGCCCTTCGGGGCAGGGATTTTTATATTTGAATACACCATGACAAAACTTGACGAAATATTGCAGTCCCTCGGAGCGACAAACCACGACCTGGTCGAGAAACTTCCCGCAAACTTGAACCACAAGATGGTGCAGAAGGCCCGCCTTGGCAAGAAGCCCGTGCCCAAGCACACGCAAGATTTGATTCTTCAGGCGGTGAACATGCTGATGCGCGAAAAGGCCGTTGCCGAAGACAAGGCTGTAAAGCAGTACAAACGCGTAGAAATTTTCGGGGAATAAACTTTAATAAATGTGTGATGTGGAATGTGTAGTGTGTTATGATTGACTCTTAATCTCACATTTCACACCTCACATTTCACATTTTATTAAATTAATTGTATGCAGCAATACTTAGACTTACTTCGTGACATTCTTGAAAACGGTGTGGACCGTTCCGACCGTACGGGAACGGGGACGCGCTCCGTATTTGGCCGCCAGTGCCGTTACGACCTTTCCAAAGGGTTCCCCTGCCTTACCACCAAGAAACTCCACCTGCGTTCGATTATCCACGAACTCCTGTGGTTCCTGAAGGGCGATACGAACATCAAGTACCTGCACGATAACAAGGTCACCATATGGGATGAATGGGCCGACGAGAATGGCGACCTGGGCCCGGTCTATGGCCACCAGTGGCGCTCTTGGCCGACCCCCGATGGCGGGCACATCGACCAGATCCAGAACTTAATCAATAGCCTCAAGAACAATCCGGATTCACGCAGGCACTTGGTGTGCGCATGGAATGTGGCCGAAGTTGACAAGATGGCCCTGCCGCCTTGCCACTGCCTGTTCCAGTTCTACGTGGGTGGAGTGGGTGCTTCGGGCAAGCGCAAACTCAGCTGTCAACTGTACCAGCGCAGTGCGGACACGTTCCTCGGCGTTCCGTTCAATATTGCGTCCTATGCGCTGCTGACGCTCATGCTTGCACAGGTCTGTGACTACGAACCGGGCGAGTTTATCCATACTCTCGGCGATACGCACCTGTACTCCAATCACTTCGAACAGGCGAAGGAACAGCTCACGCGTACGCCGCGCAAGCTCCCGACGATGAAGCTCAATCCCGAAATCAAGGACCTGTTCGAATTCAAGTTCGAGGACTTCGAACTCGTAGATTATGACCCGTGGCCGACCATCAAGGCCCCGATTGCAGTTTAATTTGTAATGTGTAGTGTGAAATGTGTAATTAATTGCATCTCACATCACACATTTCTCATCCCACATTTCACATTATGTTAATATCCGCTATAGTCGCAATTTCAAGGAACAATGTCATCGGCCGTGACGGTCACTTGCCGTGGCACCTGTCTGCCGACCTCAAGCGTTTCAAGGCCATCACGACGGGGCATTCCATTATCCTCGGGCGCAAGAACTACGACGATATCGGACGCCCGCTTCCGAACCGCACGAACTACGTGCTTACGCGGAACACGGCGTTCGAGGCTCCGGGCTGCATTGTCTGCGGCAGCCTCGAACTGGCCTTGAACAAGGCTAGCGCCGCCGGCGAGAGTGAGTGCTTCATCATAGGCGGCGCCGCCGTGTACCGCGAGGCGATGCCCCTGGTGAAAAAGATGTACGTGACCCGCGTGGAATCTGACGTAGATGGCGACGTGTTTTTCCCGGAATGGGGTGAGGGCTGGCATAAGGTGAGCGAGGAATCTTTCCCTGCCGACGAGAAGAACGACTTCCCGACGGTGTTCGAAGTCTGGGAAAGGGAATAGTTACAACTTGGAATAATTTTTGAAATAAAAGTCTCCCTCGATTTTGTCGGGGGTCTCTTTTTTGTATAGATTAAAAACATGCTGGACTTAAATGTATTCTACCGTTTGGCGGCAGCGATTGGCATTGGCCTTATCATAGGCATGCAGCGCGAGCACACCTATTCCGACAAGGATGACAGACACCCTGCCGGTGTACGCACGTTTACCCTGGTTGCACTTGTGGGGGCTATTTCTGCGTTACTCAGTGACCAAATGCAGGGGCTTGCCCCGTTCGTGACGGGCTTTATCGTGGTAGGCATGCTCCTGATGGCATCGCACATTTCTTTTGCGATAGGGCACAGGCCCCAGGAAGGGCGGCCTGTTGTCAGCAGTGACGGCATCACGACAAGCGTTGCCGTGCTGATGGTTTATCTGCTGGGGGCGGTGTGCTGGTACGGCAGGCTCCTTGAAGCATGTGTGATTGTGGTGGTGATGCTGTGGGTGCTGATGGCAAAAGACCAACTGCATTCTTTTGCGCAGAAACTTTCGAAAGAAGATATCCTCGCGACGGTAAAGTTTGCGGTGATATCGGCATTGATTTTGCCGTTCCTGCCGAATCAGGCATATGGCCCTCCGGGGCTCGAAGTGCTGAATCCGCACACCATCTGGCTTTTCGTGGTGTTTATTTCGGGCATAGGCTTTGTGGGCTACGTGCTTATCAAGCTTGTAGGTCCGGGCAAGGGAATCTGGCTTACCGGCCTTCTGGGCGGGCTAGCAAGCAGTACCGCCCTCACGCTGAACCTTGCAGGGCGCAGCCGCGAAAACGAGGATTATGCCTCGGACTTTACGCTGGGTATCGTGCTCAGCTGGGCGGTGATGTACGTGCGTCTTTACCTTATCTGTATCTTCCTGAGCGGTGCGCTGGCAAAACCTCTGGTACTACCGCTCCTGCTCCCGGTGGTGCCGGCGCTCGGGTATGCGCTGTTCCTCAAGATTAAGGAGGTCCGCAACCACAGGCAGAAATCCGCCGATTTCACGAACCCCTTCAAGCTTTTGCCGGCAATTAAGTTCGGCCTCGTGTTTACTGCGGTCATGTTCGTCGCGAATGCGGCGCGCGTTTACCTGGGCTCGGGAGCCTTGCTTGCCTGCAGTTTCTTGGGCGGTGCCGCCGAGATGGATGCGGTCGCGTTCTCCGTCATCGACATGAACCTGAAATCGGGGCTTGGCGTGCATGAACTTGTGCTCGCGCTCCTGTTTGCAAGCCTTGCGAATACCCTTACCAAGGGTGCCCTGGTATGCTTCCTCGGTGCAAAATCCATGCGCCGCCCGATAATTCCGGCGGTAGTGCTGATTTGCGCCGTGACCGGAGCCTTGATAGCATTTTATATGGGAAACTAGCCTCTCTTTGCGGGAAATAATTACTATATTTACCTCGCAAAAAGAGGTCTATTATGAAACTTTTGCCCGAAGCCTTGACGTTTGATGACGTCCTGCTCGTTCCCGCTGAATCCTCCGTTTTGCCGGCTCAGACGGATGTGAGCACCCAGCTCGCCCCCAATATCAAGCTGAACATTCCTATTATCAGTGCCGCCATGGACACCGTGACGACTGCTCCCTTGGCCATTTCGCTTGCCCTGCAGGGTGGCCTTGGCATTATCCACAAGAACATGAGCGTCGAAGACCAGGCCGAAGAGGTTCGTAAGGTCAAGCGGTGGCAGTCCGGTATTGTGACCAATCCGGTGACTCTCGATGCCGATGAACCGGTATCTGCTGCATTTGAACTCCGCGCACGCAACAAGGTGAGCGGTTTCCCGATCCTTTCCAAGGGCAAGCTCGTCGGTATGCTCACGAGCCGCGACCTTCGCACCGTTAGCGATATGAACGTGAAGATTCGTTCCGTGATGACGAAGAATCCGGTGACGGCAAGCCCGAAGGTGAGCCTCGCCAAGGCGAAGGAAATCCTCGCCGAAAAGCGCATCGAGAAGCTCCCGCTCGTGGATGCATCCGGCGCCCTGAAGGGCCTCATCACGATGACTGACATCTTGAAGCGCGAAAACAACCCGAACGCTAGCCTCGACAAGAACGGCCAGTTGCTCGTGGGTGCCGCTGTCAGCACTTCTGCCAATACGCTTGAACGCGTGGCTGCCCTCGTGGACGCCGGCGTTGACCTCTTGATTATCGATACGGCTCACGGTCACCACATCGGTGTGCGCAACATGGTGAAGACTGTCCGCAAAAAATACCCGAAGCTCACGATTTGCGCAGGCAACGTCTGCACGCCGGAAGCTGTTGCGGAACTTGCCAAGTGCGGCGCGAACATCGTGAAGGTTGGTATCGGCCCGGGTTCCATCTGCACCACGCGTATTGTTGCCGGTGTGGGTTACCCGCAGTTCTCTGCTGTGGTGGAATGCGGCAAGATGGCCCGCAAGGTTGGCGTGAAGATTATCGCCGATGGTGGTCTCAAGTTCTCTGGCGATATTGTGAAGGCTCTCGCTGCCGGTGGCCACGCCGTGATGGTGGGCTCGCTCTTTGCCGGTACCGAAGAAGCTCCGGGCGAAGTCATTCTCGCCGACGGCCGTAGCTACAAGAGCTACCGCGGCATGGGTTCTCTCGGTGCCATGAAGGCAGGCTCTGCTGACCGTTACTTCCAGGGTGGCGTTCAGGAACCGCGCAAGTTTGTTCCGGAAGGCATTGAAGGCCGCGTTCCGTATAAGGGCCCGCTCCGCGACACCGTTTACCAGCTGATTGGCGGTATCCACTCTGCCATGGGTTATGCCGGTGCGGCAAACCTCGAAGAACTCTACAAGAAGGCTACTTTCGTCCGCATTACGGGCGCAGGCCTGCGTGAATCGCACCCGCACGATGTGACCATCACGAAGGAAGCCCCGAACTACAGAACCGGCGACTAATCTTGCATCGTCATCCCCGCGAAGGCGGGGATCTTCATTGTAAATCTGAATATAAACATTTATCCCTTCGCGCCTGCGAGGGGATTTTTTATTATTTTGTAAGTACAAAAAGGAGTTTGTATGAAAATAAGGTTTGTGGCTCTTTGCTTGTTGGTGCTGTTCTTTGCCGGCTGTTCGTCGGAACGCCAGTTCCTGGATGCCGGTTGGACGCAGAAGCCCGCAAAGATGAAAATCCTGTTCACGAAGCCTAGCCTCGTAGTCGAGGGTAAGGAGTTCCGGTCGACGGATCCGGCTTACGACAAGACGATGAACATGGTTTTAGGGTGGTTCAATAAACAGAATGATGAAGTCGAGATTCCCGAGGCGATGGAGGTGATTTCGGACTGGTTCAGGGACAAGATTGATAACGTGATGCAGTTCAATTCGAATGTCCCGAGTGTGGTGGAAAGGGTGTCGAAGAAGAAAATCTCCCGCGATACCGAGAATATGGACGGGGTCGATGTCAAGATTCCCAAGCTAGAGGCGATGTCGGACAGTTTCGATGTCTACCTGATCCTGGACGAAATCGGAATGCATATATCGAAGGTTGATACCTATATGTCAATGGGACCTTCTTTTGGTCCGACTGGCCTGCCTACGACCCCTGGCGTTGGCCCTAGGTTCCAGGGAGAATCCACACGGATCGATGCGAATTATGTCGTCTATGACGTGAAGACGGGCAAGCGCCTCGCATACGGTCACCTGGAAGATGGAATGTACCACGAAGACGTTGCCGCCGAGACGGGCTGGTACGATAACCTGCGCCAGTTGATGCTGAGAATCCTTGGCACGACTCCGGTGACCCGCTTTAATTAACGGTCTGTTTCTTATACTGTCAAGAAACGAAAAGCCTGTCTGTAGGGACAGGCTTTTCGTAAATGTGTAAGAAGGCGTGCTAGAAATCCCAGCAGTCCTCGTATAGGGGTGTATGGAGCGTGCCGGCCTTTTCTGCCTCCTTGGCTTTTTCTTCGGCAACGGCTTTGTCCAGGTCGCATTTCCTCTGGTTGGGGGCGTCTGTTGTCTTGTAGCAGTAGGCGACCCTTTGGCATGCCTTTGCAGAGTTGCTGTCACCGCAGGCGGTGAACAGGCAAAGTATGGCTAGGGACGATGCGGCAATAAGAAATTTCTTCATAAACATCCTCATTCTTTTAGCTCCTAATGTATAATTTATTCGCATAAAAAGCACGTGTGCCGTTGTAAAAAAACGATTTTTGCCACATTTTAGGGCTAAAATACAGGTTTTGCGTGTCTTAAATTGCTAATTTTTGATTGATGAAGAGCCTCCTCACGAAAATTTTCGCTATCGCGGTACTGCTCATTGCTTTCGTTTCCTGTTCTGACGAAGACGAAGGCACCGAGTTCCTTTTTGACCGCGAAATCATGGAAATGAGCGTCCTTCGCAGTTGTGTCGACGAAAAAGATACTTCGGCCTGCTACCGCATCCGCTTCCGCCTGCCTATCGAGAAGGAAGACCTGTCGTATATCCATGTGTGGCTCGATACGACTGTAATCGACGATACCTCGAAGGCCGTGACTTCGAAACAAATTGGTAAGGCGGACACGTCCCTTGAATATGGCGAGGATATCACAAGGCTTTATGATACGCTCGACCTTACCGACATGGTCAAGGAATACCTGGAAACTTATAAGAGCCTCCAGGTGGCGTTCTTCTGCGAGTATTCCGACGACGAGGATCCTGGCTCCGTGCAGCGCGTTATCCTGCATTTCGGGGACAGCATTCCTCCTGCCAACGTGACCTTCTCTGCCGAATCCACATGGACTGACGGCATAATGTTCGAATGGTACCGCCCGACGGACCAGACTGATTTCTACAAGATGTCGGAACTTTCGGGAATTATTGTCGGCTACAATGTCGTCATCTATTCCGAAGACAAGAGTGTAGACCTGCGCGATATCAAGGTAACCGTGACTACGGCCGAGGGCGTAGACTCTACGGGTACCGAATTTTACAGACGCCATGCGCGTGTCCGTGCGACATTCGATTCGGTCTGGATCGATACTGCGCTCTCGCATACCGATAAGGACAAGAACAAACTGCGCATCGCTGTTCTCGACGGGAAGGGCTTTGATTTCGAGAATGATTCCCTGAACCGCTATCGCATGGTCGTCGAGGGCTTGCGCCCTAACTCCATCTATACAGTCGGCATTACGGCATGGGATTCTGCCGGTAATTCTTCGAGCAAGGAAGATCTTTCTACTGTCGACAAGAACAAGCGATTCGATACGACGGATTCGATCGCGCCGGTCATGGCGAAGAAGCTGTTCTTCATGGAAGATACGCTTTTCCCGGGTATGGCGCGCTTGGATAGCAACAACAGGCTCCGCATATTCTGGAGTATGAGTGTCGACCCGTACAAGACTGACCATCCGGTCAAGTCCGATTCTGTAATCGACATTCCCGATTCGTGCCTGTTTACCCTTTGCTACGATACGGTCGCCACGTATGTGGTCGAACATTACGATGTTATTGCGAAGGAATGGAAAAGTTATCTCAAGCCGGGCGATACGGCCCATTTCAATACGTTGTATGTGCTGGAAAACGATACCATGACCCTCAAGACGGATACCCTGGTACTTTCGGCCATCGAATCGTTCGTGACCGATACCATACGCTGGGTTTCTCCGGGCGATACGATTATCTTCCGCATCCGTTCCAAGGACAAGTCCGGCTATTATTCTGCGGCGTTGATTGATACCGTTTATGTTTCCCCGGGTGCGCTTGCTTCCGAGCTGAATTGTCCAGAAGGCTTTGTTCCGGTTTCCGCGGGCGATTCGCTGAAGTTCTGCATGGAGCGTTATGAACATCGGGACGATTCGGGCGCGTTTGTCAATAATGTGCTGCATTCCGAGGCGGTTGCTGCATGCGAGGCGGTCTCTGCCTCCGGCTTTACCGTGAGCCTCTGCAAGGAACGCGACTGGGAACTGGTCTGCCTTTCGGGCGGTACGCTTGCCTATGGCGTCTTGAACGAGCGGTCTGTCGACGCGACGGAATACCTGTTCTCCTACTGCAATGTCGGTACGAATGATTCAATCTCTGCAGCGGATGTGTCCAGGCGTGACTACCGCTGTACGAACCCGATGGGCGTGAAGGATATGCCCGGCCAGTACCAGGAATGGGTTATCGGCAGGTCCGAAGATACGGTTGCTGTTGCGAAGGGTTCCAGCTATAAGGTCTATGGCGGGCTCGATAGGGAATCGCTCGCACTTTGCACTAACCGTTCGTTCCCGTACTATACGCGCCTTGCCTATACGACGGATACCGTGTACCTCTACCGTGAAGGAGCGAAGGTCGATACGGTGTTTGCTGCCGATACGTCGCGCACGCTCTACAAGAAACTTTCCAAGAAAGATTTCAAGGATAGCCTGCAGTTCTTCGATGTGCAGGATTCCGCTGGCAATACCATTGGCGAAGACTACGCGCTTTATTCCGAATACAAGCAGGGTGGCGACGAATGGCTCGATACGCTGGGTAACGGGCTTAAGTATGTGCCGACCGAGGTCAAGGTCGTGTTCTTGACTGGGGACAAGGTGTCTTACCGTCAGGCGGCCGCATTCTACAAGTCTCCGACAATTGGGTTCCGCTGCTGCGCCTATCCGGAGTAGGGTAAATGCAAATAGAAGATTTCCTGTCTGTCGCTGAATCGCTTGCCAAGCAGGCGGGCGACCTCTGCCTCGAAATCCAGCAGGATTTGGGCAATGTTCATTACAAGTCTCAAAAGGATGTCGTGACGCGCGCGGATATCGCGAGCGAGAAACTCATTGTGGAAGGAATCCGCAAGGCCTTCCCGACACATTGCATCCGCACCGAGGAGGCGGGTATCATTGAAGGCGAGGATCCGCGGTTCCGCTGGATTATCGACCCGGTAGATGGAACCGTGAACTTTAGCCGCGGTATCCCGCTATGGGGTATTTCCATCGCGCTCCATTTCGAGGGCAAGCCCCTGGTGGCGGCAATCAACCTGCCGAAACTCGGGGAACTCTATACGGCGGCCCGCGGGCATGGCGCCTTCATGAACGGAAAGCCCATCCATGTGAGTCAGGAATCTGACTCTATCCATGCCATCGTCTCGAATGGCGACTTCAATGTGGGCGAAGCCTCCAAAATCAACGCCCAGAATTCCCGCAATTTTGCCCACGAGGCAGAGGCCTTCGAGAGAGTCAAGTGCCTCGGTTCTGCGGTAATCGAGGGCTGCTTTACCGCCTGTGGGCGCATAGACTGCTTTGTGATGACCATGAGCTACCCCTGGGACATTGCCGCCATAGCCTTGATGGTGGAGGAGGCGGGCGGAAAATCGACCCGCATAGATGGCGCACCCCTGGAATTTGTTGATGCGGAACAGGCTATTTTCAGCAATGGCGTGTTGCATGACACCCTGATTCGCACATTATCCATGTAAACAATCTTTTCGTATGCAAATACGATAAAAGATTTTATATTGTTGCGCGGTGGGATTGTGTGCGAACACTCGGAGGTGTTAATGAATCTGAAAAAGAGTCTTTTTGCCGCTGTTTCTGTGCTGAGTTTAGCCCCGATGGTGGCTTTTGCTTCTCTTAGCGAAGATGACTATGTCGAAGCGGCCTGGATGACGACTCGCTTTTTTGGCGCCCAGCGTTCGGGCCAGGGGCCGAACTGGGTTCTCGACGGAACCAACCATACGACAAGTTTCCTAAAGGACAGCTACAACGGAAAGGATGTTTCCGGCGGCTGGTTTGACTGTGGCGACCATGTGATGTACGGGCAGTCCCAGGGGTATGCCTCCTACATTTTAGCCCTGAGCTATGCTGAATTCAGGCAGGGGTTCTACGACCTCTATACCGGCGACTATACCGACTACAAGGCAAGCAAGGATTACACCCGCAAGGGCGGCAAGCCTAACGAAATCCGCGACTTGCTCGAGGAACTCCGCTACGAGGCCGATTTCTGGGTCAAGGCTGCCATTAGCAGCTCTGCTTTCGTGACCGTGAAGGGCGACGGCAACGCCGACCACAAGAAGTGGGTTACGGCAGGCATGATGAGCACGCTGGGTTCTGGCGACGGTGGCGACCCCAGGTCGATTACGGGCAACGCGAACGATGGCTTTACCCCGGGTATGGCTTCGGCAATGCTTGCCGTGATGGCACGTGTCGACCCTGACTCCGCAAACAAGAAAAAGTACCTCGAAGCGGCCAAGACCGCCTATTCGTACGCCAAGTCCCACAAGGGCGTTACCAATTCTAGCGGTTTCTATGAATCCAACTGGTGGGATGGTCGCTGGAAGGATGGTCCGTTCCTTGCTGCACTCGAACTCTACCGCACCACCAAGGACGAAAAGTACAAGACCGAAGCCGATGAATGGTACTTCGACCTTGAATTTGTCTCGGGCAGCTATACTCGCCTCAACTACTCCAACGTCGTTCCGCTTTCCGTGGTGATGGCCGAAGGCGTGTTTGCCTGGCCTCCGCAGGCGGGCTCCTTCTACGATGCGGAGCAGTTCTTGTCCAACATTTACCAAAAGAAGGCCAAGGACGGCATTTTCATGGGTGAAACCGGCGGTGGCGGATCATTCTCCGTGCGTTCCCCGGCTGGCGGTGCGTTCCTCTATGCTCTCGTGTCCAAGTTCTACAACGAGGATAAGTACGACGACATTATCGAGAAGAACGTTGCCTATTTGCTTGGCGACAATAACAACCATAAGTCCTACGTGGTGGGCTTTACCCGCAATAACGCTAGTGCCCCGAAGTCGCCGCATCACCGCGGTTACTATGCCAACGAGGATCCTGGCCGCGAGGTTGATTCCGGTTTGCAGCCGCCCGAAAAGAACAAACTCCTCGGTGGCCTGATTGCCGGTGATTTTAACAGCGGTAGCCACAGCGGGACTGTTTCCAACTGGCAGGTGAACGAAGTCTGCGTCGATATGAACGCTCCTCTTGTCGGTGCTCTCGGCTACATCCTGAGCAAGAAGGCTCCAGTAATCATGGAAAACGAAAAAGAGGAAGAAGAAGAGGTAGAGCCGCCGGATACCTCCGATGTCGTTCCGAGCGTGGTCAAGATTCCTGGCCTCAAGCTCTTCCAGAGCGGTTCCGAAATCACCCTTACCGACGGGAGCGGCAATGCTTTCGACGTGCAGGTGTTCGACCTGAACGGCAAGATGGTGAAGGGCTTCAAGGGTGCCCGCAAGGAACTTTCCTTCACGCTTGAATCCAAGGGCGTGTACCAGGTTCGCGTTACGGCAAGGAATGCCCGCCGCACCTTCGTCGTGAAGTCACTGTAATGTCCTGGCGGACAGCACTTGGCAACTTGTTGCCTAGTGCGCATGGCCACCAAGGTGGGAGCCGCGTAGCGGCGATAGGATCCACAAAGAAATTCAAAGAAAGGTCCCCGCTTGGCGGGGACCTTTTCTTATAACGTTAAGTCTGGCGCAGGTGCGCGGGCCGCTTTTGGAATTGTCATCCCCGGCTTGACCGGGGATCTCCTCCTTACAGCGGGATGTTCCCGTGCTTTCTCCAGAGGCGGGCCTTCTTCTTGTTCTTCAGGTAGTCGAAGGCGGTCGCGAGGCGGTCACGCACGTGGTCCGGAGAGATGACTTCGTCGATATAGCCGTTCTTGGCGGCGATATACGGGTTGAGGTACTTCTCTTCGTATTCGGCGATGAGCTGCTGGCGCGTTTCGGCCGGAGTGGCGGAAGCGGCGATTTCCTTACGGTGCAGGATATCGACGGCGCCTTCGGCACCCATCACGGCGAG
>Ga0310697_10002891_pt1 | contig 17707 bp, 20 predicted proteins | sample 172DNAGHGlowgp2_FD_203883 | JGI IMG/M metagenome (GOLD analysis project Ga0310697, IMG submission 203883) | Sheep rumen microbial communities from Palmerston North, Manawatu-Wanganui, New Zealand - 1728 DNA GHGlow gp2 (v2) (version 2) | ecosystem: Host-associated > Mammals > Digestive system >... | reverse complement strand
TGTCAGAACATAGTTTCCTGCAGGGAGCGTCACATAGTTTTCTTTGTAAGAGTATCCACTCGCCGTGCCGTTTGCGGTGACCGTTCCATCGCTGTTCAGCGTGTATGTGACACCTGCATTAGTGCCTGTTGAAGGCGGATTGAATTTATTCTTCCCTGCACCACCAACCCAAGGACTATCATAGCCATTCAGATTCTGAACAGGATTCAATGCGACTGACAGGCTGTCCACTTCTCCGAGACCAAACTCATTATCAACAGACACAGGGTTTCCGGTCTGTGTAGTTGTGTCGCCGACAGCGTTTCGGATCTTCACGATACCGGCGTTTTTATCTTTTAACCAAGGTGTTTTATAAGGCATGATATACCTCCTTGCTTAAATCAAGAAAGGCTGACAATCCGTACTGGATTATCAGCCTTTGCCTTTTCATTATACGAGCAGTGGGCTTTCCCCGGTCATAGCGACCGTCTCGTTATTCCTTGCCACCATTATATCAAACAACTCACGACCATCAACGTTCACCGTGATAGCCTGACTGTTGTTGGTGCCGAGAACACGGGATACGGCTTCCGCTACACCTCGTGATACAGCCGCTACGATCTGATCGTTGTTCGCTACGGCAGGTCTGTTGCCAATCTGACCTACCATTTCAGGGTTCCCGGTTTCATTTGCGAGGAAGATACCTGCATCCGGGAAACCACCTTGAGCAAACCATCTCCACGAAATGTTCCATGACGGCATGATCACACTACCCAACAGACCCGCACCTTTTGCGATACCGCTGACGCTGATATCCGGTAACTGAACAGACGGCTTGCCGAGGTATACATTCATACTACCCGCCATATTGCTTGCCGCAGACAGTACAGAATCCAAAGCGCTCGACATCTTGCTTGAGATACTGCTCCGCATGCTCTCGGCACTGCTCGAGGCGTTGCTCGCCATGGTACTCGTGTTGGATGTAACGCCGCTTGCCATGTCTTTCGCCGCACCGACTGCTTCAGTCAGCATGGTGGTGAACTTGCTCGTGGTGTCGGTGGACATGGTTCCCAGTTTGGAGTTGTAGTTGGTTTCCATACCGGACACCTGATCTGCAACTCCCCTCGTCATGTTACCGACGAGGTTACTGGTAGCAGTACCGATCCCGGTCCACCCGGCGTTCGTCGTGTTGCTCATGTTGTTCAGCCCGCTCGAGTAGTTGTTGACCATCGACTGCACCTTACCAGTGAGGTCAGTTACGATCTCAGTGGTCTTCTGCGCTGTCGTCGTGCTCAGGTTGCTGAAGGTTCCGGTGTTGTTGGCGAGCAGTTGTGTTCCTGCTGTAGCCCACGAGGAGCCGATCAGTGACCAACCGTCTGTCGTTGTCTTCTGGATATGGTTGAGCGTGTCGTCGAAGTTGTCGGCCAGTTTCTGGTTGGCCGCGGCGACTTCGTTCATCTTCTTGATGTACTCGTCCATGCCGTGCGTGTCGATGAACGCCTGCGTGTCGCCGTACTGCGCCTCGAACGACTGGACGTTGGTCTGGCCCTGCGCTGTGGTCTTCTTGTTGGCCGCTCCCTGAATCTTGTCATCGAGAGCACCGAGGCCTGTGATACCGATCAGCAGTGCAATCGGAATCGTCAGAGGATTTGCGAATGCACCAGATATGATACCCGCGATCTTTGCCCCGAGTCCGCCCGCCACAGCCGCTTCAGCGCCTGCTGTGAGTCCGCCTTTCAGCGCATTCGAGATCATCATCTTGAATGCTTCACCGGCGAACGCGGTTACCAGAGCACCGCCGAGTTTAAGCGACAGGATACCGGCAAGCACCGCCGCGAGTTCATGACCATGACCGCCCTCGAATATACCAACGAAAGCGCCCTTGATACCGGCCCATGCCGCTTTAAGCGCGGCGAAGAACATATCACCCCACGGCAGTGCGGACAGGAACCGTCCGACAGCCGCACCGGCTGAGGTGATGAACCCTGACTCGCGCATGGCATCTAAGCCACGCACGAATGCGTTGCCAAGACTGTTTGCCAGTCCTTCAATATCAACGCCATCGATCGCCCGGGCGAACTGCTCGAACATTCTCTCGATCGAAGCCCACATCTCTGAGGACCCGACCCACGCTACCAGAGCGTTCACGGCCCAGTTGAATCCATGGATAAGTGACGTGGCAACATCGTTCCATTTCACCTTGTCGAACCACGTTGTAACTGCGTCAGCAATCCCCAGACCGAAGTCTGTACCGTTACGCATCGCGGCGAGGACGAAGCCCTTCGCCATCTCGATCGCGGCGTTCATCTTGTTCGCGAAGTATGTCGCTACCGCGTTCCAGTCCATCGTCTCGAACCATGACAGGACAGCACGTCCGAACGCATCACCGATGGCGAGCCAGTCAGTTGTTTCGTAGAACACGTTAAGCGCGTCCACGATAGCCATCATGCCGTGTGCTACGGTCTCACCGAGTCTCTCCCAGTGGTAGGTAGCCACGAAACCGTTGATGATCTCACCCAGAGCATAAGCGAACTTGAGCGCCCATGGTCTGAAGGTGTTCTGGATCCAGTTGTCCAGAGCCTCGGTAACGGTGTTCATCTTCTCAGCGAGGTAAGCGCCAAGCCCGAACCAGTCTTCCTTGTCGATCAGTGCCTTCAGGTCTTCGTCGAAGGCGACGTTCTCGAACATGCCTGCATAGTCAGGGACAGCGGATCCTCCGCCGCCACCGCCTCCTCCACTTCCTGAGTTAGGATCATTTTCCTTGGCAAGGAGGTGGAGTTCATCGAACGACGCAATGATCAGATCGAGGTCTTCTTTCAGTTTCTTAGCGGCACCGCCTGTCCCGCCGAGTCCGCCCGTCGCGGCCTTCGCGAAGTTCGTCGCCTGCTTGGTAGCCTTAGTCCAGTAACCTCTGCCGGTCAGCAGGGAGAACAACTGGTTCAGCAGGTTCATGACAGCAACGATCTTACTGGCGAGCCAGTCAAGTGCGGGAGCCAGAGACTCGAGCAGTGGAGCGACCATAGCCGCTACGCTGTTCTTGATGTAGGCGCCTGCTGTTGAGATCGTGTTCATCGCATTGCTGAACGACTGGTCCACAGCCAGTGACCACTGGTACAGGTTCTGGATACCTTCACTCAGTGCCGCACCCAGATCCTTCACAAGGGTTCTCAGCAGTCGGTAGACCGCCACTCTGCGGATCTGGTGGAGCAGGTTGCCGATGGACCCGGCAAGACCTACGACGCCTCCGGTGAGGTAGTTGAGAGTGCCCCGACCGAGACTGACCATAAGGCGGCCTGCCTCGCCGACCAGTGATTTCATGGCACTGGCCGCGGCCTTGGCTCCTGATGCAAGGGTCGAGTGGAGCGTAGCACCGAAGGACGACGCGGCCTCTTTCGCCGCGTTAAGACCGGCCTGCAGAGCGCTTACCCCTTGGTTCCATCCGCCTACCTTATCGCCCGAAATCGTCTTTGTGATGATATCCGTCAGCGGTCCCTTGCCGTTCGGGTTCAAGGAGAAAGTAGTATCTTTATCTCCTACATCTGGACCGGCTTTCAGCGCTTTGTCTTTCGCTTCGGCGAATCCGTCGACAGCATCAGTCGCCTTCTCCGCCGCGGCGGCTACGTCATCTAACTGCTTCGCGACCTCAGGTTTACCGGACCCCGAATCAGCGGCGCTTGCCTTGCTCGCGTTTTTGACAGCCGCGCCTGACACGCCGCGTAAAGAAGAAAAGCCGCTCATGGCATTACCGAGTTCTTCGATACGCCTGATATCTTCGCTCGTAATTCCCTTCGCGACTTCTGCGATTGCGGACAAATTGGTTGCGATGTTATCTGAAACAGAGATGCCTTTCAGACCGGAGAGCGCTTTGGCCATGTCCGTGATGCTTTTCGCATCGGTCGGAGAAAAACCCTTCAGGCTTCCAAGCGCCGCGCTGATATCACGGATACCGGTCGACACGTTGTTGTCCTTCACGACTTCACCCAGTTGCTTCAGTTTCGCGATAACCTGATCAAGGGAGTTTAGGGCTGATGTGTTTTTAGCGGTTAGGTTAAAGCCTATGCCGTTATACTCAGTTTCAGCCATCTTGTGCCTCCTTCTGCTTCTCCTGTTTCGCGAGTTCCTTCTGGACGGTCATCTTGTTCGACAGGTACGCGTACAGACGTTCCATCTTCAGACGGTCCTCTTCCTCTTTCTCGCGGCGGGCATCTTCCTGTGTGAGCGGGATCGGTTTCTCCGGGTACTTGGCCTTGGATCCTTTCTGCCATGCATTGGAGTACACGGTAGAGAAGGCTGAGTATGTGTACATACCGTAAAGCCATGCCTCCCAGTTAACCATACGACGCTTCTCCTTGTAGGCCTTCTGATAGAACCTGACAAGTTCAGCGTCGTCATCCCAGAACTCGTGATAGGTCATGCCCATCGCCATGTACATAGGACAGAGTTCGCGGAACAGTTCAGCATTTGTCTTCTTCTTGAGGACGGAAGACGTTATGCCTTCCGCCACTTTACCTTTTTTTCTTCTTCCTCCGGTTCATCGAACAGGTATTCCAGTGTGGACCGGTAGCATTCGATGAGTTCCTTCAGGAGTTCATCCTTGCCCGATAACTGCTTGTAGATCGTGTTCACGGTCTCTTCCTTAACACGCGGGTGGTGCATCAGGAAGGCGCCCTGAAACAGCATCGGGATCATGGTCTGCGGCTTCTCGCCGATCTGCTCGAGTACGAAGCCATTGCGTTCCATCGTAGTGATCGTTCTGCGAGAGTACTCCAGTGTGTAAAGTTCGTCGTCGAATTCGAATTCAATCTTTTTAGCCATTGCTAAACTCCTCCTTTGAGTAAGCAGGAACCGAGGGACTTGCACCCCCATCTACGGTTTTGGAGACCATAATGCTTCTGTTACACCAAGTTCCCATAAGGGGCGGGGCTTATGGTGCCCCGCCATTACCTGTTAGTCAGTGATTCTTGCCCACGGAGAGGACGGTGTGATGTGTACGACGATCTCGCGAACATCGTTAACGCCCTTACCGGAAACAGTGTAGGACAGAACGCCCTTGCCACCGAACTTGCCAAGTTCGCCGGTCGGTGTCGGATCAGTGCCTGCTACTTCTGTTCCACCGAACCATACCGCGTATTCCTTCTGCTCGTTCTGCAGTGCTTCAAGAGCAGTAACCGCGGCCATGTCGTAGTTGGCTGTGAAGTCCATGGAGCCATCGACATTCTGCAGGCCCGGGATGTAGGTTCTTGCGCCATCGGTAAGAGTTGTCGTTTCGACGTTCTCACGCGGTGCGAGCAGGTCCGGGTAGTCCTTGATATCAACGACCTTGGTGTAGGTACTGCCTGTTCCCTTAACCATAAGGAAGGACAGGTATGTGATTGTTGCTGTGTAAGCCATTTGGTCTTACCTCCTGTAAAAGTGTGTCTCACTGGCGACGCCCTCGTACCGGGCGGCCAGTCTATATACAGTTTCATCGTGGACGTCGGTACCATAGACCGTCGTCTGTGTGGAGTTCTTGATAGGTGTCAGCGCGATACGGCGGAAGTTCATCCTACGCATCGCTACGTCCACTACATCTGCGATCCGCTTGCACTCGTATTTACGTCCATCCTGTTTGTTCGAGTAAATATCTACATCGAACGTCATCCTGACATATTTCTCATCCAGACTCCCGTCGTCGTATACGGAGAAAGAGTTGATCTGCTCGATGCGTACATGCGGGAACACTCTCGGCATGTTCACGTATACCGCGGAGAAGTTCGCGTCGGTCAGACCGAGTTCAGCCTCGAGCGCTTCACAGACGTTCGTGAAGACTTCAGATTCCTTATCGATCATTTTGCGAATACCTCCTCTGCGATACTGGCGAACAGCGTCAGGATGTGATCCCTCGTCTGGTACATCGGCATGTTGGCGGGGTTACCGTATGTGTGTACTGAGTTCGGGTGGCCCTTGGCCTGCTCGGTGCCCGGCGGGGCATACCGTCCCGGTGTTCCAGTGTAGAACCAACCCCACGGCTGTAGGCCCTTCGGACCATACGATCCGGGGAAGAAGCCATACGCCAACTGGTGCGGGTTCTCATACCGGATACCGGTACCGAACTCGATGAACAGCACGGTGTCACCTGTCGCTCTTACTCTCGCCGTATAGCCGCCGCCTTTCTTCTTGACCGGTACTGGCAGGTCGACCAGTACGTCGGGTTCCCCCGCGTACGAGGCCTTCTCGTAATACATGAGTGCGGCCTCGATACCTACCTGCTGAAGGCGTTCGATGAACACCTGAGTGCGGTTGTCGAGCCACTTCTTGTAATCACGGGTAGCCTTGATCGCCCTGTTGATACTGGCCATGGAGAAGACGTCGATCTCAATTTCAGGTCTCATACGTCAACCGACTTGACGGCGATGGAGATCGAGTTCAGCGACCGGGAGATGTGGCCGATGATGTAGTCGTAGTTCGTGTACGTCTCGTTAATGTCGAGGTCGTCAATCCAGAACACACTGTTCATCGTGACAGGCAGGTCCGGGTCGCACATGACAATGACCTTGTCATACGCTTCTACCGAGCCGAACTGTTCGATGGATACAGATCCTGTTGCCGGGCTGATATTGCCTCTGCACTTCACTGGTTCGCTGTACACGATCCGCTTCTCACCGGTCTTGTTCCCGTAGTCGTCGAGGATGATCTCCTCACCGAGTGGGTTTGAGTAGTAGAACTCCCGCTCGTTACGCACCAGTATTCTCATCGGTGGAATCCTCCTCCGGGTCTACTGGTTCGAGGGGCAGGCCTGCGTACGGAGTAATCTCCGCAAGCAGGGACGATGGCGTGTCGGCCTTCTCGTACATACGGGTGATGCCGTTCTCCACGTGCATCGTCTCCTGCTCAGCGCCTCTTTTGTTGAGATGGTATGCGGCGATACGGATCATCAGGTCCCAGTACCGGGACGGTACTTCCGCCTCCGGTGTGGTCCGCTGATACGGGTAAAGCCTATTCAGGATGATGCTCTTTGCGAGAGCCAGATATGCGGTCAGCAGAGTGTCGTCAGACTCTCCTGTCATGGAGGAGAGAAGTAACTTCATGATTTCTTCAGTCATGCTGACCTCCTTTTCCTACTTGGATTTTTTCTTTTTTGCCGGTTTCTTTTCTTCAGCCGGTTTGCCGGGTGCGCTTGCTCCAATTACTGTCGGCATCGCCCACCTCACTCTGTAGCCAGAGTCAGACCGGACAGGTCGAGCGTAATCGTGCTTGTTGTTTCGGTCTCAGGATTGTATGCGCGGACATTGATTACCTGCTCGTCCTTATCTGTGATACGGGCGACCAGAATTCCATCGTCATCAAGTGCTTTCCAACCCGGGTGAGCACTGTTTGTGAGTTCCACTTCGATGGTGCAACCATCGTCAGCGGAGAAGTCGAGAGCGATGTAGTTACCGGACTGCTCAGTAGCGTCGCCGCTGAAACCTGTGTAGCCGGTGACATATTTAAGTGTGCCGGTGACTTTGTAGTCATCGTCAATCGCAATATCTGTTTGCAGATCGCTCGCGGCCTTGCCGAGGAGCGTTGTGCCTGTCGACGTATCTGCCTCAACCGACAGGCTATTCAAAAAGATGCGGCGATCTTGAACAGTTTAGTCGTGTCTGTAGCGGCGGCCAGATAGTACTTACGGGTGTAGACCCAGTTCTGTCTGATGTTTGCCATGCTTTCAGAACGGTTGCCGATGCTGAACTGTTCAACTTCTGTACCCTTCTTTGTGAATACTGTGACGGCTTCACGTGTACCACCAACGATCAGGCCCGGAGTAGCATCCTTCTTGACATAGAGGTTGATGCCCGCAACTGTGCCGACATAGCCTTCACGTGCAAATGCTTCAACATACTGCAGGCCGCCATTAGCGCCGATCATAGCCTTACGAATAGCGGCGAGATCAGTCGGTGATACGAATGCGAATGTTTCAGGAGCACCCTGATTGATTGATTCTGCACGTTCCTTAGCGCGTCTGCCTGTGGAGGCGATGGACAGAGCGGCAGAAGCATCGACGAATGCGTTGAAGTATGCTGTGCCAGAGAGGACGATCTGGTTTGCTGTGATTGCCTTTTTGAATTCTGTGAAGATGTCAGCGTTGACGTGGTTGTACATATCGACAGCGGCGTGTGCTACACCAGTCGGTACGACCATCGGGTCTGTCATGGCCTCTTCGTCATAGTAGGCGAATCTATTCTGTGCCATTTTAATGACGTACTGCTTCGGAGAGAAACCTACTTCGATTGTCTGAGTGTTGCCTTCACCCATCGCCAGTTCCTCTGTTCCGTTTGATGCAGAGTAGACGTTGATCTTCTTGATCATGCCCGGGACGCCTTCAAGAGTGTTGTCCTGAATGCAGAACTGGTTCAGGTCAAGAAGGCTGTTAAACTGGTCCTCAACCTCATTCTCCAGAATGAAATTAGAATACACTGTATTGGACATTATTATTGTTCTCCTTAACTCTTTTCGTAGAGTTCCTTGTATTCCTCAGGATTCTCCTGAGCGAATTTGTACCGATCTGCCTGTGACAGGTTGCGGAACTTCTCGAGAGTCATACCCTCAGTGCTCTTACCTGCAGGCGGGGTCGGTGTGCCCTTCAGCAGTTGAGCCTTGATATCCTGCTCACGCTTATCCAGAAAGGCTTTCTGGTTTGCGAACACAGTCTTCAGGTCGCCGTTGTAGAGGGCCTCTGCTGTCTGCAGAGCCATCGCCCCGTCGTAGCCCATCTTCAGGAGTTCAGCGGAGTTCTCGGTAATAGCGATACGCTTCGAGAGTTCCTTGTTCTCGTCGATGAGTCTCTGACGGTTCTCCTCTTCTTCAGCCGCCTTGATCTCGGCTTCAGTCTGCTTGGTTCTTAACTGCTTCTTGTAGTCGGCCGCTTCGGAATTTGCCTTAGACAGCAGTTCCTTGAGGCGTTTTACTTCGTCGGTCTCAATTGTTCCCCTCGGCGCGTTCTCTTTGTCCTCAGGTTTCTTGAGTCCCATGTTCTGGATCGCTACCGCGATCTCGTCCTCGGTCATGCCTTCCTTATAGGCGTCTCCGAGCAGTGCCTGTAAATACGTGTTAGCCATTGCTATAGTTCCTTCCTGCGATTAACGTCTTCCCTGACGGTATGTGCGATTAGAGTCTTCCCTGACTTCGTATTACTTGGCTGAGAATGTCAGCCAACAACGACAATTTACGTTGTTACTCGCTTCCTCGAACGCGCCGGGGTACGGGGCGTGGTCGTTGTCCCACGTGTAGAACTCCTCGTCCCAGTCCACGGTCACGCCCTCGAGCGGGTCGTGTGTATCTCTGACGCGGTCATCCATCATGGTGTTCCACGTCTTCGTGTAGTTCTTCCCGGTGGTCTTCTTGTAGTCCTGCGCCAGACTCTCACCACCGGCGTTGTAGTCCCTGTGATACTCAGAGGCGATCAGGTTTCCGAGCAGGCCCTCGTCACCTGAGGACACATACTCCCTGACCTTGTCCTCGAAGTCCTTGCCGTCGTATTGCTTATAGATCGTATCGGCCATAAGCGCGGCCTGTTCCTTCTCAGACATGAGGTCCTCGTAGTACGCCAAGTCGGCCTCATCGAGACCGAAGTCGTCACAGGTGTGCCTGCGGCCTAGCATGTAAGCATGAATGAGAAGGTCCTCGATCTGACGTACTGCCTCGTCGGGACTCTCTTTCACGACGTCTGCCGCAAGCAGGTGCAGTTCATCAAACTCTGCTAAGTACTCTTCTCTGCTCATAAGAAAAAGGGGACGTATGGCTCAGCACCATATGTCCCCTTGGACCTCCTATTCCTGAACTGGATTTTCTTTACTAACGGCTTTCCGCTTGATCTCGATTACTACGATCTTCCCGTTCTCGATCTTTACCTCGGCGGGATTCTCATGCACGAAGAGGATCGTCCTCAGTGCTTCGATTGTCTGTGGACTCAGTGTCCGTCTGCTCATTGAGTACTCCCTCCTCTTTCATGTACGCCTCGCTCTCGAGGTAAGCGCGTTCCGGGTCTGCGAACATGCCGCAGTGTTCGAACGCCAGTTTCGGGGCGATCTTGTCGGAACTCAGCATAGAGATCAGTACCTGCGACTTCTGCAGGATGTTCTCGTAGTTTCTTCTGGTGAAGCGGATCTCGATGTCCCTGAGTCTCAGGTCCATGCCTGCCAATGTGCGGCAGATGGTCAGGATCAGTTTAAGCGCTCTGCGCTCACTGACCTTGAACATCTCTTCCGTATTCTTGGCCCGGGCTTCAGCATCCGACCAACCGTCACGGACGATGGTAGCAACACCGGTATCACTGGTGGAACTGCCGCCGTTCCGGTTCGGCATGCCGACGATCTCCAGTACCGTCTGGTACTGGTGATCGACTAGCGTCTCAGCGCTGTTCTGGTTCAGGTCGTTCACCAGATATCTGACGTCCGCCTTGAACTGCGGGTCGACATCCTTGACCTTGATAGCACCCAGATCCTTCAACTGAGCGAAGTCTTCTGCGGTGATATCTACGTTCTGGAACAGCATCAGGGCCTGTATAAACTGTTCGAGTCCGTTCTGTCTGTCACTGGCCGTCTCGTTCATCGCATCAAGCAATGGCAGGACGACCTCGAAACAGCCCATCCGCTCCTGATTGAGCGGGTACTCGATGATCGGTACGGCTCCGAGGATGTGCGGCTCCTCCTTCATGATGAAGAACGAGTCGTTGATCTCGAAGTACGTGTCACGTGTGTAGCAACTGTAGATCGTTACCTGATCCTCAGTCGTGACGTACGTGACACCAAGCACCGGCTCGCGGTCCGGTGTGTTTCGCATGACCACGAAGGTGTTACGCGGGTCCATCGTGTACAGTTCGAATGGTGCTTCGTCTCCGTCATCGGAGAACTCCACGGAACTGTCAGGCAGGATCATCCGGTAGCCAAGTCCGCAGATGTGGTTCCAGTCGGCAAGTGTCTTGTCTTTCGTCGCCTTATCCTCCGCGAACACGTAAGCGTTGAGGTCTGCGATCTCCTCGCTCACCCGCTCGTCGGCGGACTTGCTGATGTACTGGATCGGTTCCCCGAAGCAGTACCCTACCTTGAAGTTGACGATCTGGTTCGCCCGGTTCTCCACGATCTTGTGGTTGATCTCCCCCCGTACTGCCTTGACCCTCTCGAGGATCGGCTGAATGCCCTTGTAGTACTTCCACAGATACTTGATGTCGATGACATTCTTCCTGTGCACGATCAGGGCGTTCTGCAGTACGGTGACCACGTTGTCCCGGGTAATGACGCTCGCGTCGGTCAGGATCTCCCGCCGACCGGGATGCGGTCGAAACCCTGCCGGGTATTCTGTATTGATCGTATTCCCCATGTCATTACCTCCTTCGCCTGTTTATACACACTAACTATGCCATGCGTACGTGTACATCATCAAACGCTTTATTTGATGGGCTTTCAGAAGGGTCGGCTGATGATCTCGATCTGGTTTTTCGTGTACTTCCTGAGGCCGTTCTCGAGCATGGCAAGCGAGTCGGGAGCGTCGTCATGGGGCACCTTGCCGCTTCGCGTGTAAGTCGTAAGGTTCCTCATGAATGCGGCGTACTGGCTGTTCCTGTCATAGGTAGAAGGATCCTTGAACCAGAAGTGCTTGATGATGCTGTCGCTCGCCATCTCGATCCTAGTCTGCTTGTTGCTTACGGTCCGCTTCGTACGTATACTGGTCCGACCACCCATCTGCTTCTGCAGTGCGTCGACGTCCCGGGCGAAGTACTCACCGGCGTTGTTGCTCTCAAACGTGGCCTGCGTTACGCAGTTATCCACGAGGAGACGGGCCACCTCCGGTTTCGTCTGCTCTGGCGGCGCGTCGTCGAATACAACTGCGTCAATATAGACGTCTTCGCCGTAAAGAAGGCCTACAGGTACGGAGGTGTAGTCTGAGCCGCGCTCGGCCGTATCACCGAACGCCACGACCGCATCAGGCTCCATGTCAGCCGGGAGGTTGAAGTAGTAGTTCAGTTTGTCCTTCGGGAACAGCATGCCCTTCGCCTCGAACGGCTGTTGCTGAAACTCGCTCTCAAACTGCTCTGCGGTGATCAGGTCCCTCTGCTCCCGGAAGTACGCGGTCGTGAACATCATCCTCCCGGTCTTCGGGTTGAAGAACTCATAGTTGCTCTCGTCGTCTACCGGGTCGAGCGCCGGGATCTCGATCGCCCGCCAGTCCCATTTCTGCTCGGCCGCGTAGTCCTGCATCCGCCCGATCGGGTCGTACAGCGAATACCTTGTGCCGCACATAACCAGTGGGGTTCCCTCAAGTGCACGGCCCATGACGTCACCGGTGATGATCTCCCACTTCTTGTCCAACTGCAGTCTGTTCTGCGCCTCCTCGCGCCCCTCCACGCAGTCGTCGAGGTACAGCAGGTTCGTCGCCTCCGAGAGACCTACCTGCCGCGCGTCGATCGACCGGCACATGATCGTCGGGAACCTCGACCGCTCGTCCAAGTTTATCGTGTTGATGTCGGCGTTGGTCTGCCTCAGCCGCGCTCCCGGGAAGATGTCGTAGAACGTGTACTCCTCCTGATTCTGCAGGTACTCGAGGCACCCCTGATAGAAGGACCTGACGAGCGCGTCACCCGTCCCCTCCATCAGCGAGGACCCGTTCGGCCGCCTCCCAGAGAGCCAAAGAACGTAGTTTACCCCCAACTGGCTCTTCCCTGCTCTCTTGGGCAGGGAGATCGTCAGCAGGCGGTACCGCCCCTCCGACAACTCCTGATACGCCTCGACGATCGGCCTCAGGTACCCCCGCCGCGGCGCGTAGAACTTCTTCTCGCTCGGCCGTCGGAACTCCACCGCCTGCAGGTAGTCCTCGAACCACGCCGGCGCTGACAGCACGAGCGACTGGTACAGCGTCTCGTGCAACATCTCCGCGTCGTATATGCTCGCCGTCGTGTCGTCGAGCGCCCGGTTCAGCCTGCTGAGCACGATCGGCCTGAAGACGTGCCGGTTCTCCTCGTGTCCTGCCGCAGGATCCTCATCGATCCACCCCCGCATGAGGGACAGATAGTCCTCGTACAGGCCTCTGGAGTACGGAGAGCGTTCGATCTCCTGTCGGATCGTGCCCGTTATCTGCTTATAGTCAATACTCATCGGATTCCTCCTGTCATCTGAACATAAAAAGGGCCGGACCCGGCAGAAATTCGTGCCGATCTTGCCCTTTGGCCGTCATTATTCGTACGAAAAACGGGTTTTACTCCGCTTCATCCTTCAGGATAGGCTCGTGAACGCCCTTTACCCAGTCCATTTCACCGTAACGGTACAGACCACGGTAGGTATTTCTGTTCGCGATCATCGTTCCGACCCCTCCTGAGTAGAATTTTACACCTTTTCTCGGGTGAAAGTCTGGATTCTCGTTCAGTCTGTTGGCAATCTGGTTGTTTGAGACCCCCTGATCGTGCAGATTGAAGACAAAGCGAACGACTTTTGCCTCCTCTTCGTCGATCACATAGCCACCATCGACTATCCGGTAGCCATATGGAGTGTTTCCACCGGCATAACCACCGTGCTTGGCCTTTGTCTTTCGGCCTCCTTCGGTACGCATGCGGATCGTCTCCCTCTCCACATCAGCCATAATGGCCATAAAGCCTTCGAGGATCGTTGCGGTGATCTTGTCCTGCGATCCCCAGTCCTCCTTCACACTTACGATTTCGATGTTTTTACGGGCCAACAGGTCTTTGTAGACGTAATACGTGGTCACGTCGCGGGAGATGCGATCTGCCTTGGCAACGACGATCACCTCTATTGGCGGGTTGTGTACTTCGTCGCCGAGGATCTTGCTGAGTTCGGGCCGGACACGAGACGCGCCAGACACGCCCTCCTCAATATACCAGTCGTTCTCGTCGATCTCGATATCATTATCTGCACAGTAGCGCTTGATATCGGCGATCTGTGATGGGATCCCATACTTGTCGTCTTTTGCCTGCTCTTCCGTTGATACGCGGACATATGCTACACCTTTCTTCATATGATGTTTTCCTCCTATGAAGAGTATATAGGATATACGCCTATTCGTCAATACAGAGTTTAGGTGTATTTAGTGAATAGGTTATTTAGGCATAAATAAGGTATTAGGGGATAAGCGTGATCCCCTTTTTATTTTGCGCGGAATTTTTGGGGGTTACCCCGGGCGGCAGGCGGCGGTTAGTTCCCCCTAACCCCAGCACTCCCAGATCGTGAGTGCTAATTGGTTGGACGCGCAACTACTTAGCAGGCGGGAAACTAGAGTGCTAATATGCTGACCCCCGGTCAAAAAAAAGTTAGTCTGATCTGACCGGCCTGCATGCATGCCTCCATGCTTGCATACTCCCATGCATGCAAACCCGGACCGCCAGACAGGCGGACCCCGGCCCCGGACCCCGGGCGGCTGTCACGCTGTCACGCTGTCAGCAGGGCCGCTCGGCCGCCAGACAGGCGGACCCCTTCCCCGGATCGGACCCGGCCGCCAGACGGGCCGCAAACGCGCGGCGGCGGCCCTCTGATCAATATATAGCGCGGAAAGCGGACCGGACCCCGGCCGGGGTCCTTCCCTTCCCTACCCGGATCTGGTCGGGAGGCCGGGCCGGGGAAGTCCGTCTAATCTTGAATAGACGTGCACGGCCCGGCCGGGCGGATCAGCCCCGGAAAGTCATCACATAAGTTTCCCAAATTGTGTGAAATTATGTGAAATGCAAAAAAGGGGGCTTGACAAGGGGCACCCCGTCATATATGATGAGTGTGCCGGGGCACCCCGGCCGGGGGCGGTCCCCGTTACCAACCGGCCCCGGTTTAGCCGGGTGAAACCCCGGAGGGGTTGAGACAGGGAGCCCGAGGCGGTGCAAACTCCCGCCACCGCTGACGGCCCCCGGTGAGTTGGCGCGGGGCCAGCGGGAGGGCCCGAATAGTTGAAACGGCGAATGGAAAGGAGCGCCGAAAAACCCCGGTTCTTTGAAAACTTGTCATCACGTCGCAAGGGCTCAGCCCGGGACCATAGGGCCCGGAGGAAGCCCCGGCGGCGATGTCGCGACCATGAAAGCATGGATGGCTAAGCGATCTGAGTATCTTATATAAGCCCTCAGCCGCCCGGACCGAAAGGCCCGGGGAAACCGGACCGAAAGGCCCGGGGTGGACCCGCCCGGAAAGGCCAGAGCCAGATCAGCCCGCCAGAGGTAACCCACCCATGAACGAATGCGCACCGGCGTATCGGTGGCATGCATATCCCGAAAGCAAAGTGTCGATACCCCTAGCCAATCCGAGGGGCCGACCGGGAGGACCCGCGAGGCGTTGCGGCCTATGGACGTAGCGCTTCCCAAATACGGCGGGCCCGGCCCCGGTCGGTGAGTAGGTGAGGTGACAGGCGCGCGTTAAGGCCGGGCACGTCGTGAGACGTTCCGGGCTCCGCATCATAGGCGTGCATAGACGACGAGGTGAAAGCCCTAGCGTGTGACGGGCTCGTGAACGGGACGCGATCCGGTAGGCAACGGATCAAGACCCGCGTTTCACGAGGGAAACCACGCAAAGAGAGAGAGACGGCCCCAAGGGCCCGCCAGTGACAGGCGGGAGGGTAAGGGCCGGGAAAAGTCGGAAATGTGAGACCCCAAAACGGCGGCGCTATTAAAGGCCGCCTTCACATGCCGGGCCGCGGGTGCATGAGCCGGGCCGGGCGCCAATTAATAGGAGGGTGAAAAAACCATGAAAATCAAGTTCGAAACACTGAAAAAATTCTTAGATCTCGCGAAGGAAGCGAAGCGCAAGTATCGCGCAATGAGACCGGATCAGATCCGGTTAACGATCTCAAGCGGAAACGCAAAGATTGGAAAGGTACTGAATGTCAGTCTGTTGCCGGTCCACACCTGTGGACACTGCAAAGAGTGCAAGCAGTACTGCTACGACGTCAGAGATTGCCTCCGGTTCCCCGGAAACGTTCTGGATGCCAGAGTCAAGAACACGGTTCTGATGGAAAGAGATATCAACAGATACTTCGATCAGATCGACGACAAGATGAGCCGGAGACGTAAGAACAAATACTTCCGGTGGCACGTCGGCGGAGATATCCCGAGCGCGCTCTACTTCGATCTGATGATCAAGACAGCCAAGAAACATCCAGATTTCATCATGTGGACGTATACGAAAGAATATGACACGGTGAACGAGTTCGTCAGAAAGCACGGCGGCAACAGATTCAAAGCCATCCCGTCAAATCTGGCGATCATGTTCAGCGAATGGGACGGCGTCAAGATCGATAACCCCTACGATTTCCCGGTATTCAGCACAAGATTGACCGGCGGAAACAAAAACCACAGCGACGATTACTTCGAGGGCCTGCACAAGTGCCCGGGAGCATGCAAGATCTGTCTGGAAAGCGGACACGGATGCCCCTTCGGAGAGTCCACATACAACGATGAGCACTGACAGAAAGGAGATCAGAAAGATGAAAGAAAAGATCAAAACATACCGGGTCAAAGAAATCCCCGGAGGCGGTCAGCGGAGCGTGATGATCACGGCCGATGGCTACGAGGGGTCCATGATGGAGCCCCTCTGGTACTACTGCTACACCCACAAAGATGAGATCGAGCGGATCAACAAGGCCGAGGGCTACACGGTCCGGTGGATCGAGGAGATCACAGAATGACATACGAGATGAGCCTGCTCGAGATCATCGGGCTACTGCTGAGCGGATACGTGATCCGCATGTCGGTTGAAGAGATCAGAGACTGGAGAAAAGGAGGAAGACCAGAATGATGCACTTTGCAAGTTACCGCGAAAGCGACAAGCACTGGATCGTTGATGGATACAGCGATCGCAAAACAATGACCGGAGCAATACGAGATTTCGGAAGATGGATCCGAGACAACATCGACGAGGGCGAGGGAAAATTGATGATCGAAAGCGGAAAGGATGCGCTCCTGCCCTTCACCGAAAACATGCGGCGCGAGTGGAGAGAATACGGACCATGCTACTACTTCGAAATGGAGGAAGTGCCCTGCGCGTCACTGTACGACGAAGATACCGACGAGGTGACATACGAAAAAGGTCACTGGTATCTCGTAGCAAGTCTGATCAAATGATCTGAAAGCCCCCGAGGCTTTCACGAGTCAGCAGAGAGATCACCCTCCCCCTGCTGATTCATAAAAACCCCGAGGAGTCATGAACAGAAAATGAAAGGAGATTGAACATGACAAGAAGATGGTATGGAAGTTTAGACAACAGACTCGAAGAGAACAGAATGTTCACCGACGAGATCAAGGTAGGCACCGGAATGACAGAGTACCTATACTCAGATCGAAAAGCCTACGAGGTGATCGAAGTCAAAGATCAGAAACACGTAACAGTAAGATTGATGGATCACAAGCACATCGGGGAACCATGCATGGACAACAACTGGGAACTGATCAGCAACGAGCAGAACCCGGTGTACAAGATGACGAAACGCGGGAACTACTGGTACTGGACAGTAACGATCACGGCAGACATTCTGGACGAGATCGACAGATGCGAAGATAAGAACGAACAGTTCAGACTCCGGTTGTTCCTCGTACACAACGACATCAACCCGGAGGATCTCAAGAGACGCGGCAAGATCACCAAGTACCGCAGAGCAAATGTATCGTTCGGAAAAGCGGACTACTACTACGATTACACATTCTAAGAGAAGGAGACCAGAAGATGAACACGTACGGAATGAGAAACGTATCGATCGAGAAGATCGATAACTACGGATGGCCATCATGGCT
>Ga0310697_10002888_pt1 | contig 17719 bp, 12 predicted proteins | sample 172DNAGHGlowgp2_FD_203883 | JGI IMG/M metagenome (GOLD analysis project Ga0310697, IMG submission 203883) | Sheep rumen microbial communities from Palmerston North, Manawatu-Wanganui, New Zealand - 1728 DNA GHGlow gp2 (v2) (version 2) | ecosystem: Host-associated > Mammals > Digestive system >... | reverse complement strand
CCCGGAGCAAACTACCAGTTTGCTACGTCCAAAATCTCTATATATCAAAAAAAAGGGGGAAATCCTTGGTGGTTTGCAAAAAAAGTAGTAACTTTGTCGGTGAATTACGAGAACCTACTAAAAAACGATGTGTAACATCCGAACTTTACTGCTGACCATAACACTACTGACTGCCGTCACGACGGCCAGAGCACAACAGTTGCAGGCCTCGCTGTCGCACTACTCTACCGACGACGGGCTGTGCAGCAACGCCGTGTCGAACATGACGCAGGACGACTACGGCTACATCTGGCTCGCGACGTGGAACGGACTGTCGCGATTCGACGGCTACCACTTCTTCAACTACCGCACGGGCAACGCCAGCCATATCGCCAACCTGCACAACCGCATCAACGACATCGTCGTCGACCAGTCGCAGAACATCTGGATGCGCATGTACGACGGACGCATCTTCATGCTCAACCGCCAGGAAGACCGCATCATCAACCCCTTCGACGACGTCACGGGCAGCGAAGACTACCGCGCGACGCTGCCGATGTTCGTGATGAGCAACGGCGGCGTGCTCTCGTACATCGACGGCGTGGGCCTCTACAAGATGCGCATGGACAAGGGCAAGACCGACATGCAGCTGATCACGACGATGAACTTCACGATCAACTGCATAGCCGAGGGCTACCACGACGACATCTGGGTGGGCACGAACCAGGGCCTGCACCGCATAGACATCGGCAACCTGAGCATCGAGCGCAAGGGGCTGTTCGAGGACGAGGAGGTGACGGCGCTCTACTCCAACGGCTTCAACGTCTATGCCGGCTGCAAGAGCGGCAGCATCTACATGTACTCCTACGGCCAGGAGCCGCGACAGGTGCGCGGCGCCACGGGACGGGCGATAGAGTGCCTATACCTCGACACGAAGGGCCTGGTGTGGCTCTGCGACAACCTGTTCGGCGCCACACGACTGATAGAGCAGCCCTACAGCGAGAAGCACTTCGAGCAGGTGGTGCCGGCACCCGAGTTCGAAGGCCACGGCGGCAAGTTCACGGAGCGCGACGGCGTGCTCTGGATACAGATGAACCACGGCGGCTACGGCTACTACAACCGCGAGACGGACGAGGTGGAGTACTTCCACAACGACCCGACGAACCCGTGGAACCTGTCGAACACGGTGAACGCCGTCTGCGAACTGCCCGAGGGCGTCATCTTCATGTCGACCAGCCGTCGGGCCCTGGAGAAGCTTGAGATACTGAAGAACACCATCACGCGCACCACCCTCATCCCGGGCTCAGACCTGCCCGCCGACAACGAGATCAGAGCCATGCTCTACGACAAGCGCCACAAGCTGCTGCTGATGGGCAACAAGAACAGCGCCCTCTTCATCTTCAAGAGCGACGGCTCGCACACCGTCGTCGACAAAGACTCGAAGGGCAACTCGCTGGGGCGCATCTACGGCATATCGCAAGACCGACACGGCGACATCTGGCTCGCGACAAAGGGCAACGGACTGTTCCGCATGACGATCAACGAAGGGGGCAGCATCACCCTCAACAACTACCGCCACGACGAAGCCGACAAATACAGCCTGAGCCACGACGCCGTCTACCAGACCGTGGAGGACCGCGACGGCAACCTCTGGATAGCCACCTACGGCGGAGGCGTCAACGTCATGACACGCGACAAGAAGGGACGGACGGTCATACTCAACCCCAACAACGAGATGCGCAAATACCCGCACAGGGCGTTCCAGAAGGTGCGCACGCTGGCCATCGACAAGAACGGCACCGTCTGGGCGGGCACCACCGACGGCATACTGCTCATGACGATGAAAGACCACAAGGTGAGCATCGAGCAGATGGCCAACTCGAAAGAGAAACCCGAAGAGATACTCATGAGCACGGACGTCGTCTGCCTGGCACGCGACAAGAAGGGCTCGATGTGGCTTGGCACCAACGGAGGCGGACTGTCGCACACCACAGGACAGGACAGCGACGGCAACTGGCTCTTCGAAAGCCTCGGCAGCAAGGACGGACTGCCGTCGGAGGAGATCAGAAGCATCACGTTCGACCAGAACGACAACGTATGGTTCGCCACAGACCACATTATCTGTGCCTACAACCAGCAGAACAAGACGCTGACGACGTTCTCAAGCCTCGACGGCGTCGACGAGACCATCACCTCGGAAGGAGCCGCCATCACGCTGCCCAACGGCAACCTGCTCTTCGGAACACTCGACGGATACTACACCATCGACCGCAAGAAACTCGTGACGAAGAACACGTCGATGCTGAAACTGCGCATCACGGACTTCATAATCGACGAGACAGTCATCACACCCAGGACGGACGACCACTACAACTACTACGTGCCCGACGCACGAGAGGTGAGACTGCCCGGCAACGGCACCGACTTCGCCTTCCGCTTCGCATCGCTCAACTACCAGCTGCAACACCGCATGCACTACCAGTACATGCTCGAAGGCTACGACCGCCAATGGCAGAACGCCGGCAAAGACCGCACGGCCAGATACAACGACGTGCCCACTGGCACCTATCGCTTCAAGGTCAAGGCATTCCTGCAGGAGTCGCCCGACAAGTACGACATGCGGACCATCACCGTCGTCGTCCCGCCATACTTCCTGCTGTCGAGCAACGCCATCTGGATCTACCTGGTCGTACTGCTCGCCCTGTCGCTGACGCTGATGTACTGGCGGCAGAACACCCTGAAGCGATACCAGAAGATGAAGGTGCTCAAGCTCGGACCCACGGAGATGGCATTCGCGCAACAGGAAGACTACGACTTCGTCAAGGCACAGCTCGACTGGCTCGAGGCTAACCACCAGAACACAGACCTGAAGACCGACGACATGGTGGCACAGGCGAACATGGAACGGACGGCCTACATCGAGAAGATGAAGGAACTGACGGGCATGACACCCAAGGAGTTTATCAGCGACTACCGCCTGAAGAAGGCCACCATGTATCTGGAGAACACCACGGACAGCGTGGCCGAGATAGCCGCCAGGACGGGATACGTCGACTCCGTCAGCTTCACACGCGCCTTCATGCAGCAGACGGACATGACACCCACCAAGTATCGCGAACAGAAGAAGCAGGAACAGCTGGCAGCACGCGAAAAAGAGGCTGCAGAGCGTGAAAAACAGGACGGAAATCAAAAAAAAGATGAAGAATACGAAAAAACTGACGAATATGAGCTGATAGAAGATTAATTTTTCGTAACTTTGCAGCGGTTTTGGAATCATTGGGGTCGTACCTGATAGATCGGGATACTCTACATTAAACAAAAACCACGGGATGACTTCTCTTGCCAATGGCGGGCCATGTTATTACCCTGTATAGGAGAGCTTCACAAGAGCCAGTGGATTACAAAGGCGGAGAGCGCCCACAACGTGTGAAACAGGAGTTTTCACCAAATCATCGGTACGACCCCTTCTTTTTAGAAACAAACAAGAATAAATATGTTCTCAGGAATCATAGAAGAATTTGCCACCGTCGTTGACATCAGGCACGACCGCGAAAATATAGACTTCACACTCACGTGCTCGTTCACCAGCGAACTGGGCATCGACCAGAGCGTCGCACACAACGGCGTATGCCTCACCGTCGTCAGCATCGACGGCGACAACTACACCGTTACGGCCATGAAGGAGACACTCGACCGCTCAAACCTCGGACTCCTCAACGTCGGCGACAAGGTGAACGTCGAGCGCTCCATGCTCATGAACGGACGGCTCGACGGACACATCGTGCAGGGACACGTCGACCAGACAGCACGATGCACGGCCGTAGACGACGCCAACGGCTCGAAGTACTTCACCTTCAAGTACGACTACGACCAGGAGAAGGCACGCAACGGATACTTCACCGTCGACAAGGGGTCGGTCACCGTCAACGGCGTGTCACTGACAGTCTGCAACCCCACACGCGACTCATTCCAGGTGGCCATCATACCCTACACCTTCGAGCACACCAACTTCTGCGACATCCACGAAGGGTCGGTCGTCAACATCGAGTTCGACATACTCGGAAAGTACATCGCACGGCTGCAACAGCTATAGCCCACCTAATTATATTAAAACGATATGATTCAGACACTACTGATAAGCGGACTGCTGCTCATCATAGCAATGGGAATGCTTCTGGTGAAAGTGCTCACCCACAAGGGAGGCACATTCGCCTCGCAGCACATTCACGACAGCGAGGCCATGCGAGAGCGAGGCATACATTGCGTCATGGATCAAGACCGCGAAATGAGACAGAAGTCAAGAACCGCCGTCGACGAACGTAACAACGAACAATAAACAACAAACAAATAACAAAAAATGAAAAAGTACATTTTCGGAGCATTGGCCATCGCAGCCACGCTCGCATCGTGTAACAACGCAAGTCCCAAGATGGACGAGAAACCCGCCACAGAGACAGCCAGCGGCAACGGCATGAAGATTGCCTACGTAGAAGTAGACTCGCTGATGACACAGTACACCTTCGCCAAGGACTACAGCGTCTCACTACAGAAGAAAAGCAACAACGCACGCAACACCATCACACAGAAGGGTAACCAGCTGCAGGCCGCTGTCAACAACTTCCAGCAGAAACTGCAGACCAACGGATTCCAGAGCCGCGAACAGGCACAGAGCGTGCAGGCTGCCATAGAGCGCCAGCAGCGCGACCTGCAGGAGCTGCAGGCACGACTGGAGGGAGAACTGGCCAACGAGACACAGAAGTTCAACGAAGCCCTGCGCGACTCGCTCAACAACTTCCTCGCGTCATATAATAAGGATAAGAAGTATGACCTCATACTCTCGAAGGCCGGCGACAACATCCTCTATGCCAACCGCAAGTTCGACATCACACAGGACGTCATCAACGGACTGAACAAGCGCTACAAGCCCGCTGCTGGCAAGAAGGAAGAGGCCAAGAAGGACGACAAGAAGTAAACAGACATAACGACAAGGAGGAACAAATCGATGACGGAGAGGCTGGAGAAACTCGGCATCACACAGCTGAACGACATGCAGCAGGAGGCTCACGAAGCCATTCTGCACGGACAGCAGGACGTGGTGGTACTGTCGCCAACAGGCACAGGCAAGACGCTGGCATACCTGCTGCCACTCGTCGAGATGCTGGACGCCAACCAGAGAGAACCGCAGGCCCTGGTCATCGTGCCAGGACGGGAACTGGCCATGCAGTCGGACCGCGTCATGCGCGACATGGGAAGCCCCCTGCGCTCGGCGGCCTGCTACGGCGGACGGACGGCTATGGAGGAGCACAGACGCCTCAAGGACGTACAGCCACAGGTGATCTTCGGCACACCAGGCCGACTGAACGACCATCTGGACAAGGGCAATATCAACCCCTACGGCATACGATACCTCGTCATCGACGAGTTCGACAAGTGTCTTGAAATGGGATTCCACGACGAAATGGCCAGGCTGCTGAAGAAGCTGCCTGGCATTCGTCGTCGTATACTGCTATCGGCAACAGACGCCGAACAGATACCCGACTTCGTAGCCCTGGGACGCACCGTGCGCATCGACTACCTGAACGAGAACGAGCAGGTGAACGAGCGCGTGACGGCATACGTCGTGAAAAGTCCCGTCAAGGACAAGCTCGAAACACTCAGAGAGCTGCTCCTGACGCTCGGCGATGAGCAGTCGGTCGTCTTCCTGAGCTTCCGCGACGCAGTAGAGCGCGTCGGCGACTACCTGCGGCGCGAGGGCTTCGGCGTCAGCGTCTTCCACGGAGGCATGGAGCAGAAGCAGCGAGAGGACGCACTCTACAAGTTTGCCAACGGCTCGGCCAACATCTTCGTCAGCACAGACCTCGGCAGCCGCGGTCTGGACATCCCCGATATTCAGAACATCATCCACTACCACCTCCCACTCCACGAGCAGGAACTGGTACACCGCGTAGGACGAACCGCCCGCTGGGACAAGCTGGGCAGCACGTTCTTCATCCAGGGACCAGAGGAGCAGTTGCCTGACTTCGTCGAGGCCAATATCAAAGAGTATCCACTCCCCTCTCTGTCCAGAGAGGGGTCGGGGGTGAGTCTCCCCCGTAACGCCACCATCTACATCGGCAAGGGCAAGAAGGACAAGATATCGAAGGGCGACATCGTCGGATTCCTCTGCAAGAAAGGCGGACTGGAACCCGCCGACATCGGACGCATCGACGTCATGGACCGCTACGCCTACGCCGCCATCAGCCGACCCAAGCTGGAACAGGTGCTCCGCCTGACCAAGGGCGAGAAGATAAAAGGCCTGAAAACCGTGATAGAGCCAGTAAAATGACATCCCGACTTGACAATGTGAAAGGAAAACAGGGGCTTTTGCTTTATTTATGCTCAAATATTTGGCCAATTAAAGAAAAAAGTGTAACTTCGCGGCGTTTTTACAAACAAAGACATACAAACCATCTAAATAAACCAAATTAAACAATGAAGAAGTACAACTTTAACGCCGGTCCGTCGATGCTTCCCCGCGAGGTCATCGAGGCTACCGCCCAACAGTGTCTTGATTTCAACGGCTCAGGTCTCTCTCTGATGGAGATCAGCCACCGTGCTAAGGACTTCCAGCCCGTCGTCGACGAGGCCGTGGCTCTGACGAAGGAGCTGCTGCAGGTGCCCGAGGGTTACTCTGTGATTTTCCTCGGTGGCGGCGCCTCCCTGGAGTTCTGCATGATTCCCTATAACTTCCTCATCAAGAAGGCTGCCTACCTCAACACGGGCGTCTGGGCCAAGAAGGCCATGAAGGAAGCTAAGCTTTTCGGCGAAGTAGTTGAGGTGGCTTCTTCAGCCGACGCCAACTATACGTTCATCCCCAAAGACTGGAGCGTGCCCGCCGATGCCGACTACCTGCACATCACGACCAACAACACCATCTACGGTACTGAGATTCGCAAGGAGCTCGACGTGAACGTGCCCCTGATTGCCGATATGTCATCAGACTTCATGAGCCGTCCCGTCGACGTCAGCAAGTATGACGCCATCTATGCCGGCGCACAGAAGAACCTCTCGATGGCTGGTGTCACCATCGTCATCCTGAAGGACGAGAAGCTGGGCAAGGCTCCCCGCGAGATTCCCACGATGCTCGACTATCGCACACACGTCGACAAGGGCTCAATGTTCAACACACCGCCCGTGGTGCCCATCTACTGCGCACTCGAGAACCTGCGCTGGATCAAGCGTCAGGGTGGCTTGGAGGCAATGGACAAGCTGGCTCAGCAGCGTGCAGAGATCGTCTATGGCGAGATCGACCGCAACAAGCTCTTCGTAGGTACCGCCAAGGAGGAGGACCGTTCGCTGATGAACATCTGCTTCGTGATGGCCGACGAGTACAAGGAGCTGGAGAAGGAATTCCTCGACTTCGCCGTCTCGAAGGGTATGGTCGGCGTCAAGGGTCACCGTTCTGTCGGCGGCTTCCGCGCTTCTTGCTACAACGCCCAGACCATCGAAGGCTGTAACGCCCTCGTCGCCTGCATGAAGGAATTTGAAGCTAATCACTAATTGATGATTGACAATTGATAATTGAAAATTATGAAAGTATTAGTTGCAACAGAAAAGCCGTTCGCAGCAGCCGCTGTCAATGGCATTAAAGCAGAAGTAGAGGCAGCCGGCAATGAGCTGGTGCTGCTCGAGAAATATACGGAGAAGGCTCAGCTGCTGGCAGCAGTTGCCGATGCCGACGCCCTGATTATCCGCTCGGACAAGGTGGACGCTGAGGTGCTCGACGCCGCTAAGCAGCTGAAGATTGTGGTACGCGCAGGTGCTGGTTACGACAACATCGACCTCGCTGCCGCTACCGCACACAACGTGGTGGCCGAGAACACGCCTGGTCAGAATGCCAATGCTGTGGCCGAGCTCGTGTTTGGTCTGTTGGTGATGGCCGTTCGCGGCTTCTACAACGGCAAGAGCGGCTCAGAGCTGCTGGGCAAGAAGCTGGGTATCCTCGCCTTCGGTAACGTAGGCCGCAACGTGGCTCGCATCGCCAAGGGCTTCGGCATGGAGGTCTATGCCTACGACGCCTTCTGCCCTGCAGAGGTCATCGAGGCTGCTGGCGTGAAGGCCGTAGCCAACCAGGACGCCCTGTTCGAGACCTGTGACGTCGTCAGCCTGCACATCCCCGCAACGCCTGAGACCAAGCAGAGCATCAACTACGCGCTGGTAGGCAAGATGAAGAAGGGTGGTATCCTCGTGAACACCGCCCGCAAGGAGGTCATCAACGAGCCTGAGCTGCTGAAGCTCATGGCAGAGCGCGAAGACCTGAAGTTCGTCACCGACATCATGCCCGATGCCAACGACGAGTTCCAGAAGTTCGAGGGTCGCTACTTCTCAACACCGAAGAAGATGGGTGCCCAGACGGCCGAGGCCAACATCAACGCTGGTATCGCTGCCGCCAAGCAGATCAACGCCTTCTTCAAGGACGGCTGCACCAAGTTCCAGGTGAATAAGTAAGAAAAAAGAAGTACGCCGAGTTGGCGTACTTCTTTTTTTATCTGATAACCAAAAGCGCCTACTTGGCGTATTTCTCAATCAAGCCATCAGCCTGCGAGTCACCAAGCTCGCGGGCTTTTTTCAGGTTCTTAAGGCCCTCTTCTTTCTGTCCTTTCAGACATTGGGCCAAGCCGAGGAACAGGTAGCCGTCGCTGTATTCCGGCGCTATGGCAATACATTGGCGGGCCGTCTCTATCGCCTCGTCATACTGTCCGAGACGCACCTGGAACGACGCCTTCTCGGCATAGTACAGGTCGTACTGAGGATCCTTCTCGATAGCACGGTCGATATCGTTGAGCGCCTGCTGGTACAGTCGGCCGCCAACCTCGCACTGGAAACGCAGATAGTAGAAATTGGCATTAACGGCAGTAGCCATCAACCGTTCATACTCGTTCAGGTCATTGGCAGCATCACGATAGCGGCCGGTATTCATGCGCAGCTCGGCACGCGCCATCAGGTAGGGAGCAGCCTCTTTCAGATAGGGCTGACTGAACATCGCCACGCAACTGTCGACAAGAGCCGTCTGCGCCAGCGTGTCGCCCAGCATCTCCTTGCACTTGGATGCCTCGTAGAACAGCGACGCCGAACGCAGCTCGCTGTCCAGGATGGACGTATAGACCTCGCTGGCCTCAGCATACTGCTTCTGCGCATAGAGGATGACGGCCTGCTGATGGCGATAGACAGCCAGCGGATTCAGCCGCTCGGCCTCGCGAGCCTCCTCAAGTGCCTTGTCGAGCGACCAGCCGTCATAGGGCTTCTGACTCATATAGATTTCTTTCTGATAGATGAGCTTTGAGTAGTTCAGGTGGGCCTCATCCTTCTTATCGGCCACGCGGATAGCCTGCTCCATATCGCGGGCGGCATCGGCAAAGCGGCCGCCAGCGGTCGCCATCTGGGCACGGTAGGTATAGCCGTCAGGGGCATCGGGGAAACGACTGATGAAGTCCTCGTTCATCTGGACGTAGGAGGCAGAGTCGAGCTGTGCCTGTGCCACATACAGCGTCAGCAGAGCCTGGTCCAAGTTCTGGGGCAAGTCCTTCTTGATCTGCGTACTGCGTAGCGTGCGGTCGTTGATGCTCAGGCCGTTGATGCTCAGCGAGTCGACGAAGCGCACACCAACGGCATAGCTCAGCGAGTCGCCCTGGCGCGAGGGCAGCTGCATCAGTCCGACGACCTCGCCCTGACCGTTCATCAGCGGACAGCTGACGGTGCCCTCAGGCATCTTCATGGCGACGGTGTAATAGGCATGCCCATTGCCGAAAGGCTCCGACTTGCGGACGACACCCTGCGGCACGTCCTTCACCTCGCGGTAGGGCAAGAGCCACACGGAAGCCCCCTCCGCCTCGTTCGAAGCGGCAATGGGCAGCGGCGTCGTCTTCTTGGCATCGACACGGAAGCGGGCCACGTCGTACATGTCGTTGGCACCAAGCATGCAGGCCACAGGCCACTCCTTGCCCTGGGCGTCGATGACAACAGCCGACGAGGCGCCACGGAAGGGCGCAAAGCTGCTGACGGCCTCACCCTGCTCGCCGGTGAAGAAGCCATTGGTACTGCCCACGAGCGAACCGTCGGCAGCGAAGGTCTTCAGCGTGAATACTGACTTGGTGGCCTTCTTCACCCAACCGGGCTGTGCCACCACGGCCGCCGACATGAGCAGCAGGCCTATCAAGGTGTTGAGTCGTTTCATATCTTTAATAGTTCTTTAGCATGTTCAATAGCGGCTGCCGTCACGTCGCTGCCGCTCAGCATCTGGGCAATCTCGGTGACACGCTCCTCCTGGGTCAGTTCAGTCATCGTACTCGTAGTGCCAGCGGCGGTCTCGGCCTTCGACACCTTATAATGGCTGGTGCCGAGGGCAGCTATCTGAGGCAGGTGGGTGATGCTGATGACCTGACGACCACCCTGCCCCATCTCGGCCATCATTTGGGCCATCTGCTCGGCCACACGACCGCTGACACCGGTGTCAATCTCGTCGAAGATGATGGTGGGCAGCTTCACTGCACCGCTGATCATCACCTTCAGCGCCAGCATGACGCGGGCAATCTCGCCACCCGAGGCCACCTGGGCCACAGGCTGCAAGGGTGTCGATGTGTTGGCCGAGAAGAGGAACGACACTTTGTCCTGTCCGCTGCGTCCCAGCTCCGTCGGCTCGACGGTGATGCTGAAGCGCACGTTGGGCATGCCTAACGGCACCAGCCGCTGTAGCATCTCCTTCTCTATCCCGCGCGCAGCCTTCGTGCGCAGCTTTGTCAGCACGTCGGCCGCCTGCTGGCACTTCGCCTGCAACTGCTGGCACTTAGCCTCCTGCTCGCCGACAGCCTCGTCGCTGTTCTCGATGGCCTGCAGTTTCTGTCCAAGGTCGTCGCGCAGGGCAATCAAGTCGGCAACGCTCTCAGCATGGTATTTCTTCTCAAGGGCGTACAGGCGGTCCAACCGCTCGTTGATGGCATCCAGCTCGGCAGGGTCGAAGTCGATATCCTCCAGACTGCTACCCACCTCTTGGGCCACGTCCTTCAGTTCGATATACGCCGTCTCTATGCGCTCAGACAGTTCGGCGGCTACAGGAAACACGTGGCCGATGCCCTTCAGCGTGCTATACGCCGTGCGCAGCGACACAACGGCACCCGTAGCCTCAGCCGACAATGCGTTGTCGGCCTCATACAGCGCACTCTTGATGTCCTCGGCATGGGTCATCGTCTCGCTCTTCTGTTCCAGTTCTTCTTGTTCGCCGTCGACCAGGCGGGCGTCGCTCAGCTCGTTGAACTGATACTGCATGAAGTCGGTATTCTGACGACTCTGCTCGATGTCGCTCTTCAACCGCTCCAACTGCTCCACGGCCTCGTGGTAGTCGCTGTAGGCCTTCCGATAGTCGGCCGCCTGCTGCTGGTCGCCAGCAATGATGTCGACCACCGACAACTGGAAGTCCTGCTTCTGGAGCAGTAGGTTCTGGTGCTGTGAGTGGACGTCGACCAGCTGCTCGCCCAGCTCTTTCAGCACGGTCAGGGCCACGGGCGTATCGTTGACGAAGGCACGGCTCTTGCCGGCAGCGGTCAGTTCGCGACGGATGATGGTGTCTTCGGCATCCTGCTCGATATCATTCTCAGCAAAGAACGCCTCCATCTGGTAGCGCGAGAGGTCGAAGTGGGCCTCGATGACGCACTTGTCGGCCCCCTGCTTCAGGGTCTTAGAGTCGGCACGCTGTCCTAAGAGCAGTCCGATGGCCCCGAGGATGATACTCTTGCCCGCTCCCGTCTCGCCCGTGATGACCGAGAAGCCTGGATAGAGCTGGATGTCGAGGGTATCTATCAGCGCGAAGTTCTTGATATATAATTGCTTGAGCATCTTATTGTTATATTAAATCATTTAAGAATCAGTAGCCGACAGCGTAACGATGAAGCGGGCGCCACCGGTGTAGTTGGTGTCGAGCACGACGTCGCCTCCGAGGCGACGGGCAAGACTGCGGGCTACGGCCAGTCCGATACCCGTGCCGTCGTAATACTCGTCAAGCTGTACAAACTCGTCAAAGATATGCTCGGCTGCTTCCTTGGGAACGCCGATGCCAGTATCCTCGACGACGAAGCGCACCAGACCGTCAGCCTGCGACACCGTCAACTTGGCACGTTCCTTACGAGCGGTCTTCAGGATTTGCATATAGGACTCAGCGGGATGGGTGAACTTCATGGCGTTGTCGAGCAGCAGTTCGACGATGCGGACAGCCGAGCGCTGGTGGGTCTTGAACGGCTTGTCGGCGTCTGCCTCAGCCTGTAGCGTGAAGTCCAGATGGGAAGCCTTGCCGATACCCGACACCAGCACGGCTAACTGGGCAATGTACGCGGGTGTCACCTCGTCATCGCGCTCAAGGACGGCCTGACTGCTGATGTCCGACAGTTCGAGCATCTTGTCGACAAGCCCCGTGATGCGGGCCGTACTCTCGACCACCTGTTTCGAGGCCTCGTTGCGCTCGGCCTCAGAGAGCATGGCGCCTGACGTTGCCAGCACCTGTGTAAAGCCGCTCAGGATATTGAGGGGCGTACGTATCTCGTGGGAAATCTGCTTGATGAACGCACTCTTCATGCGCGTCGACTCCTCCGCACGCTCGTTGGCACGCACCAGCGCGTCGTTCTTCTGTACTATCTGCTGATAGGCCGTCTGCAGGCGCTGGTGGGCTATCTGCAGGCGACGGCTCAGACGATAGCGGTTGACGCTGAACACGATGAGGAAGATGAACGTCAACGCCGCTATCAGATACCATATCCAGACGGGAATACGGCTGACGCCAAAGGCCTGGACAACATCCTGACCGTAGACCTCGTCGATGATGCCCTCCGCCTCCATGCGGCGCAGCTCGACGTTGATAGAGTCTATCAGTTCCTGATGGACGCTGGCATAGCAATACTCACGAGGTTCGAGCGACAGTTCGTCGGCCTGCAACTGCTCGCCGAGTCCCAACTGCTCAATATTGTACTTCGCCTGAAAACGATAGCAGATCAGGCCATCGTACTGGCCGGCGGCAAGATCGATGAATGCCTGGCCGAGGTCGGTGATACGCTCGTCGACGGCGCCTGCCTCCTGAAGCATGATGCCGATGGGTCGCGACTTCATATAGGCTATCTGACGGCCCTTGAGGTTGCGGAAGTCGAACTCTGCATAGTCCTTCTTACGATAGACAACCTGATAATAGAGCCTGAAGACGGCGCTGGAATAGTTGACGGAGTCCTTGCGGTAGGGCGAGTAGACCAGCAGTCCCATGTCGTACTTACCGCCGAGGATGCCCGGCGACATCTGGTCCCAGTGGTTGGGCGAGAAGGCGAAGGGAATGCCCATGCGCCGCATCAGCACCTTCGTAAACTCCACGTCGAAGCCACTCGGCGTACCCTTGTCGTCGACATACTGCAGGGGGGCGTAGCTGGTATTCATACCCATCACCAGCGGGTGATCCTTCGTGTAGCCCATCTTCTGGGCAAAGGGGCTGACAGCCACCGCCTCGCCAGCAGGCGAGCCGTTGGTACACGACATTAGCAGCCACACCGCCGAGACAGCGCAGAACAGCCGAGGGAACATCTTCAGAGCGAGCGAAATCACTTCTATTCAGGTTTTTGGCGAAAACGTTCAGTTTTGCGTCTGCAAAGGTAATACTTTTACACGAAACCACCAACCCTTTCACGAAAAAAGAGGAAAAACGAACGATGATTCGGAAAAAAATTGTATCTTTGCCAACTGAAACCGTAAAACTACAAGCTATAACAATGAACAACAGCACGAAATGGCTCATGGCGCTACTCCTGACGGCACTCGTCTGCCCCACCAGCGCAGCCAATAAAAAGACGACGGCGGCAGCAGAGCCGCAAGACCCCAACGAGATGGTAGCCTACCTGTTTACCTACTTCAACGGCAACAAGCCCGAACAGGAGCAGATATGCTATGCCATCAGCGACGACGGCTACAACTACACGCCGCTGAACCACGGACGGCCCGTCATCGCGAGCGACACCATCGCCCTGACCCAATGCGTGCGCGATCCACACATCCTGCGTTGCGAGGATGGCAAGACGTTCTACATGGTCGCGACCGATATGCAGTCGTCGTTAGGATGGGCCAGCAACCGAGGCATGGTGCTGCTGAAGTCTACCGACCTCATCAACTGGCAGCACACGGCCATCAACTTCCCCACACGTTACACCAAGGCCTGGAAGAACGTCATCCGCGTATGGGCTCCCGAGACCATCTACGACCACCAGGCCGGCAAGTACATGGTGTTCTATTCGCTACGCACCAGCGAGCAGGGGTCGTACGACAAGATTTACTACCAGTATGCCAACAAGGACTTCACCGGCCTTGAGGGTGAGCCACAATGGCTCTTCGACGCCGGCAACGCCACCATCGACGGCGACATCGTTTACAACCCCGCCGACTCGCTCTACCACCTATTCTATAAACAGGAGTCGGGACGCGGCATCTACCAGGCCGTCGCCCGCCAGCTGACGGACAAGTGGCAGATGACAGGCGGCAACGTCGAACAGACCAAGGAGTCGGTAGAGGGCGTGGGCGTCTGCCGCACCATTGACGGACAGCAATGGATCATCATGTACGACTGCTACGGCAACGGCCACTATCAGTTCTGCCGCTCGGAAGACCTGAAGACCTTCCGCTTTGTGCAGAACACGGAGACGAAGGGCGCCTTCACGCCCCGTCACGGCACCATCATCCCCATCACGCGGGCTGAGAAGGAGCGCCTGCTCCACGAGTATGGCAACTACCGCCAGCCCATACTGCCGGGCCTGCACGCCGACCCCGAGGTGCTGTACTCCAACAAGACCGGCAAGTACTACATCTACAGCACCACCGACGGCACGCCGGGCTGGGGCGGCCACGACTTCAGCGTCTTCTCGTCGGAAAACCTCATCGACTGGACCGACGAGGGCAAGATGCTCGACGTGAAGGGCGATCAGGTAAAGTGGGCCACGGGCCATGCCTGGGCACCCTGCATCATCGAGACGAAAACCGCCACAGGCTACCGCTACTACTTCTATTACTCAGCCCACAACCCGCAGTCGAAGCGCAAGGAGATAGGCGTTGCCGTGAGCGACAGCCCCACGGGGCCGTTCGTCGACTCCGGCGCACCCATCATTACCGATGCCGACCGTCCGGAGGGCGCCCGTGGCCAGGCCATCGACGTCGACGTGTTCCGCGACCCGAAGTCGGGCAAGTATTACCTGTACTGGGGCAACGGCTTCATGGCCGGCGCCGAACTGAACGACGACATGATGAGCATCAAGCAGGAGACGAAGCAGCTGCTGACGCCGAAGGGCGGCTCGCTGCAGACCTGGGCCTTCCGCGAAGGCGCCTACGTGTTCTATCGCAAGGGGACGTACTATTTCCTCTGGTCAGTCGACGACACGGGCTCGCCCAACTACCACGTCTGCTACGGCACATCGAAGTCGCCGCTCGGCCCCATCGACATCGACGAGCAGAGCTACATGGTGATCCGCCAGAAGCCGGAGGACAAAATCTACGGCACGGCGCACAACAGCATCCTACAGATTCCCGGACGCGACGAATGGTACATCGTCTACCACCGCATCAACCGCGACTATGCCGACAAGCGCTACGGCAAGGGCGTGCCCGGTACCCATCGCGAGGTATGCATCGACCGCCTGACATTCGACAAAAAAGGCCGGATCATCCAGGTCATACCTACCCTGAATGGTCCGGAACCATTGAGTCTTAAGAAGTGAGCCAGCAGGACTACAGTCCCAGCGTCTTCTTGGCCTTGTCGGCAGCGTCGTTGGAGGCCTTGTCTATCTCGTCGTTAGCCTTCTGCTTGGCGGCGTCGACAGCGTCCTGACCAGCCTGCTTGGCGGCGTCGACAGCATTCTCAGCGGCATCCTGGGCGGCACCGGCAGCAGCCTCGCCAGCAGCCTGCACACCGTCAACAGCCTGCATCAGTCCGCTGACAATCGTCTCAGCCGGCGTGGCGGTCAGCGCGTTGACGGCAGCCTGGGCGGCAGCATTGTCGCCGACAAACGCCTTGATCTGCTCGGCATTCTCCTTCAGGAACTCCTGAACCTTCGTCACATACTCCTTGGCGGCGTCGGGATTCTGCTTCAGAATCTCGGCCACCTTGGCCTGTATGGCCTCGATGGTCTGCTGCAGCTTGTTGGCATCCTTAGCCTCTATCTGCTCGGTCAGCTGAGCCGTAGCCTCGCCGATAGCTGTTTCAAGGTCGAATGCGGCCACCGAGTCGGCAGCCACCTCGTCAGCAGGAGCCTGCTGGGTTTTGTTTCCACACGATGTGAAACCGATGGCACATGCGGCCATCATCATGAATACGATTTTCTTCATAACTACTTACGTTTTACAGGTGAATAATATGTTTCTGCTGGCAAAAGTAGCAGTTTTTTCAATATCTTCGACTTTTCTTTTGCTATTATTAACTTTTTTCGTACCTTTGCACCCTATTTTCAAGATAACGGTATAAATTATGACAACAGTAGAGTTCAAGCCGCAGCTATTAGCGACTCTCAAGAATTACAGCCGACAGCAGTTTTCTACCGACCTCCTGGCCGGTATCATCGTTGGCATCGTTGCCCTGCCATTGGCCATCGCCTTTGGTATTGCCTCGGGTGTGACGCCCGAGAAGGGTATCATCACCGCCATCGTCGCCGGTCTCATCGTCTCTGTCCTTGGTGGATCGAAGGTGCAGATTGGCGGTCCCACGGGCGCGTTCATTATTATTATCTATGGCATCATCCAGCAGTATGGCTTCGAGGGACTGACCATAGCCACGCTGATGGCGGGCGTGTTCCTCATCATGTTCGGCGTGTTGCACTTAGGCACTATCATCAAGTACATCCCCTACCCCATCATCGTCGGCTTCACGTCGGGTATCGCCCTGACCATCTTCACCACGCAGATCAAGGACCTGCTGGGGCTGACGATGGCGTCCGTCCCCTCCGACTTCATCGAGAAGTGGATAGCCTACGTCGGCTCCATGCCCACCATCGACTGGTGGAGCGCCGGTGTGGGCATCGGCTCCGTAGCCCTCATCGCCCTGTGGCCGAAACTGGCCCGTCAGAGTGTCTTGAGCAAGCTGCCCGGCTCGCTGATTGCCATCATCGTCATGACCGTCGTCGCCCTGCTGCTCAAGCAGTATGCCGGCGTGACAACTATCGAAACCATCGGCGACCGCTTCAGCATATCCAATGTCCTGCCTGATGCACAGGTACCACAGCTGTCGTGGGAAGTCATCAAGGGACTCGTTTCGCCCGCTATCACCATCGCCATCCTCGGCGCCATTGAATCGTTGCTTTCTGCCACGGTGGCCGATGGTGTTATCGGTGCGCGACACTCCAGCAATACCGAACTGATAGCACAGGGCGTGGCCAACCTCGCCTCGCCCCTGTTTGGCGGTATACCCGCCACGGGCGCCATTGCCCGCACGATGACCAACATCAACAATGGCGGCCGCACGCCCATAGCCGGCATTGTCCACGCCGCCGTGTTGCTGCTCATCTTCCTGTTCCTCATGCCGCTGGCACAGTACATCCCGATGGCCTGTCTGGCCGGTGTGCTGGTCATCGTCAGCTACGGCATGAGCGGCTGGCGCTCGTTCCTGTCGATCATGAAGAACCCGAAGAGCGACGTCATCGTCCTCTGGGTGACGTTCCTGCTGACGGTCATCTTCGACCTGACCATCGCCATCGAGGTGGGCCTC
>Ga0310697_10002887_pt1 | contig 17732 bp, 13 predicted proteins | sample 172DNAGHGlowgp2_FD_203883 | JGI IMG/M metagenome (GOLD analysis project Ga0310697, IMG submission 203883) | Sheep rumen microbial communities from Palmerston North, Manawatu-Wanganui, New Zealand - 1728 DNA GHGlow gp2 (v2) (version 2) | ecosystem: Host-associated > Mammals > Digestive system >... | reverse complement strand
TAATCATCATCAGTTTCAATAGTTAATTTAACCCATTCATAAGTATCAGGATTAGAAGGGGAAACTGAAACTTTTATATCATCGTTGGAATTGTTTTTTGAAGACGATTTTGAAGAATTTGATGTATCATTACTAGATGTCCAAGTTCATTTATTAAAATTTAGTTTAGAATTTAGTCTTTTTGAATAAAAGTTACCATTTTTTAGTACATATGTAGCAGAAACAATTACATCTTCAGTGTTAGATCAGGGATAGGAAAAGTTTCATGCACAATCGTTGAGAGTGTGAACAGAAGAATTAGGTAGAATGATATAGCATTTTATAGATGAACCTTTGTTAAGGTTGTTTTTATCAACTGCAATCTTAAAATTTTTGTTTCCATTTTTTTCGATTTCGAGACATAAGCTATCTCAATTGTTGAATTTAAGATTGAGACAGTCGGAAGCGTAAGCTGTACCTAATCCTATTCCAAGGAATGTGCATACAGTTAATAGAGTTCATAAAAGTTTTTTCATTTCTATAAGGAGAAAGAAGATAAAATTATTCTTTTACGATATTTTGTATAACTATTTAAACATAAAAGTCAAATCTTTTTTAAAAAATGTCAATATTGTTTTGATATATTAGATGGATACTGATATTTCTATATGAATTATTTTAAGTATACATATGGCTGAAAGCAAGTAAGTTTCTAAAAAATCAAAATTTTTTGTAAAAATGTTAAAAAAAAGATAAAAAATTAAAAGTTTGATATACTAGTTTATAACTGATAAAATTTTATTATTTTGTTAAAATATGCATGCTATAAACATAAAAAATGTTAAAAACTTCAAATCTTTGCAAACCAATAGCTATCACTATACAAAAATTTTTATAGATTTTTCTCTTGTATTTAATACTAAATACAATATATAGTGGTCAAAATAAAAAATAAATCACTATATATTGTGTTTTACATGAATTATTAGATACTAGAAAAAATGACTATTTATAAAATTAGAAAAAGAAACGGTTCTATCGTAACTTTTGAAAAAGATAAGATTACAGCAGCGATTCAGGCTGCATTTGAAGCAGTTCAAAATAGCGATACTGACAAGATTCCAGCTCTAGTTGATATTATTATATCAAATGTTGAGTCAAAAATCTGAAACGAAATTCCAGATATTGAAACTATCCAGGACGAAGTAGAAAATGTACTTATGCAGCAGCAATTTGAAGATGTAGCCAAAGCTTATATCACTTATCGTCAAAAGAGAGCAGAATCTCGTGATGTAAAAAATATCGTAGTTGAGGTAGACAAGACTATGGATGAATACTTATGACATCTAGACTGGAGAATCAATGAAAATGCTAATGTATGATATTCAATCTGATGACTAATCCTCAAAAATTCAGAAAAAATCGTAGCCAATTATTGGCTTTCTAAGATATATCCACAAGAAGTAGGAAATGCGCATAGAAATGGAGATTATCATATTCATGATTTAGGAATGTTTACTCCATACTGTGCATGATGGAGTTTAAGACAAATGCTGGAGGAGTGATTCAATGGAGTTTCATGAAAATTAGCTTCAAAACCTCCTAGACATCTTCAGTCAGCTGTAAATCAGATGGTGAATTTTATTTGAACTTTACAGAATGAATGGGCTGGAGCTCAGGCTTTCAGTTCATTTGATACATATCTTGCACCATTCGTACATAAATATGAAATGTCAGTTGAAAAAGAACTTGAAGATACAAAATCGTCATTAACATGAGAAGAAAGGCAAAAATATATCGATGAAAGAACATATAAATATGTAAAACAGAATCTGCAGAACTTCATCTTCAATATGAATGTACCATCTAGATGGTGAAGTCAGACTCCATTTAGTAATATTACACTAGATTGGACATGTCCAGTTGATTTAAAAGAAAAGTCATTAATGCTCGGAGGAATTGAATGCTGATATTATCCAAAGAAATTTGGAGAACTTCAAAAAGAAATGGATTTGATTAATAAAATCTTGATTGAAATTTATACAGAATGAGATGCAAACGGAGCTGTATTTACATTCCCTATCCCAACATATAATATTACAGAAGATTTTGATTGGAACGGAGAGAATGTAGATGCATTATTTGAAATGACTGCTAAATATTGAATTCCATATTTCCAAAACTTTGTAGGATCTCAATTTAAAGTGCAGAAAGATGAAAACTGAAATATAGTTAAGGTAGAAAATCCAAATGCTTACAAACCATGAGCAGTTAGATCAATGTGTTGTAGATTACAGCTTGACCTTACAGTGCTAGAGAAACGTGGATGAGGATTGTTTGGATCAGCAGAGATGACATGATCAATCTGAGTAGTTACTATCAATCTCCCAAGAATCTGATACAACTTCAAATGAGATAAAGAATGATTCAAAAATCAGGTTTTGTATCTCATGAATCTAGCTAAAACATCTCTTGAAATAAAGAGAAAAGAAATGACAAAACGATTGAATTCAGGATTATATCCATTCACAAAGAGATATTTACCATCATTCAGAAATCATTTCTCTACAATCTGAGTTAACTGAATGAATGAAGCTATCCAAAACTTCACAAACTGAAAAGAAGATATTACTACTCCATGGGGAAGAGAATTTGCCGAAGAAATCCTAGAATTTATCAGAGAAAAACTTAAAGAATACCAGGAAGAAACATGAAATCTTTACAATCTAGAAGCTACTCCATGAGAGGGAACAACTTATAGATTTGCAAAGGAAGATAAGAAACAGATTCCAAATATTATTCAGGCTGGTACAGACGATGCTCCTTACTATACAAATTCATCTCAAATCCCAGTTGGTTATACTAATGATCCATTTGAAGCATTGGAGTTGCAAAATGATTTACAATGTTTATATACTGGTGGAACAGTTCTACATCTATATATGTGAGAGAGAATTTCAGATGCTTCAGCATGTAAGAATTTGATTAAAAAAGTGATAGAAAATTATCAACTTCCTTACATTACAGTATCTCCAGTATTCTCTATCTGTCCAAAACATGGATATATAGCATGAGAGCATGATTACTGTCCAAAATGTGATGAAGAAATCTGATATACTTGAGAGGAATACAATATGGAAGTAAGAAAGAAGTATACAGACGATCCAGATAAACTTGAACATCTTCGTAGAATGCAGATGGAAAACTGAAAGGAAGTACAAAAAGATTAATATGCGACTAAATTCTAAAATATATTCTTTTATTTCATTATTCTATTAAAAAATGGCAGCAACATTTGTAAACAAAGAAGGAAAAGAAATCGCTAGAACTCCTTGTGAAGTTTATACAAGAGTTATGGGTTATATTAGACCAGTTTCAAATTACAATCAAGGTAAAAAATCAGAATTTTATGGAAGAAAATATTTTGAAGAAAATCTAGTAGATAATTCAGAGTTTCTCAGAAAATTTGGTAATACATCTTGCCCTTGTGGAATGTAGTTAAATATCTCAGATAATAAAAGCTGACCGCTTCGTGTGGTTGGTTTTTTTATTCAAAGATAAAGTGGTTAAAGTAAAATTAGTCTTGTTTTTTTATATAAATCTTGTATAACAAAGTACAATTTATGGAGAATTGATTTTTTGTTTAGTTTTACTTAATTTGGTTCAAAATGTCATTTTTTTGGAAGAAACAAAGAAAATTTTGGTTGGAAGTGTTTGATTTGTTAGTTTTTTTAATTTTGGTATTTTGAATAGTGCTTTTTATTAGATTATTTATAGCAACTCCGTATACAGTAATATGATCTAGTATGGCTCCAAATTTTGCTCAAAAAGATTGGATTATCGTGGAAAAAATCACACAACGTTTTAGTACGTTTGAAAGATGAGATGTGATAGTATTTGTGGCTCAATGAAAAGAGTCTCCTTATATTAAGAGAATTATATGATTGCCTTGAGAAACGGTATTGTTTCAGGGATGAGATGTATTTATATGTTCAGATAATGTGCCTCAGTGATCGGAAGTAAAGGATTCAGAAGGAAATAGTTGTGAGATTTTGCCTGAATTATATCTTAAGGAGTGATTAAAAACAAATGCTACGTGTTGAAAGGAAGAATTTAAAGTTGAATGATGATATTTTGTGATGTGAGATAATAGATGAAGGACAACGGATTCTCTTTGTTGCTTTTGAATTGAATGCTATGAGTGAGCAAATTATATAGTTAAAGATATAGATTTGATTGGTAAAGTATGGGTGAGGTTGTATCCAAAAATTACAAAATTTTAAAAATATGTACTTAAGCTTGTAGGTTTTTATTTAATATATTTTTTTATTTCATTAAAAATTTCTTCTACTCATCTATTTGCATCAATATGTATTAACCATCAATTTTTTTCTACCCATTGTAGTCAAGGTATTGTTTCTTTGTGAAAAGCTTCTATTCTATTTTTTATTGCTTCAATATTTGAATCATCTTCACGACGAATGAGTTCTCCACCGCATTTATTACATTTTCATCAAACTTTTCCTCAATTTGCATTATTCCCACATTTTCTGCAGACTATTCTAGATGCTAAACGTTGGTAAACAATCTCATCAGGTAAATCAAAATGTAAAACTACAAATTCACGACCAGCTTTTTGCATTTCCTTACAAATCGCTTGAGTCTGTCACATTTTACGCAAAACTCAGTCCACAAGCAGGGTATCTCATTGATTCACAGTTTGAAGAAATACATTAAAAATTGCTATGGTAACTTCATCTTTTATTAAATCTCATGATTCAACAGCATTCCTGATATAGTTACCTATAGCGTTGTCATTGCTAGAAAGGGCACGTAATATTCATCAGGTTTCAAAATATTTAAATTTGTTTGGAAATCTTTCCATTAATAAGTCTGCTTGCGTTCATTTTCCAGATCATTGGATTCATGATAAGAATATATCTTTCATGTTTTATTTAATAAATATAAATACTAATATGTCATATTATATGTAAAAATTTTTTTAATGCAAAAAATGTTGATTAATTGTATTCATAAAAAATATACATTAAAAATGTCAATTCAAATATTTGATAAAAGTATCAAAATTTTTGCATTTTTTTGTCTGATGGAATATAATTACTTATCTTTTATATCATATAGAGAATAAAGTAATGTTAGATGAGAATAAGTTTCCATTAATTGCAATTAAAGATTTAACTTGGTGATATCCGGATTCAAAAAAACCGTTGTTTAAAAAGTTAAATTTTGAATTGTATAAATGAGATTTTACTGTAATTATTGGAAAATCTGGAGTTTGAAAATCTACAATTGTAAAGTTCTTAATATGACAATTTAGACCATTTGATAGAACAGTATACTATAGAATGGATGATATGGCTCGTTATAGCGATGCAGATATTCAAAATTACAGAAGAAAAATTTGAATAGTTTTTCAGGATTATAAATTAATTGATGCATTATCAGTAAAAGAGAATATTGTATATCCACTTAAAATACAATGAGATGATGATATAACAATTCAAACAAAATACAGAAATATTACTACAAAGTTGCATATTGAGGATATAAATAAGTTGGATTGTAATGCTCTTTCTTGATGAGAAAAACAGAAGGTTGCAATCGCTAGAGCTATGATAAATAATCCTGAATTTGTTATCGCTGATGAACCTACTGGGAATCTAGATCGAGAGTATACGCAAGAAATTGGGGATCTTTTAGTTGAAGCTAATAAATCGTGAAATACTATATTGTTGATCACGCATGATGTGCATTTGTTGAACTATATTAAATCAAAAACCAACGTAAATGTCTTTCAGTTGTGATAATTTTAATTTAAGTTTTATTGCTTTTTGCAATACTCATGCCTAAAACGAAACAAATTAAGGAAGAAAGAGATAATTTGTATGAAGAAATTGCAAGACATTGTGATTGACTCCATATTGCTAGATATTTGAAAAATGAAGCAAAATCTGCTCTCAAATATTTTCATGCTCATAAACTTTTAAATATAAAGAAAAATTTGGATGTTTTTTTGGAATATCTTGTGTTTTTAAATCAACAAAATTGTCAGAGGATAGAAGTATTAGAGGAATGAAAGGAATTAAAGAGAGAACTAAATAATTCTGTATCATATTTTTATGATTGAGATAATGTTTCAAAGATAAAATTGTTATCGATTCAGAATAAGATTGAGACGAATACGTATGAAATTATTACTTTGATGCAAGGTATAAAATGATGTTTAATTTTAACAATTGATGAATTTTGTAATGCATCTCCTACGAGAGTAGATATTTTGCATTATAATATATGAAAAAAAACAAAAAAGGAGGTGAAATAATATTTTCTTATTTTTTTAATAAGGAATAATTATTTGAAATTGTGGTATGAATGAATAATATTCGTATTGGATTTTTTATTTTTGTTGAATTTTTATGAAAAATATTTCATCTCAAGAGCTACGTGAATTACGAAATAAATTTTGGGAATCTAAACAACACAAATATATTCCTGAAGCATCACTCATCGCCTCAGGGAAAGAATCTACGGCACTTTTCAATGTTGCATGAATGCAACAACTCATTCCATATTTGATGTGAAAGGCTCATCCATTAGGAAAGAGAGTTTTTAATATTCAAAAATGTGTACGTACAGTGGATATCGCTGAAGTTTGAGACGCTTCTCATCTGACATTTTTTGAAATGATGGGAAACTGGTCACTTGGAGATTATTTCAAAAATGAAGCAGTAACTTGGTCTCGAGAATTTTTAACATCTCTTGATTATTTGTGACTTGATCCAAAAAAATTGGCTGTAACTGTTTTTGCTTGAGATGAAAGCGCCCCAAGAGATGAAACTACTGCGAAAAAATGGCAAGAAGTCTGACTTCCTGCAGACAGAATTTCTTATCTTCCTGCTGACAATAACCGATGGTCTCCTGGACCTGTTGGACCATGCGGACCTGATACTGAGATATTTTACCGAGTAGGAGAATCAGAATTCCCTACTCAATGAAGTAATGTGTGAAACGATGAAGACAATTGGATGGAAATTTGGAATAATGTATTCATGGAATTTTATCGTGACGAAAGTTGAATTCTCTCAAAATTAAATAACCATAACGTAGATACAGGAATGTGATTTGAGAGAATGTGTTGTGTAATGCAACAGAAAGAATCAGTTTACGACACTGATGTATTTTCAGCCTCACTTAAAAAATTGGAAGAGTTGACTGGAATTTCATATATTCAGCAGACTAGAAGATTCAGAATTATTGCTGACCATGCCAGAACTGCATTTATGCTAATCAACGACTGACTGATCCCATCAAATATCGCAGCATGATACGTACTCAGAATGATTATTAGAAGAATGACATACAACATTATGTTACTCAAAGAAACAGACTTGAACTGATATCAAAAAATTTGCACTGAATTATTGGCTACTTTCAGAGGATTACGTGAATTTAATGAAAGTGAAATTATCCGTGTAATCATAGAAGAAATCAAAATATTTTTAAAAACAATTCAAAACGGTAAAACAATTCTGGAAGAAATGATAGATAAAGAAAAGAAAAATCAGAATAAGTCTCTTTCATGAAAAGACATTTTCAAGTTATACGATACTTATGGATTCCCACTTGAATTGACTAAAGAAATTGCTGCAGAAAATTGACTAGAAATCAACGAAAAAGAATATGAAGATGCGGTAAATACTGCAAAAGAAAATTCTCGCCAAGCAACCAAAGAAATGTTTAAAAAATGAATTGACCGGTCAAAATATCTCGAATGAATTCCACAGACAAAATTTATCGGATATAAAGAATTTGAGACTTCTGCTGTAAAATTGCTCAAAGATTTTGATGTAAATGGACAAAGGGTGTTAATTTTCGATAAAACTCCATTCTATCCAGAAATGTGAGGTCAAATGTGAGATAAATGAACTATCGAATTGGATGATTGAAGTGTAGTTAAAGTGATTAACGTTCAAACTTTTGCTGGAGTTATATTACATATCGTAGAATAAGTATTGGTGTTATTTTAATTTATTTGCACAAACAGCAGCACTTGTTCGACATCGCTGTAAATTGTATCATCAAGTTTTTCATGTTACATCAACACATTCTCAAATAAAATAAAGTCAAGGAATTTCTTTACATTCAAAGTAATTGGTTAAATTTTTGGTTTTTATTCATCATCAACAAACTTTTGCTTCGTTTAATCAGCGAACATTTAAAATATCGGATGAAATAATATATTCCTTCAATTTATTCACACGAAATCATAGAAAATTTAACAATCTTTTTGTAATTTCTTTATTAGAAATAAATAATCTGATTTTATATTTTGATTTACTCTCTTCCAAAATTTCTTTAATGAAAAGTGAAGCATTAAAAACTGTAGGTCCAGATATTCATCGATGTGTGAAAAGAATTGGTCATGATTCTTCATAAATAACATTGTCTCATTTTATCAAATTTAGGTTTCCAATTACTGAAGAACCTGAAAGAGAAGAAAAATTCTGATTAGTTTCAAATCCGACAAGAGCAGGATAGAATCCAGTTACGCTAAGGTTAAATTTCTTTGCAATATCAATAGCAATTCAACTTGCTCATAATTTGGGGAAACTTGGTGATCATGTTGCAACTATAAAGTTTTTTGTATAGTATAAACAATCAGAAGTTTTTATTTCAAAGATTCAGTTCTTTAGTTTATTTATATCTAAAAAATTTGTGTTATATTTTATTTCTATTCATTTATTTTTAGTGAGTTGTAGTAATTTTTCATGAAATTGTTTAACTTTATTAGATTTTAATAAAATCCTTCCATTGTTTTCTTCTTTTGTTTCTATTCATTCATTATTTAAAAATTCTAGAAAATTTTTGGTTCAGTATTTTGTAAATGCAAAATCAACAAAATTTGGATTATCAGTTATATAGTCTTTTTTAGGCTTTATTTTTGTGTTTGTAATATTTCCTCTTCACTTTGCAGAGAGTAATAATTTTTGTGCAGGGAAATTAGATTTTTCTAAAATTAAGATATCTTTTTTGTTTAAAATTTTGTTAGCACAAAAAAGTCATGCAGGTCATGCTCAAAGTATTATTATGTCATAATTTTTTTTATTCATTTCAAATTTTCAATAAATTATATTAATATATCTTATAAAAATTTTATTATGATATGCAAGGTGCTATAATATTTTATAATAAAAAATATAAATAGTCAAATTTAATAAATAAAAAAAGTCTGATTTTTTTTGACTTTTTTTGTATTTCTGAATATACTTGTTTATGAAACATTTTTATTCATACAAAAACAAAATGTCAGAAAAAGATTTAAATTTGGAGTGAAATGTTGGTGTTGAAGATTTATCAACTATTTCTGTAGATGGAGAATCTTTGGAAAGTAATGATATTGATGAGATTTTAGAGTCATCTGATGGATGAATTTTAGATAATTCAGGTGGTGTATCATCTAGTACTGAAGATCTTGATTATGAAATTTCTGGGCAATCTCATAACGCAATTGATGAAAGTGTTTTTTTGGAGTCATGAGATAATGCTATGGCAAGGAGAAATGTGATAAATGATTGAGATAATTTTTGATCTTATTTGAGATGGTTTTTCTTCTCAGCGATATTGATGATATTGTGAGTGTTTGCATTAGCTTTATTTTATTCTTTTGACATTTATATAAAAGAAGCAGTTAAAGATACTCCTGATCCAAATTATCTTGCATATGTGGATTTTTATAAAGATAAATACAAAAGTGTAAAAAATTTAATTTGAATTAATGGTTTTTATGAGACTCCTATGGTATGATCTGAGCAGGAAATTCAAAATGTTAATGAAATTATTAATGCTACAGATATAGATTATATAGAAAAGAAGGATTTACTTTCAGATTATGTTACAAATCTAGTACGTAATGTTGAGAATAGAGCTACATATGAAGAGAATCTTAAGCAAGATATTGCAAAGCAATGATTTTTGCCTGAAGAGTTAGGAATATTACTTTCAGAAGAATACTCAATTGATACCATTCAGAGATCATTGAACGCTCTAGAGATTATAAAATTTTCAACAGCTACAAAAGTTTTTATGTATATGAATACGGCACTTTCTACTATTTCTGAAATGATAAGAATTAGTTGAGCTAACGTTGAGAGTTTACGCGAACTTTTTAAGCATTTGAGTGCTAGGTGAGAACAAGATATTTCTTCTTATGTATATCTGTGTTATTTAAATCCTTTTGAAGTTAATGCAAGTTGTAATACTATATGAGATCTTGATTTGTATTATAATTTAATAAAAGATGATTCAGTTGATCTTAATCTATTTAAAAATGCTATGAGTGCAATTAGTCAATTGTTGGAAAAAGAAGATACATCATTGTTTTCAATTACATTTAATGAATTTAATACAAAAGATAAAAGTATTCAATTTAATATAGAAGTATTTACTAACCAAGAAGATGAGAAAGCTTTGATTAAACAATGAATACAAAATCCAAACATATTTATATTGACTAATATTATTAATTTGTTAAAGCAGTCAATATTTATTATTTGAGCAGAAATAGATACAAAACACATATCAGTTGATCCTAGAACATTGGATCAGTGAAATTTTTCTAGGCAAGTTAATTATTCCACAAAGGATTTTGTAGTGCCAATTCAAAAAAATACAGAAAGAGAGATTTTCGATTATATTGATTTAGAAAGTATGAAAAAATTACTTATGGATAGATGATTTAAAGAGGATATTAAATTAGAGTTAGAAGAAAAATTAAAAAATGATAGTGAAGATGCAATGTATGAAGAAATTGAGTGAGAAGAAAATGATATAAAAAATGTTGAAGAAGATTTAGAATTAGCAATTCAGTCAGAAAACGATGAATTGGAAAGTAATAATTCAGATACAGGAGAATCTATTAATATGTAATATTATTTTAGAAATTTAATTTTATATTTATATATTTATAAAATGGCAAACGAAATTCAAAATGTGTGATGAACTCAAGATACTGCAGAAAAATCAGGTTTTTTATCTAAAATTACATGACTTTTTCATAAATCTTCAGGTGAATCTTGAGCTAAACAAAATCAACGTTTAACGAATGCATTTCATTTGACACGTAGAGATTCGATTATTTCGATGATACTTGCAGTAGTAATTGTATGATGAGCGATTTATTATGGTAATAAGGTAATTAATGAATATAATGATATTAATGCTCGTTATGATGAACTGAAGAATGTATCGAAGTATAATATAAAACCAAATTTAGAAAAATTATCATCTTATACAGATTGAGATAATGCGTCAACAATTAATTCTATGATTGAAATAGGTAAAAAGATTGAAGATGAAATAGTTAGTGATGAGATATTTAAACAGCAGCAGAAAGGTTATTTTGAGGTACTATTGCAAAATATATATTTACCAGCATTAAATGTTTGGAAAGATCCATATACAAAAAATTTTAATATGTGAATTTTGTGACAAAAATATTTGGATACTGATGTATTCCAAGATTTATATATGATTCAATATTGGAGTAATTTTGCTAGATATGTGTGAAATGATGCTGCTTATAATGATATACGTGATGTTGAACTTTGAGATAAAACTGTTTTAGAGGAAAATCCAGACTATTTTTATGTTCCTATTACAATTTCATTTAGATCTCCAAATAAACGTTCATTCCTATTATTAGTTAATAAACTTTCGATGACATCGAATCAGAATAATATTGCATTGTTGAATGAATTTTTCTTCTATTTGTTGAGAGCCATTAGGGAGCAAAAGGCCGATGTAATAGAGCAGTTGTCTCAAGAATATCGAGATGAATTCTCTTCTAGTTATAATTGGGATCTTGCATCTAGTTTGTGAGAGATGAGTGATGAGGAAAGGGCAGTATATAGAGATAGAGTAATTTGATATAATTTGTATCATTGGATAAAGAATGATTTAACATGAGATGATATTGGACAGTTGATAGATGATGATGTTGTATTAGTAGCAATAAAAGATACAGCAATGTGTACGGAGAAAGATAATGATCAGAAATGTTTCTATAATTTTAGGGATAAGTATAGAAATCTTCCTTATTTAGCTTATGGTATTTGATTAGAGGGTCAAAGTGATAGAACAGCGTGATTATTACAGTTTTTGAGGGATTTGCCACCTGCAATAGCAATTACTGATTTTAGATTTGAAAAATATTCAGATTCAAGTTTCTTGAATAATAAAGAGGAAGAATATGAATGAACGATTAAATTTAATGCGTATGGAAGAAATATTAAGAATTCAGAATTAGATGAAGCAAGTACTATGTTATGAAAATTGTGTTTCTGAAGTACATCAGATCAAAAAATGTCTCCAGAATTAGCTTTAACTCGTGTAGAAGAAACGATGATTTCATTATGATGAAGTCGTTCATATACAAATATGTCTTCTTTATGAGAATTACAAATGCTATTTACATCGATTAAAGATTCGTATGAAGATATGTCAAACTATGAAAAAATGGTTAAATTGTTTGAACTTTGGAGGATGATGAATGATGCTAATCTATGTAATAGATAATTCTTTAAATTTAAAATGATTTGTAATTAGTGTTGGAAAAAGTATATACAGATAGTCGTGTTTTGTTTGCGGCGAATTTTATATGTTATGTTTTTAGGTTAAATGAGTGAAGAAATGATTATTAGCCAAACTAAACTTTTTGTTGGAGGGCTAAATTGGCAAATGAGAGGTAATGACCTTAGAGAAGAATTCTCACCTTATGGAGAAATTGTATTCGCTAGAGTAAATCTAGATAGAGAAACTAAAAGAAGTAAGGGATTTGGATTCGTAGAATTTGCTAATGCAGAGGATGCAGCTAAAGCTAAGGCTGAAATGGATTGAAAAGAGGTTCGATGAAGAGCTATTAAGGTTGATTTCGCTAAAGAAGATCCAACAAAAATGTATAATAAAGCTGAAAGAGCAGAAACAGCAGAAACAGCAGAAGCTAAAGTAGAGGCTGAACAACTAGCTGAAGAAGATGAAACTGTAGTAGATGAGAATGCTTTCTAATGTATTATAAACTACTAAGAATAGTCTTTGAAAATCCTGTGTTGAGTGGCACAGGATTTTTTATATTTGGTCGTTGTCGATTAATTTTATATTTTCTTGAAAAGAAAATCTAAAACTTTATTTTTTATTGATAATTTAATTAAAATTTTTAGTTTGTGGATTTGTTTGTTATATGTATCTTTGAGTAGATCCTTGAGTTAGAAAACTTGGTTATGCATTGATAGATGAAAATCTAAAAATTATTGATGCGGGGATTTTGTTGCAAGATAAAAAGTCTCCGACGAGGGAAGATCAATTTAATAGGGCAAATCAGATTTTTGATTTTTTTTCGGATATGTTGGAAAAATATAGTGTAAAAAAAATAGCGATGGAAAAATTATTTTTCACGGACTACAATCAAAATAACGCAGAATTCGTATATGCAATTAGATGAGCGTTGATGATGCTTTTTTTGAAAAAAAATATTCCAGTATTAGAATTTACGCCTATTGAATTAAAAAAGTTTATAACATGAAATGGGAAAGCTGATAAGATGTTGGTTCAGAAAACAATTAGGAGATTTTATAAATTGCAAGATATACCGGAATATAATGATGCTGCGGATGCGTTATGATTTGCATATTTGGCCAAGATTAGGAAGTAAAATCTGGAGTTTCTAATAAATTTATTATTATTAAAAAATTGGTGAAAAAAGTCCGATTTTTTTTGACTTTTTTGTTGTTTGTGTGTATAATTGTGTGAGAAAAAAATTTTACTTTTCTGTTAATAAAAAATGAAAAACAAAAGTTTACTATTGAAACTTGGATTATTGATTTTGGGTATCAGCGGTTTTGGTATATCTTTTACATCAGCTGTAACGTTGTTTCATTTAAATTTGGAATGAAATGAGTTTGCAACAGCAGCAACGAGACTTATTACTGATAGGATGATGTATGTTCATTTTGCAGATAATGGTAATGATTTTGGATGAATTCTTTATTTTTCGAATAGTGGTTCATGAGATAATATTTTAGATCCAGTAGAAAGTAGTACTTTGTATGAAGTGGCCCCACAATGACAGAAAGCATATGAATGTAGAACTCAAGTTAAGTGATTCTATTATAATGCTGAAAGAGGTGAAAGATTGTGGCCATTAGATTCTTGAACATTTTCAGGATTAAACGGAATGGTATGACTTAATACGACATGATGAATTTATACAAGTTGTACACCACAAGGGTATAATGAAGCTTTGTTACGATGTCAATCTGAAACTGATGATTTTCAATGATGTTTAAATGAAGTTTATAAAACCAATAAATCTGATGGATATGGTTATTATTGATATGTTGAACATACTTATTCTTGACAGAATATGAATCTGACGGTTTGAGTAGATTATACAGGTAGTAATCGTTTTATTACTATAAAAAGTGGATCAGAGTTGTCTTCGACTTTTGTAAGAATGAATAATAAATATCCTTTATGATTTGTATACGACTATAACGGATGACTATGATTAGCGTGATGTAGGTTTGTATCTGCGACATGATGATCTATGAAAAATCTTTTGAGTCAATTTACTTCGAGATGATGACGAGCTACATTATTTCATTATAATAATTCAGAGATGGAATATATTGGTCCAGGTGGAACTGGTGTGATAAATTGTAGTGGGGTATCGTTTGCGGATACCTTAACAAGGATACTTGTGGAATGAGTTATTTGATTGACTGATACAACGGCAGATAAAGGAACAATATATTGAATAAAGGGTAATCAGTCAGACTCTAAGACTCAGTGGTTTGATACTCAAAGTGTAAATACAAATACGTTGATGAACTACACTAGAAGAAAAGCTGAAATATTGTGTAGATGAACATGGACAAGTAATATTCATGTTTTTGATTCAAATAAAGTTGATGTCATATGTTGGAATGGAGGAGATGTGGATTCTGCTCATGCAAAAACAGCGAAAAATAATGGTCAGACTCTTATAGTAAAGCAAGGAAATGTGACAATTGAACCTATGTTAACGTATAATGAGGGCGGTAACTATGATATATATATTTTGGATGGTGATTTGTTGATAGATGAAACTGGGGTAACGGATGATAATAAATTTCTAATTGATGAGAGTGGGTATGTTACAGGGGGATCGTTAGATAAGTTTAGAATGTATGCCTTGGCTGAACTTTATGATCTTAACGTAACGGATCTTGCAGCAGTAATTAATTGTGTCTTACATGATGTTGGTTGTGGACCGTGGTGGCATGATGCGGATGGTGATGGAGCGGTAACAGAGGATGATATCATCTTTTGGAGGGATTATCTACTAAATGGTGGTGGATTTTGAGCTGCGGTAGCTTCTACGATTAAATGAAACTTTGTAGTTAACTGAGGTGTAAAGTCGGCTGAAGATGATTCGACTCTAAATAACAAATATTTTATTTATGGAAAATTTACATCCAATGATAGTATTTCAGATTTAGAAAAAGTTTTTACTTGGAAATGTAGTGATGTAACGTGGGAATGATCTGATGGTAATCTATGTCCAAAAAATGCTTATCAGAATTATGCATTAGTAGTGATTGATCAGAATTATAAATCACCAATTCTTAATTCTTAATATGAATAGCTGACTTTATTTCAGAGTCGGCTTTTTCTTGAAAAATAGATTGACAAAAAATGGTATGATGAGATATTAACCTTGAAGATGAATCTTAATTTATTACAACAAAAATTGCGCGAAAATTTTTAAAAGTGATGATTATATTCTAATATAATTCAGAATTTTATTTCTTTACAATGAACAAGATGTCATTGAATGTAAGACAGTTTGTCTATGACAACATCACTCCATATGATGGAGATGCTTCATTTCTTGCAGGGCCTACAGAAAGGACAACAAAATTGATGGAAGAAGTGAAAAAATATTTAAAAGAGGAGAGAGATAATAATGGACTCAGAGCTGCTGATCCATCTACTATTTCTACTATTACTTCTCACAAGCCAGGTTATATCGATAAAGACTTGGAAACAATCGTTTGACTTCAAACTGATGAACCTCTCAAAAGAGCAATTAAACCATTTGGAGGAGTGAGAGTAGTAGAAAAGGCTCTCAATGAAAGATGACTTGAACTTGATCCAAGAGTAAAGGAAATCTTCAAATATGCCAAAAATCACAATGATGCTGTATTTTCAGCATACGATCCTGAAATTAGAACTTATAGATCAAAACATGTTCTTACAGGATTACCTGATAACTATGCTAGAGGTAGAATTATCGGAGATTACAGAAGATTAGCTCTATATGGAACAGCTAGACTTATTGAAGAAAAGAAAGCTGATTTCTTAGCGATCGAAGGTGAAATGGATGATGCTAAGGTTAGACTTAGAGAAGAAATTTCAATGCAGATTTCTGCACTTAATGATATCGCTAAGATGGCTGAAAGCTATGGATATGATGTAACTAGACCAGCTGAAACGGCTCAAGAAGCTATTCAATGGGTATATTTTGCATATTTAGCATGAGTGAAAGAACAAGATGGAGCAGCAATGTCTCTTGGAAATGTTTCTTCATTCTTAGATATCTATATTGAAAAAGATTTAAAAGACTGAAAAATTACTGAGGAACAAGCTCAGGAAATGATTGATCATTTCGTAATGAAGCTTAGACTTGTAAGACACCTTAGAATGGGGAGTTATGACGAAGTATTTGGATGAGATCCAACTTGGGTAACTGAATCAATCGGAGGAATGTTCTCAGATGGTAAAGTAAAAGTTACAAAAACTTCATTCAGATTTTTACAAACTCTTTATAACCTTGGACCATCTCCAGAGCCAAATCTAACAGTTCTTTGGTCAGATCAATTACCAGAAGGATTTAAGAGATTCTGTGCTCAGGTTTCTATCGATACTTCATCAATTCAGTATGAAAATGATGACTTGATGAGACCAGTTAGATGAAGCGACGACTATGGAATTGCATGTTGTGTTTCATATCAAGAAATCTGAAAAAGAATTCAGCATTTTGGTGCTAGATGTAATCTAGCTAAAACACTTCTTTTGGCTATTAATGGTGGTAGAGAAGAAGATGAATGAGTTCAAGTAATGGATGCATCATTATTTGAAAATTGTGATAATGAAGATGGAACTTTGAATTATGACAAAGTTTATGCAAACTTCAAAAATGCTATGGCAAATACTGCTAGAGTATATGCAAAAGCTATGTATATCATTCACTATATGCATGATAAATATTACTATGAAAAAGCTCAAATGGCTTTCATAGATTCTGGATGTGGAATCGATATTGCATATGGAGCAGCTGGAATGTCAGTTGTACTTGATTCTCTTTCAGCTATTAAATATGCAAAAGTTAAAGCAATTAGAGATGAAAATGGGCTAGCAAAAGATTTCGAAATCGAAGGAGAATATCCAATGTTTGGAAACGATGATGATAGAGTAGACTTGATGTGAAGAGAAATTCAGCAATACTTTATGTCAGAATTATCTAAACATAAAGCTTATAAAAATGCAACTCCTACATTATCACTTCTTACAATTACTTCAAATGTAATGTATGGAAAGAATACTGGAGCTACTCCAGATGGAAGAAAAGCTGGAGAGCCATTCGCACCAGGAGCAAATCCAATGCATGGAAGAGACCATTCATGAGCAATTGCTTC
>Ga0310697_10002886_pt1 | contig 17735 bp, 11 predicted proteins | sample 172DNAGHGlowgp2_FD_203883 | JGI IMG/M metagenome (GOLD analysis project Ga0310697, IMG submission 203883) | Sheep rumen microbial communities from Palmerston North, Manawatu-Wanganui, New Zealand - 1728 DNA GHGlow gp2 (v2) (version 2) | ecosystem: Host-associated > Mammals > Digestive system >... | reverse complement strand
GCAATTAAATGCTATCGTCCTGTGCAAAGCACATAACTCCCAAGAGCGTAGCGAGTTTACTTCCATTTCTATTTCCATTTTTACTTCCGAAAGATGTGTTAATATCTTTCAATTCCTGTGCAAAAATAGTAAGGATTTTTGAAAGAAAAGGAAATTCTGTAAATAAAAAGAGAATACTCCAACACCTTTGAATGTCAGTTGACCATACTTCGGCAGTCTGGTAAAATGTGTATCTATTTTTGGGTGTGGTCTATCTCCCCGACTACATCGAGTCCGATAACGAAGAATGGTTTAAGGGGCATTTTGCAAAATCTTATTTGTTGGTTCAGAACAATTTGGAAATCAATGCGATGATAATGGCGACAATATAGAAGACGATCTTGACCACCCACCATATCAGCCACATGGCGATAGAGGTGACGATGCTCAGTCCCAGATAATTGACCACGGCGAGGACGATGAAAATCACCACGGCGGCGAGCATGATTTTCCCCACCCCCAGACCAACATACATCAGGGCGTGGTTGTAGTCGAGTTTGGAATAGTCTTCCTCGGATGAGATGAATCTCGAGAACCTGAGCAAGAGGAGGAACAAGATGCATTGCGCCACGGGTAGAATGTCGTAGCAGAACCAGTCGGGGCTGTTGACGAATTTGGCGTAGGGCAAGACGGGGTTGAATGCATCGTAGTACTGGAAGACGAAAGGAGTGGCGAACAACGCCACGATCCAGAACATGATCTTCAGTCCCAGTTGTGTGATGACGTTGAGGTGTGTGTTGACTTTGAGTAGGAGGTCTTGGATGGTGCTGCTTTTCCCCTTGACGTTGAGTGCCTGCGCCTCTTGGAGTATGCGTCGGGCATTGACAGCTGAACCATGCTTGAGGCTGCTCTTGGCGTCTTCGATGAGGTCGTCTGCATACTCGATGATGGGCGAGTTGACGGGGTGGAAGGTGTCGCCGAGGATGTATCCAGTGTAACTCTTTCCGTCGTAGTCGTATTCCACTTTATGGTAGTGGAATCGGGTGATGACAGCGCGCTGGAAGCGTATGTGGCAATGTCGTGTCTCGAGTTTGGCGTGTGAGTTTAGAAATCGGTTGAGACAGTCGTTGTAGGTGTCGTTAGAGGGATACAGGTTGTGTGGTAGCTCTGTCTTTGTTTCTTCAAAGAGGACCTTTGACGGGCATTCCTTTCGCCAGGGCAGAGGTTTCACCTCGTCCCAGTCGTCAAGATGGACATAGACTTGGTGGTTGGAACGTCTCTCCAGTTCCTGGATGATGCGTATGCTTTCGAGTAGCGTCTTATTGCCTTCACAGGTTTTGCATATCAGTTTCTTTTTGCCTGAGCAGGTCTCGCATGTGACGGTTGTACGTCCATTGCGACGATTCTGTCCGTGGCAGCGCATGCAAGTGACTTTTCCCGTACCTTCGCATCGTCCACATGTGGAAAATATCTCTCTCCTTCCATTGCATGATTGGCATGTCTCCCAAACGTCGTAATATTTAGTGACGTATTCGTATCGCCAGACGGTTTTTCCACTGGAATAGTCCTGTCGAGAGACTTGTTCTTGTTTTGATTTCTGTACATAACGCCCACCTTTTCCGCTGCACGAAGAGCAGGTTTTGGCGACTTTACCATCAGAGCACGACGGACATTTCCATGTGCCTGATCCATGGCAGGAGGGACAGATGATAAATCCCTGCGCACCGCAGGTAGGGCAGTCCACCTTTCCTGATCCACGACAGGGGAAGCACGTCTTGGTGTGTTCAGATCCTGGTACGGTGTAGTAATGCACGACATCTTGGAAACGCCCTCTGACGAGTGAGCTAACCTCCACGGCCCAGCGGTCCACCTGTGAGGGCAAGGTGACGGTGAGGGGACCGACGCTTCCTCCCTTGTAGGGCTGCTGGTGCTCCACCACGCTACGGCTGTCGAGTTGGCTTTCGAGGCGGCACTCGTCGATTTCGTAAGGCGTGTATGCTGTGATCTCGATGTCGTCGCCATAATTGAGGAAGTATTCGGTATCGTCAGTGCTTGCGTATGCGTTGACTGCGTTGCGGATATGTTGTTCTTCTTGTGATGTCATGGCGGTTTATTTTTTATGAGGTGAGATAATGAATGCCTTTACAAGCCATACAATCAGCATCAGGCAGAACAGACATGCGGCAGCGTAGAAATAGATGGTCAACCGTGGTGAGTACCCCTTGGCGTGGAATTTGCTGTAGTCCATCATCCGGGCGAGGGTGTAGAGTGTCGGTTGGTAGAAGCGAACGCTCTCGTCGGAATCCTTCTTGGCTTCCAAGGAGTCGGCAATCAGCGGCTTCAGCTTGTGGAAATCATCGAGACAGTGTTGGAGGTTGATGTCGCTCCAAACGTTTGTGATCACGCCGATGGTGTTGTCGTTGCGTGTGTTGACCCATTTCGATGTCTTAGCGACCGTGGAGTCGTTGGCCGTCTCGGTCGGTGGCGCGACAACTTGTTCTGTGGGTGTGGTGGTGTGGTGGCGTTTGCGCGATTTGCGTTTCTTGGCGTCGATTGTCGCGGAGGAAAAGATGGCAATCGCAAGCGTGAGCAGCAGGAGTCGGACGAGTCGTGTCATAGGGGATGGGTGGGTTAGAAATTGAATGATGGTGTCAGAATGTTAAGGGTTAACAAACCATATCATGCAAAAATAGGAAGATCATGCGAGACTATCAAGTTTTTTTGCACTTTTTATCTGATTATTTCTTCCTGTACCACATTTTGGTACACCTTGGGTCTAACTTTGCATCGAAAACGAACTAAAAACACTCAAGATTATGTCAAAGCACTTATTAATGGATCTCAGGGCAGCCTTTTCGCCCGCCGACTCAGCCTTCGGCATCTGTCAGTTCACCTCACAAGACGGAATACCACTCACCATGTCAAATGGTGTCCGTATCGACTGGATTGACCGCAATCTTATGGCAGCCACGCAAATGGGTGTGGTCTATCTTCCCGACTACATCGATTCAGACAACGACGCGAAGGCACTCGCCAACGTCATCGTCAACTATTGCGCGTAAATCAGCGCAAACCGCCGCCACCTCGGCCTCTGCCGCTGAAACTTCTACCGCCGCCCCTCGAAGAACGACCACCACCGCTCCTGGAATAACTGTTGCTTGAAAGGCTCTTTCCTCTCTGATTGTGGAACCAGGCGTCGCAGTAAGAGTTGTAGCTGGACCTGCCGTATGTGCTCAGTAAGGAAGCCAAGCCACCTACACCTCCTGTGGCGGTTATCTCCTCAATCTGCATGCCAAAGTCGCTCATCTTGAAATACTCCGGGCATGTTTCCTTAAAGTCCTTCATCACTTTTTCGGAAATGCCAAAGAGTAAGGCATAGACCAGGTATTCGTTCCACAGATTCACCTCCACCATACCACGTTCCTTGATTAAGGTGAACTCTTCGAGAAACTTTTTCAGTCCCATCAAGTTCATCATTTCCTCATGGTTCCAGTCGTCACTTCCAACCAGAGAACCCGTCTCAATCTTGTTGAATACCTTTTCCACATAAGTGGGGTCGCTATTGGCCAAGTCCGATATGTCGGTGGTATCCACCACCAGGTCTTCTCTGGCTGCCTTCTTGTAGAAACTCCATAGCAGGTATTGGTTCTCCTCATCCCTGTTCGAAGAATAATAATCCTCCCGATAGCTTTGGGGCACAACCTTCAGTCGGGGCACACTTTTGTCTTTTTCTTGGCATTGCGTGATTTCCAGTTTTCCTTGCTGCAGCAAACGCAGTGTATAGCACTCAATCAGTGTTTCCTTGTCGGCCATGCTGTCCCTGCCCAGGTTGTTCACACTCCTGAATGTGACATCGCTCAACACGAGGTCGCCTTTGAACGGAAGCTCCCTGTACCAGCTGAGTTTGCCACCTCCAAATAGGCGCCATCGGTAGTATTTCTTTCGCAGTCCATCGAAGAAGAGGAAAATGGCGAGCAGCATGGCACCGACTCCTCCAAGAAAGCAGAAGAGTGGGGCGTTGCTTGTTTTCTCATACGAACTGCCCTTGAATGCCTCTTTCTTGAAATCCTCGAAAGTGCCTTCAGCCATGGCCTCGGGATGGAACATGCCTTTGGGGAACTCCATCATCACTGCCACGTGTTCCTTTGTGGTGAAACTTTCGGGAGTGGTTTCCACGACGCCTTCATCGGTATGGAGAATAGTGCCCTCGTACCCGAAGGCCCAGATGTGTGTCGAGCTATCGAGCGGAGCATCTTCCTTTCGGAAAGTCACCTTCACACGCTTAGGTTCAGGCCGGATGTTCTTGGTGACGAACACATGCCCCATGCCGTCGCTTTCCTCAAAACTCTCTATCAGTTTGTTGATGGTGTAGGTGATATGGTAAGTGTGAAGTCCGTCCTTCACTCCCCAGCAAAGTTCGCGATGCGTGTCGCTCACGGTATGGACTCCGTAGTGACACAGTTTCTTTGCGCGTTTCTGATGAATGTCCCAATCGCCTATCCAAGTATACTGTGTTGTGTCTCCATCCTCCACCTCGTAGAGGTCTCCTATGGTAATTCCCTTGTTGTCAAGGTTTTCAAAGACGATGTAGCTTTCGGTCACTCCTTCATCCGGCTTCACGTCGTAGGTGCGCACTTCGTGTACGTAGCCATCGCCATTGTCGAGCAAAGTCACGTCGAGACTGAGGTCGAGCAGGCGCGATTGCCCTTGCATGGCCATGGTCACCAATAGTGTGAAGCATATCAATACCATCCTTTTCATAGGCTTAGCGTTTTTGTGGGTGGCTCACCATATTCGTTCACTTCGGGATTGCCGGGAATCAATCCCACGATGACGAGAAGAAAGTTGAGAAACGGCACAAACATAATCCATGCATGTGACTTCCACCCGAAATCATGAAACCTGCGGGCTGTGGTGCAATAGGCAGGAACGAGAAGGAAGAACATGAATGTGACAATGGCGCCGTGGCACAGATAGGCCCATAAAGAATCGCCCAATGTGCCTGCCAAGAAAAGGGTCAGCACACAAAGCCCTCCAATCAGAATGAGATTGAAGAAGTGGAAACACCAGAATTCAGCCCTGTCGGCCCTGCCACTGGTATTTCCGTATCTCACAAACAATGTGTCAAGAAATCGTAGAAACATACCTTATCAATAAATTACGCAAATTCAGCTACACATGGCAAAAATACACATAAAATCCGAATAATCGATTTCCTTTGGAGTTTTTTTAGGATTTAAATAACGTGAATTCGACGAAAATTAATCGTTTACAATTTTGAGGAATAGATTTTGATATAAAACATGAATGGCCATGAATTTAACATGAATTATTATGTAAAAGACAAAGCTCAAAGTCAAACACGTTTGACTTTGACGAGTGTGAGAAATTTCGATAAATGCTTCAATGCTTTTGCCCTTACAGGGCGCATGTACCCGCCATCGCTAACCCAGGGCGTTGCCCTGGGCTATTGGCTTATTGGCCTTTCAGGCCGTCCTAAGGCAAATCCGAAACTATTAGCTTATTGGCCTTTCAGGCCGTCCTAAGTCAAATCCGAAAGTTGAGTTCTCATGAATTCATCGAACAGACATTAATTTAGAAACAACTTAGAACAACTATAAACAAGATATCCCTGGCGGATGGGAGGAGCCGTCGCGGACGCGACGGAACAACTTGACACAACTAGCAATGGATTGTAAGTGCTGGTGCTTATTTCGCAGGCTGGCAGCCTGCGTACCCTGTTGGTCGTAAAGTTCGTAGGAAAAATTTGCATCCGCGGCGGTCGCCACGGATGTATGGCTCTACGGACTAAAGGACATAAAGGACTAAAAGGACTGACCGCAAGCGCGGCCGGGGGACTGTATTTGGAAACAACTTAGCACAGCTGGGTACAACAAGCAATGGCTTTTAGTTGCTGGTGTTTCGCAGTCTCAGCCTGCGTACCCGGCAATGAGATTTTGAAAACATGAATGGCCATGAATTTAACATGAATTTCTCATGAATTTCGGGAGAGGATGTTTGGTGTAGGATTACCTATTTGCAGACGGGGCGAACACTGGAGCCGTAAACACGGTTGTAGCTATACTGTCCGTTCCAGTATGCGTCGCCACAGAAGATGAAGAGGTGGTAAGCATAGTAGTGGTCGAAACCATAGGTCTGTTTCGACGACCAGTAGTAACCATGGTACCCGTAGTTGCCATCGTTGAAGTAGCCGTCGTCCCAGCGGTAGCCTGCGGCAGGCAAAAACATCGAACCTCCATTTTTTCCCTTGAACAATCTGCCTTGAACCCCATTGAACGATGCCCAAGAGGAAGAGCAGTTATCGAGTAGTTCTTTCATCTGGTCCAATGACGGCATGCACCAACTTCCTCCCCATGTGACGTGGGCAACATCGTATGAGGTGCCAGCGATGTCGGAACCAATGTCTTGCCATTCTCCATACAGACCGTTCTCATGGTAATCATCATACCATCCATCTCCGCCCGAATCTACACCTGAACCATACAAATAAGTGACATCATTGTAAAACTCCTTTTCCTCCGTCTCACCCCAAGCGTAATAACCGCCATAACCTTCCGGAACATTGGCACCCACGTTGCAGCATGCCCATTTAGTGCCGGAGGGCAAGCCGAGGTCGATGGCGTGAGGATGGTTGTCGTCGGGACATGTTGAAAGGACTTTCTCTATAGGGATAAACTCCATACGGGAAATCGTTTCAAGAGGATGACGGCTGACACCCTTGCTCGTGTAGATTTCCTGCACAACTATTTCTTTATCTTCTTTCTTATCGATGGCAAAAACAATGCTGTCGATTTCGAAACTATTAAAGGCATAGAAGTTACCACCGTTTTTGTATATAAAAAGCAACGTTTCGTCATCTGTTTGGGCATTGGAGATGGTGGCGGCAAGGGTCATCAGCAGGGAAAGTATAATCTTTCTCATGGCCTTACGAGGATGAAAACCTGATTTATTCATAGATAGATGATGATACGAGTTGATTCTGATGTTGCAAAAATAGTAAGAAATTTGATAATATCGCGCCCTTTCATCGGCTGATTTTTCGCCATGTCGGAAATATCGTGTAAATTTGTAAGCTAGTGACGACTGAACCCCGAAACCCAATCAAAAATCAGAAACACACAAGTATATGAGAAACCATTCAATCATCATCCTTATCATGTCATGGCTGCTGCCATTGGTAGCACAGGCCGATGGCTGGGACGGACAATACCGACAGGTGGAGGCCGGCATCCGACAGTTCACCCCCGACAACACCCAACGTCTGCTCATCACTGATTATGGCGCTCGCACCAAGGCGAAAGCCAAGGCCAACATGAAAGCCATCAACAAAGCCATCAGTGAGTGTGCCCGACGAGGCGGTGGTACGGTGGTCGTGCCTGAAGGTACGTGGAACACTGGCGGTCTGACGTTGCAGAGCGGTGTGAACCTGCATCTGGAGAAAGGAGCGACACTCCTCTTCTCGCCCGACAAGTCGCTCTATCCGCTTGTGCTCACCCGATGGGAGGGTCAGGACTGCATGAACTTCCAGCCCTTCATCTATGCGCGCGAGGCCAAGGATGTGGCCATCACGGGCGAAGGCACCATTGACGGCGGGGCAGATATGGACAACTGGTGGCCGATGTGTGGTTCCGCCCGTTTTGGCTGGAAGGAAGGCATTCCGGCACAGAAGGACGGTGACCGTGAGAATCTCATGAAGATGGCAGAGAACAATGTGCCAGTGGAGGAAAGAATCTTCGGACAAGGACATACCTTGCGTCCCCAACTCGTCAACTTCGTGGATTGCGACGGTGTGCTGGTCGAGGGCGTCACCTTGCTGCGCTCACCTTTCTGGGTGCTGCATCCCCTGCGTAGCAAGAACGTAGTGGTTCGGGGCGTGACCTTCTGGAACGAGGGTCCCAACGGCGATGGCTGCGACCCAGAGTCGTGCGACGGCGTTCTGATTGAGGACTGCCGTTTCCACACCGGTGACGACTGTATCGCCATCAAGAGCGGACGCAATGCCGACGGACGCCGTTGGAATCTGCCGAGCCAGAACGTCATCGTGCGTCGTTGCTCGATGGAGGACGGGCATGGCGGTGTGGTCATCGGCAGCGAAGTGAGCGGTGGATGCAGGAACGTCTTCGTGGAGGACTGCACCATGGACAGTGAGAACCTAGAGCGTGTGGTGCGCATAAAGACCAGTACTTGCCGCGGCGGTGTCACAGAGAACGTCTTCGTCAGGAACGTGGAAGTAGGACAATGCCGCGAAGCGGTGCTGAAAATCAACCTCAACTACGAAAGCCGGGAAAAGGCCCAACGGGGATTCATCCCCACGGTGCGCAACGTCTGGCTGGAAAATGTCAACTGCAAGAAGTCGCGCTACGGCGTGCTGATTATCGGACTCGACACCACCTTGCAGGTATACAACATCAACCTGACCAACTGCCGTTTCGACGGAGTGGAGCGAGGCAACAGCATCACAGGTCAGGTGCGCGACATCCGTTACCATCACCTCTACATCAACGGAGAGAAAACCTCGTTCGCATTGCCTGGATGTGAAGACCACTACAGCCAGTGGATGGTGCATTCCGAGATGAAACGTTCGCCAAGGAGTTATCTGCTCGATTTTTCCAAACGGCCCAAATGGAGTTATGTGATGGGCATAGAACTGGAATCTATCCTCGACACCTACCTGCGCTATGGCGGAGACGACATCAAGGCCTATCTCAAGGAATACACAGATACCATGGTTTTGGCAGATGGAACGATTCGTGATTACAAATTCAAAGACTTGAATATCGACAATATCCGAACAGGCCGTTATGTCCTGCGCGCCAACCAACTGTGGAACGAGGACAAGAACGGCAAGGCTGCAGCGACCTTGGTTGAGCAGCTCGACAGTATGCCGAGAACCACGGACGGCATCTGGTGGCACAAGAAAATCTATCCCCATCAAGTATGGCTCGACGGACTCTATATGGGAATGCCTTTTTATACGATGCACGCTATGCAGAGTCTGAAAGGCAAGGCTCGCCAACGAGTGCTTGACGATGCTGTTGACCAACTCACCAAGACGGCAAGGCTTACCCATGACCCCACGACAGGACTTTACCGCCATGCCTACGATGCCACGCGCAGCATCTTCTGGGCCGACAAGCAGACGGGACAATCCGCCCACACTTGGGGTAGGGCGCAAGGCTGGATGATGATGGCGATGATAGAGTTGCTTGACGTGTTGCCCGACGACTACAGCCGGCGCGGTGAGGTGGTGGATTTGTTGAACGACGTGGCCAGGGCTGTGGTTCGTCATCAAGACCCCCAGACAGGTTTGTGGTATCAGGTGATGGATGTGGACGACTCTCGCAACTATCTTGAGACCACTTGTTCCAGCATGTTCTGCTACTCCCTGCTCAAAGCTGTCCGCAAAGGTTGGATTGCCGAGGAGTACCGTTCGTCTGGCATCAAGGCGTACAAAGGTATTGTAGACAATTTCATCCACGTAAACGGTGACAGCACCATCTCATTGTCGAACTGCTGTTCGGTGGCAGGACTGGGGCCAGAGAACAACACACGTAGGGATGGTTCGTTCGGGTATTACATCAGTGAACCCATCCGTGACAACGACGCCAAAGGCATCGCACCCTTCATCTGGGCATCGCTTGAGATGGAGATGATGGGATACAACGTGAACGGACTTCCCCTCAAGGTTGATGACATCGACACCCGAACAGGAACGGACAAGAGCGCCATGAAATCGGCCTCGAAATTCGGACAGAATACAGAAAACTACGGACAGACACTTCCCGCAGTGTTGCAACCCAATGGCATGACGTTCTGGACACCGCAGACGAGGGCTTCGGAGCGTAAGGGAGTGTCGCCTTATTATTATGGTGATACGATGCTGCAAGGGTTGCGCGCCTCGCATTGGTTGGTGGGAGGCGCCACCCAGGACTATGGCTCGTTCACCATCTCGACGGTAGGACGAAAAGCGGCCACCCCCAGCGAGCTGGCGACACCCTTTTCTCACGATGACGAAACAGCCACGCCAGCCTATTACTCAGTCTCACTGCCCGAGGAGAAAATAAAGATGGAGATGACCGGACTCAGCCGTTCGGCCATCTTTCGTTTTACGGCAATGGAAGGAGGACGCATGTACTTGGTACTGAACTGCAACAGTGACGAGGACATGGCAACGGTAGTTTCCGACAGTCTTCACCATATGGTTTTTGCTTCCAATCCCGTGCATCGCATTTACCAAGGTTGGGGTGAGGAAGCAGGCTTCAGCGGTCACCTTGTGATGACTTTCGACAAGCGCCCCGTCGATTCTGAGACTTTTCATGAGGCGGACAGCCAGACAGGACTGATGGCTCGAGGGGTGCTTCTGGCTTTCGATATGAATCAGGGCGAGACCTTGCTGGTGAAGGCCGCGACATCGTTCGTCTCCACCGACCATGCCTTGATGAACCTTCAAGCGGAGATACCTCATTGGGATTTTGACGCCGTGAGGCAGCAACTCTCCTTGATTTGGGAACAGCAACTCAGCAAGATTCTTGTTGAGACCGCAGACAAGGATGCCATACGGAAGTTCTACGGGTCTATGTACCGCTGTTCGTTCCTGCCACGGACGTTTTCGGATGTGGACGGGACATATCCTTCGTTCTCGGCTTCCAAGGACGGGCCGATGCATGTGGAAGGAGTGGAGAAAGGGCATGTGCATTACTGCGACTTCAGTCTGTGGGATACCTACCGCGCCATGCACCCGTTGCTCAATATCCTCAGTCCCAAGAAGTCGGCCGACATGATGCAGTCGTTGGTCGATATGTACCGCCAAGGCGGTTGGATGCCCATCTTCCCTTGTTGGAACAGTTACACCTCGGCGATGATAGGCGACCATGTGGCATCGGTCGTAGCGGATGCCTACGTGAAGGGTGTCCGAGACTTCGATGTGAATATGGCCTACGAAGGCTTGCGCCAGAATGCTTTCGTTTCGCCCACGGAGGCGGAATATAAGGATGGAAAAGGCAGGCGAGCGCTTCAATCGTATCTGAACTATGGATATATACCTCTTGAAGACAGTGTGCCGGATGCTTTCCACAAGCGTGAACAGGTGTCGCGTACTTTGGAGTATGCCTACGATGATTTCGCCTTGTCGGTGCTGGCGGATGCACTCGGACATGGCGATGATGCAAAAGCGCTTGCCAAGAGGGCAAAGAACTATCGCCATGTCTTCGACCCACGGACGGGATGGGTGCAGGGACGGTTCGCAGACGGCAGTTTCATGGCCGATGACAATGCCTTTGTGAAGACATCGTTCATCACCGAAGGAGCGCCCTGCCATTATTCATGGTATGTGCCCCACGACCCTGAGGGCCTGATGCAGTGCATGGGAGGCAGGGAGCAATATGTGGGGAAACTCGACGCCATGTTCAGTGAGCAGAACTACTGGCACGGCAACGAACCCTGCCATCAGGTGGCGTATATGTACAACTACGCTGGTGAGGCATGGAAGACACAACGGGCGGTTCGTGAAATCATGAACACGGAATATCAGGAGTCGCCTTCGGGACTGGCAGGCAATGACGACGCAGGCCAGATGTCGACATGGTATATTTTCTCAGCCATGGGCTTCTACCCAGTGTGTCCGGGCACCACGCGATATGAACTGGCAAGTCCTTCATTCGACCGTGTGGTCATCACGCAGGAAAATGGCCGTCAGTTCTGCATCGAAGCCGAAAATGCCTCGCCCGAGAACATCTTTGTCCAAAGTATCACCCGCAACGGTGAACCCTACGACAAGACCTATATAGACCATGAAGATATCGTCAGCGGCAGCATTTTCCGGTTCACGATGTCTAGTCTTCATTAAGCTTTCATAGAAAACAACATACAGAAGTCAGATTACTCAGTGGTGGACCTCAGTAATGATGTGGGGATGACACGCGGACACCTTTATAAGAAACTCCAGGCCATTACTGGAAAATCGCCTTTGGAGTTCATGCGCATCATCAAACTCAAGCGGGGCAAGAGTCTGCTTGAGCAGGGAAGGACCAACATCTCAGAGGTGGCCGACAGGGTAGGCATGTCGCCGAAGCAGTTCTCACTCTATTTCAAGCAGATGTTTGGCGACACCCCCTCCGATTTCCTGAAGAAATTCAAGTAAAAACCTAAATAAACGCTTTTATCATGTCAAGAAACAATCTTAAAGGTATCCTTTTGTTCATCGCTGGACTGGTTGCCATATCCGTCCAAGCGGGAAAATACCGAAACTTCAAAGTCTCCACCTATATACGTGCCCAAGATGTGGCGCGGATGGAGGACGACAAATTCTTGAAATCCACATGGGAAACGGTAGGGAGTCAGGTTGAACTCGACAAAATCTACATAGAGACACACCGCGACGCTTTCATCGTTCCAGAGAAGACAATCATCAAGGTGAAAAAATTCTTCCTGGCAAAGGGAATGGAGGTAGGAGGAGGCATCACCTTCACACGGTCGGAACCATCAGACTTCGAGACCTACAGTTATGCACGAGAGGACGAACGGCAGCAAGTGAAACATATCTCGGAATACACAGCCAGATTCTTTGACGACATCATTCTCGACGACTTCTTTTTCATCGACTTGAAGAACGATGACGAGATAGCAGCTAAAGGTAGCAAGAGTTGGACGGAATACAGACTCCGACTCATGGCCGATGCTGGGCGTGAGTTGGTGGTGAATCCGGCCAAAGCTGTCAATCCCAAGGTGAAAGTCATCGTGAAATATCCCAATTGGTATGACCATTTTCATGGACTGGGATTCAATTTGGAAGAGGAACCCATTTATTTCGACGGAATATGGACGGGAACTGAGACACGTGACCCAGCCTCAGCCCAGCACCTGCAAAACTACTTGAGTTACAATATTGTCCGCTATTTCGACAATATCGCCCCGGGAAAAAATGGCGGCGGATGGGTGGATGCTGGTGGAATCCAAATGAGTATGGACCGCTATGCCGAGCAACTCCACCTCACCATGCTGGCGCGTACACCAGAGATAATCCTTTGGAATTATATGCAATTGGCAGAGGTGAAAATCACACCTCGGATGAGGGCTGCATGGCAAGACCAAGGTGGAAACAGTTTTCGATACGATGATATGGTGGCGCCTTTCACCAAAAACAACAAGACCATCACCCCTACGACCATGGCTCGCTTTGCAGACCAAGTCCTCCACCAGACAGACAATCTATTGGGGCACTTGGGAAAGCCCATAGGTCTAGTGTCGTATAAACCCTATCACTCCTCTGGAGAAGATTTCCTGCAGAACTATCTTGGCATGATAGGACTGCCCATGGACATGTACCCACAGTGGAAAGAAGGGCAACGCCAGATTCTACTGACTCAGCAGGCTGCCAAAGACGAACAGATTGTGGAGAAAATCAAACATCAATTGAAGAGTGGAGGCGATGTCATCATTACCACAGGTTTGCTCAAGGTCATCAAAGACCAATTGGCGGATGTGGTGGAGCTCTATTGTGGCGACCTCAAAGCCATCGTCAACGATTTCGGATGGAATGGAAAATCAGAGCGGGAGTTTATTATCCCTCAAGTGAAATATTTCACTAACGACGCATGGGAGGTTGTCAGCGCCGGCAGACCGCTCACAGGTGGAGTGTCTGGCTATCCGATTCTTTTGCGCGATACTTATTCCAAAGGCACCTTGTTTGTGCTTACCATACCTGATGATTTCGGGAATCTCTATGATTATCCAGCAGGTGCGCTCAACATTATCCGACGTGCTATGAGTAAGGACGTAGGCGCTTATATAGAAGGACCATCAAAAGTGGCTTTTTTCCCTTACGACAACAAGACAATGGTGGTGGAGAATTTCAACGATTATTCAGTCAATCTTCGCGTGGTTGTCAACGACAAAGTGGATAAACTTCGCAATCTGTTGAACAACGAGCAGTTGAAACCTGCTGAAGTGACATATGGAAACCACCGTTTCTATGGGTACAACAATACACAGACAGTATTCGATATTATGATTCCGGCGCATAGTTATATGGGACTGGGATATTGAAAGAAAATATGCATTAGAGACGACCAATCACCCAAAACATCATTATTATGGGAAATAACAGAACTACATCACTGACAGTCAGAGTGGTTGCCATCACAATCACTCTTGTCGCTACTACTACAGGTTTTGCTCAGTCTTACCCGACCCGACTGCTGGAACACGAGCAGCAGATTGAAGACATCATGAAGGGTATGACAATCGAAGAGAAAGTAGCCATGCTCCACGGAAAGAATATGTTCTCCTCTGCAGGCATACCACGACTGGGTATCGCAGACATGGAGTATGCCGACGGACCTTTCGGCATCCGTGAGGAGATGGAGCCTCATTCTTGGAAACCGTTGAATTTGGAGAACGACCATGCCACATTCTTTCCCACGGGTTCGGCTTTGGCGGCCACATGGAGCACTGAATGGGCTTACCAGTACGGAAAAGGCATGAGCCGCGAGGCTAGGCTTCGAGGCAAGGACATGATTCTCGGTCCTGCCATCAACATCCAGCGCATTCCGACTGGAGGCAGAACCTACGAATACCTGAGCGAAGACCCGTTGCTCAGCGGAGCATTGGCTGTGGCTTACACCCGTGGGGCACAGGACAATGGAACAGCCGTCTGCCTGAAACACTACGCATTGAACAACCAGGAAGACTATCGCGGTTTTGTGGATGTGAGAGTGTCCGACCGTACCATGCACGAGATTTACCTTCGTCCGTTTGAGATGGCGGTGCGCGAGGCGGATGCCTGGGGGCTGATGGCTGCCTACAACAAAGTGAATGGACGCTGGTGCTCGGAGAACGAAATGCTGCTCAACACCATTCTCCGCAAGCAGTGGGGATTCCCAGGAATGGTGATTAGTGATTGGGGAGGCGTGCATTCCACAGTCGATGCCGTCACTGCTGGCATGAATGTGGAGATGCCAGGTGACCGTTTCTTTGGAAAGGCCCTGCTTGACTCGGTCAAGGCTGGCAAGGTGAGTGAGGAAGTCATCAATCAACGAGTACGCGAGATTCTCCGTGTGAGGATGACAGTGGAACCTATTGCCAAAGAAATTGCCAACAGCAAGCCCGTTGGCAATCCTGAGGAAATGGCCATCGTTTTGGAAGTGGCTCGTCGTTCCATTGTCTTGCTCAAGAACGAAGAATTCAGTGTGAAGAAGGGACAGAAAGGTGAGAAACTATTGCCCATCGATTCCAAACGAGTCAAGCGAATCTTAGTGGTTGGAGAGAACGCGGTCACCAAGATGGCGTTGGGAGGCGTGGGCGCTGGAGTAAAAACTCGTCAGGAAATCACACCGCTTGAGGGATTGCAAAAGGCGCTTGAAGGTAAGATAGACATCACGTATGTGCAGGGATACAAGAGTTTTGGCCGTGAAAGCCGAGGTAAACGTCAGAGTCCGCAACAGCCTGCCGACGCTCAGTTGTTGGACGAGGCTGTGAAAGCTGCGAAGAAAGCCGACTTGGTTCTTTTCTTCGCAGGTGATAACCGAGAAGTGGAGACTGAAGGTTCCGACCGTAAGTCCATCATGCTCCCCTCTGGCCAGGATGAGTTGGCTCAGGCGCTAGCTAAAGCCAACAAACGGCTCGTCACTGTGATTGTGGCTGGAGGTCCAGTGGATGTCAGCACAGTCAGTGAAGTGTCTGGGGCATTGTTGGTTTCGTGGTTCAATGGTTCGATGGGTGGACAGGCGCTTGCCGAGGTGCTGACGGGACAGGTCTCACCTTCCGGCAAACTGCCCATGACCTGGGCTAAGCGGTTGGAGGATGTTCCAGCCTACGCTACTGGCACTTATCCTCAGCAGATGAACAACGACAACCAAGGCGATATTTTCGTTGGGCTGACCAGAAACCAAAGCAATGAACGGCGGCAGCAACTCATTGCCAACTACGCTGAGGAAAGTTTGGTGGGCTATCGTTGGTATGATGCCAAAGATGTGGCTGTGGCATATCCTTTTGGTTATGGGCTTTCATACGCGCAGTTCCAATATAGTGATATTTCCGTCAAACCTACGGCAGAAGGATTCGACGTTTCTTTCACGCTCGCCAACACTTCTGGGATAGATGCCGAGGAGGTGGTGCAGGTGTATGTCTCGCGTCCATTGTCTCACATAGAAAGGCCAGAGAAAGAACTCAAGGCTTTCAAGCGGGTGGCGCTGAAGGGAGGCGAGAGTCAGAAGGTCACTGTTCCCGTGCGCAGGGCCGACCTCTGTCATTGGGATGAGGCTGCACAGACTTGGATGCTCGAACCTGGCACCATCACCGTCAAGGTAGGCGGTTCCTCCGACAACCTCCCGTTGTCTGCAGAAGTGGGGATATGATACCAAAGCCTCACAGGATAGCTTCGTAGTCTTAAGAACAAACTCTAAGGAGTGTGTGGAGTCAAGGAGTTGTCATGCCTAGCGTGACACCATTTGGCTCCACATTTACATTTACTAGTGCCTACAATGAAGGTGTGACAATGATGTTGGACTCGCCTAAATCATAATAAGCGCCATTCTCTTTCGCGAAGTCGATGAGGGAGGCGAAGATGCTGTTGCGGGCGAGTAGACTGGGGTTGCCCACCATGATGAGGTGCTCCATGGCGCGGGTCATGGCGACGTTGAGTTTGCGGTCCACCCAGGTGCCGTCGAAGTCCTCAAAGATGTTGCTAGTCAGGAAGCGCAACTGGTAGTAGTGCTTGACAGTGAAACCATAGATGATGTACTTGCGCTGGCTGCCTTGGAAACGCTCAACGGTATCGATGGTGATGTTGCAGAGCGAAAGTTCGCCTTTTCGTGCGATAGCGTTCCTGACGGCAGTAATTTGGTTGCGGTAGGGGACTATCACACCGATGGTGGCGTCCACATCAAACGTTTCCTTCTCTTTCTGGTAGATATGCCATACAAGGTCGGCAATGATTGACGCTTCAGCCTGATTGACTTTGTCGGCTTCATCGTTTTGGTCCTGATTCGTGACGCTGATGAAAGCCACACGATGAGAATAGAGCAAGGTGTCGATAGGGTCTTCACTGACTGGTGAAGCCAGTGAGGCCGTTTGATGGGGCAGTGGCACTTCCTCGAGCTGTCCTCCATAGAAGGCTTTGTTGGGAAAAAGAGCGATGTCGTGGTGCATACGCCCCTGACGCTTGAGCATGAAGACCACATCGGGATTGTTGTTGTAGCGGCGCAGCAGACGCTCGAAGAGCGACAGACGGCAATCTGTCAGATGGATGGTCTGAAGTATTTCGTCTGTGACAGCAGACACTTCGGGCGTTTGTTGCACCACGGCAGGCAACTGCTTGTGGTCGCCTATCATGACAAACTTCTTGATAGAGGAATCGCCGTTGCAACAAGCGCTGAACAGACCGATGAGATGTGGCTCTAGTATTTGTGATGCCTCGTCGATAATGGCGAGAGTGAATGGTTTATGTTCTAGCAGGGCGATGTTGCCTTGCATGGTGGCTGTGGTACTGACGATGACACGGGCATTGACAAACAGCTGACGTAGGCTGTCGAGGGTGGGGCAGTCAGCAACCTTGTTGACGAGCAAGAAGGGCTGGTATTCATCAGCGCAACTGGAATTTTTGCCGAGGCGGATGAAGTCGATGCCTGCGCCAACCAGTTTACTGCAAATCTCATCAACGGCGCGGTTGGTGTACGACAACAACAATACCGACGCCTCGGGTTCCGTGAGTTCTTCCTGTAGGGTGTTTAGCAGTCCGA
>Ga0310697_10002883_pt1 | contig 17740 bp, 17 predicted proteins | sample 172DNAGHGlowgp2_FD_203883 | JGI IMG/M metagenome (GOLD analysis project Ga0310697, IMG submission 203883) | Sheep rumen microbial communities from Palmerston North, Manawatu-Wanganui, New Zealand - 1728 DNA GHGlow gp2 (v2) (version 2) | ecosystem: Host-associated > Mammals > Digestive system >... | reverse complement strand
TAAGAATTATCCAACCCCTGTCCAACGACACTGTTTATGCACCAACAGATTGGAATGGAGGCTTTACAGTGAACAATCTTCCTTCAGGCAAATATGTGCTTGAGGTGAACAAATTCGGATATCAACTCCTCTCTATCGGACTTAACATCTCGAACGATACTATTTTGGACACTCTGTTTCTTTCCGGAGCTTTCAACTGGAAGACAGCTGATTATCGCAACGACGGCGCAAAATTACTACAGCTTGCGGAAACACTTTCCAAAGATATTGACGGCTTGTACGACGACCGTTTCGGCAGAACTGATATACCTAATTATGAAATACTTGCCAAAATCTACTACAACGATTTTATAAATAACGAATCGCACATAAAAAGAGTTTTTACCCACAACGCCGACAGTGCCCTGAAGTACTGCACTTACTGCTATTGGAAGGACAAAGAAGAGTACGACTTTATGTATTACCCGATACACCAGTTGGAGAATTACCTGAAAAAACCATTCGACAGCACCATAACACCGCCGAATTACACCAAAACGTATTTGCTCCCCTATCGACCCGACATCGATAATCCCGAGGGTTGGATGAAAGACCATTCGGTGGATCATTTAAAAGCTTCGATTTCTTCAATTTCCTTCGAGGCAATGGCTAATGATTATTTGGTGGACTTGGACGAGAGTCCTTTGTCCGACTATAGTGGTGAAACAACTGTTGTAAGGCTAACTACATCCAGCGCTTGGGGTTGGACCGACTGTTTAAGGGTGTGCGGCAATAAAATGGTTTTCAAAAATTATGACTGGATGATGTCGCAGCTTGAAAGAAATTTTGAACTGACAATCAGCGAAAAAGAGGTCGAACATCTTAAATCACTCTTGCCTGATAATGGGATTCCCCCACTCAAACAGGGACAATTTGTTATTGATGGGGGTGAGAGATTATTGGAATTTCTCAACAATGGCAAACACCATTATTGTTTCACAAGGGGAAAAAAGATAATCCCTGTTATAGATACTATTATTTCCTATGTCAATGCACTTTATCAAAAATATACCTACTGCATAACTCTTGTAAATGAAAATTGGCAACAATTTGATTCTGTGGAACTCCGAAATACAGATTCAACAATTGTCTACAAAACACGTTTCCATTATTGGTCCTCAAGGCCGAGACTTGAGTTACACGGAATGCCACCTGGCAAATACACCATAACCGTAATAGACGACCAAAAAAACAGTAAAACTACAACCGCAATTGTAAAGAAAGACACAGAGATAGAGTTGTAAGGGACGATGATTTTTTGATGTTTAGATTCGGACACACGCAGTGTGTCCATACAAATCCAAACTTCCAACTAATTATTAAGCTGTCCCAATTCCTATTTTAATGTGCATATTTTCAAATATTTACAAATAATACATAGCATTCTCTATTGAAAAAAATGCATATATTTGCAAAAATTTTCATTAGGATATGCGCTATGTGCGGAGAATTAATTTATCAGAAACTAACTGAAAGGAATCCCCCTACGGGGAAAGAAAGACTCGGTTTTTATAATCCGAAGTCCGTAGAAAAGATATTCAGATGTGCCTTCGACACTTCGACAAGCTCGGTGACCTCAGGCACCGAGTGGGGACATCATGCGGTGGGTGAGTCTGTCGAACTCCCGCATTGCATAACTGCAAACTCAAAACTCAAAACTAATTACTGACCACTGGATACTGGCAACTGAATACTAATTACCCATTATCAAACAAGCGGGGTAAGATAAACGGGAATAATAGCAATCTATTTTTCACATACTCTTGGAATGTTTATTTTGCAACGTCTAAATTACTGAAAATAATTGAATTATGCAAATTTTATTTTCTGAGCGTAAAATTTATTTTCTTAAAATTACTACTGAGCGTAAAATTTTTTAGCTCAAAATTACTACTGAGCGTAAAATTTGGCAAAAGATTGTCAGATTTTCGGATACTCAGATATTCAGATTCGAACCCCCGCAGTGTGTCCCTACAACTCCCAACTGCAAACTCAAAACTAATTACTGACCCCTGAATACTGCCCCCTGACCACTAATACCGTCTTTCGATTTAAAAAAACGCAGTCACGTACTATGACAGGAGTTTCTCCGTTATAGGTGCGATGAGAAGAATTGTCGTCATAATATGCCTTGTGTGTCTGTCGGTGCGATGTGTCTCCACGCAGATGCTTATACCTATGGACGAGGTGCAGAAAAACCACCTTAAAGCCTACGGCATAGCCTATGATGCGCTGCAACGCGATGTGGAGGTTACGTGGCTGCTCAACTACCGCGGCGGTGCCTTCCTGCTCGGCCATTACGACAATATCGAACGCGAGTGTCGTCTGCGCGGCGTAACCTGCGAAATCATCGCCGAAGGGCAGGCCACCAACATTCTCGCCTCCATTGCCGACCCCGCCGTGAATATGGACGCCGTGAAGCTGCAGAAAGCCCCGAAGATAGCGGTCTATTCGCCGAAAAACAAACTGCCGTGGGACGATGCCGTCACCCTCGCCCTCACCTACGCCGAAATCCCTTACGACGTGGTTTACGACGCCGAGGTGATGAACGGCGTGCTGCCGATGTACGACTGGCTGCACCTGCACCACGAGGATTTCACCGGACAGTTCGGCAAGTTCTGGGCCAGCTACCGCTCCAAACAGTGGTATGTCGACGACGTGAAAGCCCAGACGGCCACCGCCAACGAGTTCGGTTTCGCCAAGGTGTCGCAGCTTAAGCTGGCCGTGGCGCACAAGATCCGCGATTTCGTGATGGGCGGCGGCTTCCTCTTTGCAATGTGCTCGGCCCCCGATAGTTACGATGTGGCCCTTGCCGCCGAAGGGGTGGACATCTGCGAGACGATGTTCGACGGCGACCCCATGCAGCCCGACGCACAGCAGCGGCTCGACTACTCCAAGACTTTCGCTTTCAAGGATTTCCATATCGTCACAGACCCGATGGAGTACGAAATCTCCGACATCGACATCAGTCAGTACCAACGTAGGGGCAAGGTGTCGGAGCAGAACGACTTTTTCACCCTCTTCGAGTTCTCCGCCAAATGGGACTGGGTGCCCACCATGCTCACGCAGAACCACTCGCGCATCATCAAAGGGTTTATGGGACAATCCACCGCCTTCCGTCGCAAGTTCGTGAAATCCAACGTGATAATCCTTGCCGAGAACAAAGCCCTCGACGAGGTGCGTTACCTGCACGGCACTATGGGCAAAGGCACTTGGACTTTCCTTGGCGGACACGACCCCGAAGACTACCAGCACTATGTCGGCGACCCGCCCACCGACTTGTCGCTGTATCCCAACTCTCCCGGTTATCGTTTGATACTCAATAATATATTATTTCCCGCAGCAAAAAAAGAAAAACATAAAACATAAAATGATTAAACAAAAAAATACCTATAATGTGTCGGAGACACATCATTTTAATAACCCCGCACCGCAGTGTGGGGATGTAGAAGTAAGAAACATAAAATCCTCATCTATGAAAAAAATAGCAGTTTTTGCAGTAACAATTTGTATGTCAATGATATCTGTTGCACAGGTATGGAACGTGTACAACACCCAGAACAGCGACATCAACGGCAACACCGTGCTTGCCCTCGCCACCGACCGCAAAGGCGCCAAATGGATAGGCACCAGCGAGGGACTGAACAAGTTTTCGGGCAACAACTGGACCGACTACGCCATGTTCAATAAAAAACTGAAAGGTCAGTTCGTCAACTGTCTCACCATCGACAAAAAAGGCATTCTGTGGGTGGGCACCGACGACCACGGCGTTATCGAGTTCGACGGCACACACTGGAAAGAGCACGAGACGGAGACCCGCCGCCTGAAAATGAAATTCATCCGCACCATTGTCATCGACGAGAACGATGTAAAATGGATCGGCGTAACCCTCGGAGGCCTTGTGCGTTACGACAACAAGAAATGGGACCTTATGTCCACCAAAAACTCCAGCCTCGTAAGCGATTTCATCCTCTGCATCACCATCGACGACCAGAACAACAAATGGATAGGCACCAACGCAGGTGTCTCGGTGCTCGACAAGGACGGCTATTGGAAGAACTACACCCCCAAGAACAGTCCGCTGCCCGACAATATCGTCCCCGGCATTGCCATCGACAAGGACGGCGTTAAATGGATGGCCACCCTCAACGGCCTCTGCTCCTTCGACGGCGAGAACTGGGAGGTTTACAACACCAGCAACAGCCGCATCCCCAGCAATCAGGTGAACAGCCTCGCTTTCGACAAAAACGGCGTGCTGTGGATGACCACCGACAAAGGCGTCACCGCTTTCGACGGCAAATTCTGGGTTACCTACACCACCAAGAACAGCCCGCTGCCCTCCAACGTCATTCAGAACATCACCATCGACGACAATAACAACAAATGGTTCGGCACCGATTTCTACGGAATCACCTGTTTTTCGGGCTTCACCATCGCCGGACGTGTGGTCGACGACTTCGGACAGGGAATGAAGGACATAACAGTGCAGGCAGGCAACCAGAAAGTGAAAACCGATGCGCAGGGCAACTACCGCATCGACGTGAAGAACGGCACGGCAATTTCGGTGAAACCCATTATCCACGACCAAGAGTTCACCCCCGCCGAACACTCGTTCAGCAGCGTGTCGTCGTTCCAGCTGGGCAAAAACTTCGTGGTAACCATGCCGCAGACCGCCTCCACCGAGAAGGTGTCCATCATCCCGCACCTCGAGGAGGGCTACATCAGCGTGTCGTTCGAGAGCGCCGTGGCCAACGTGGAAATCCTCGACCACAACGGCGAGAGCGTCCTCACCGTGGACCAGTATAAGAAAGGCAAACGCATCATCATTCCCAAGGACGTACTTGCCAAGCCCTTCCACGTGGTAATCCGCACCAAGAAAGGCATCCGCAGCATTAAGCTCACCCCCGAAGGCAAGAAAGCCCAGTCGAAAGACAGGAAGAAAAACTAAAAGGATTTTTAGTTTATTGTTTATAATTTATAGTTTATAGTTAAGTGCTGGAAATCAAGTCCTTATGAAAATAATTAAATAATTGTATAAAACAATGAAAAATGCTATCTTTTTATTATCATTGGTTGTGGTTACAAATCTTGTTTGGGCTCAGTCTTTTTTACAAAATGCCAGAATTCCGACAACGAAAGAGATAATGAGTAACGGCATCCAATCTCTTAATTTCGAGAACCTGAACAGGAAAATGACAGAGACTCCACCTCTCTATATAGGCGGCCTGTTTGACAGTATAACTGATATAAAAATCATCAACACAGATAAATTGAAAATTAAATATTCCGAATTAAGTAGTGCGAGAAAGAAAAACTGTGATTGCAACAACGCCTTCGCAATACAGGTTATGGAACAAAGGATTCGGCTTTTAATAAAGATAAATCAGTTATTTAGAGACAGATATACTCACAGCAGGGATGTTGATTGTATTTTCCTAAATTTCAATCTATTAACTGGGGTTAAACACGAATATCACGGCGACTGTGATTTTATTGGTCCTCAACCATTTTCAATGGGAGAAATATCACAATTTAAGGAATGGCTAAGCCAAAACAAACAATATTTGTGTATCGATATGGAAAGCAGGATATTGTATTGCAGAAAAAAAAGATAGCATTAATAATTGATGAACAAGGGAATCTGCATTTTAGAATAATCGATAGCGACAGAAGTGATCATAGTACACCCCTATATTCTTAACACCTTCACGCCTTCACCTAAAACAAACTTTAAACTTTCAATTCTCAACTTTCAATTTTCCCACAGGTACAAATCGGCTGTAAGCGAGCGGTATTGCTCCGAATACTGGCCGTTGTTGTCGTAGATAGCCAGTTGCGAAACGGCGGGCATGGCGGTGGCGTTGCGTCCTAAGACAAACACTTTGCGCAGGGGCTTGCCTTGCGGTTTGCTGAAAATCAGTATCTCTTTTTGGCAAAACAGATTTTGTCCCTTTGCCGTGGCTATTAATTCGTCAGCCTCGGGACATGGCAGTATGGCGGTGAAAGTGCCTTCTGGCGAGAGTAGAGCCTCCACGGTGGCTGCCAGCTCGTCGAAAGGCAGAGAGTCGCTGTGGCGCGCCATATTGCGTTTCTCCGACGGACTTTTCAGCGAGCGGCGGAAATAGGGCGGGTTGCTCACAATGCAGTCGTAGGTGTGCCGTGTGGTGCTTGCTATATGCTGTACGGTGGCTTCGAATACCGTAAGCCGGTCGTGCCACGGCGAGGCCTCAAAATTCCGCAGTGCGCAGAGAGCGCTGCTTTTGTCGGGTTCCACGGCGTGGATAATGGCGGTGGCGTTGCGTTGTGCCATTATAAGTGCCACCACTCCGCAGCCGGTGCCTATGTCGAGGATAGAGGCGGCTCCGTCGCTGTCGGCAAGGGCGGCGAGCAGCACGGCGTCGGTGCCCACTTTCATTGTGGCACCCTCGTCGTTGACGGCAAATTTCTTGAAACGGAACACTTTTTTAATTAGTAATTGGTAATGAGTAATGAGTAATGAGTAATGAGTAATTGGTGAATAGTAGTTGGTGATTGGTGTGTAAGTCTATCAAAAAAAGGCAAAGAGCGTAACGTTCTTTGCCTTTTTATTGTAGTGTTCAGGAGCGTACTTATTTAGCTCTGCGCGAGGTGGTGTAAATAAGTTTGAAGGCTCCGTTTTTACGAAGTTCCTGTTTGATGTCGGACACTGTTCCCATCTTCACATTCTTGTCGGCTTTGATAGCTGTGGAAAGGAATGGACGGTCGGCCTCGACGTGAGCAGCTCTCTCCGATTCCACGAAATTAGCGATGTCTGAAACTTCGGCAATAGCGTCGTTGAGCTGTATACGTGGCTCTGTACCGTATTTTTCCGGTTCCAGAGGTACACCCACGTTGATGTAGCTTACAAGCGATTTCTTTTCCAGTTTCTGAACTTCGGTAGCCTGAGGAACCTGGATTTTCACTATCAGAGAGCTCTCTCTCATAGTGGTGATAACCATGAAGAAGAACAGCAACATAAAGATGATATCCGACATGGATCCCATATTCAGACCGGGAGTGCCCTTGTCATTTTTTTTCTTGAAACGTGCCATTATTTATTTCCTCCTATTTTAGTGGGTTCGGCTTCGGAGATAGCTACGGGGATTGCTTTGTTGATAGCGTCGCGCTGATCGGTTGAAGCATCGGCGTAGTGTTTTCCGAAACGGCTGTACGATAGTTCGTCGCGCATCTCGTTAACGGCTGCGGTTAGCTCGTTCTGTACTTGTATGTACATATCATATGACGTACCGCGGTCGTTCTGTAGTGAGATAACTCCTTTGGAGACCATATATTTGCCCAGCATCGGGATATCTACTTCCTTCTTCTCGGGCAGGTTCTCAAGGTTGTTGGGGTTGCCCAAGAAATCCTTGGCGCGGGTCTTGAGGTCTTTGATGTCGCCAATTTCTCCATCGAAGAGCAAAGCATCGTGACTGTTGATTTTCACAACAAAGATGTTTCTTTTGTGAATATCAATCTTTTCGTTGTTGTCTTCGGGAGCAGGTGGCGGCAACTTCCTCGAGATACCCATGTCCGTGTTGATTGACGACGTCATAAGGAAGAACGTCAGCAACAAGAACGAGATATCCGCCATGGAGCTGGTGTTTAATCCGGGTGTTGATCTTTTAGCCATAAATACTTACTTTTTAAAGAATTTTGCTACCTCAACATATATTATGGACAGCAGGGATGCAAAGAACAGTATGTAAACGGTGATGCAGGCTGCTCCCACGAACTTGGAACCGCTCTGGGTCATGTCGAATTTCTCGAGCATGGTGGTCGAAACATCCGAGCCGCTGGAGATAAGCCAAGCAACAAAGAATATTACACACAATACTACTGCAACGAGGAGAGTTTTTATGAAAGACTGTCTCTTTGTCCACAAAAGTTTTACAAATGTTACCAGTGCAGCTAAAATTGCGATGGCGACAAGAATGTACAGCACCGTGGAGGCTATGTTGAACATAGTGTTCGATGATCTAGCGGATTGTACTGCTTCTTGGATGCTTTCGGGTACTTCATCGGTATTGCTTCCTGTCATCACTTGGAAAAAGTATTCGTTGGAATATTTGTATTCGTCAACGATTACACTTTTTGCCGCTGATACTTTTGCCGCAAATATAATGGTAACCACACTTGCGATAATGGCAATGCCTAATAACGCAAATAATATAAGTTTATTCTTTTTATTTTGCATAACAGTTTAAGGATTAAAGGGTTAATACTTAATTTTTCTCGTCCTTACACTATTATCTTTTGTATTTTACCAAAATGTCCATGAATGTGATGGAACCGTCTTCCATTTGGTTTACAAGGCTTTCGATTTTGCTAACGATATAGTTGTAGAATATCTGAAGGATGATAGCTACGATAAGACCGAACACTGTTGTCAACAGAGCCACTTTCATACCACCAGCCACAACGGTCGGGCTGATATCACCGGCAGCTTCGATATCGTCGAATGCTTGTACCATACCGATCACAGTTCCCAAGAAACCGAAGGAAGGAGCAAGGGCGATGAACAGGGCAATCCATGTGAGGTTGCTTTCCAGACGGGCCATTTGTACGCCGCCGTAGGATGTGATGGCTTTTTCAACGTTTTCAAGACCTTCGTCAACACGGTCCAGACCTTGGTAGAATATGCTGGCCACAGGACCACGGGTATTGCGGCAAAGTTCTTTGGCGCCGTTGTAGTCGCCTTTCGATACATTGTCTTCGATGCCCGAGAGGAGCTTTTTCACGTTGGATGTTGAAATATTCAGGTAAAGAATACGCTCAATAACCAATGCCATACCGAATATCAAGCAGAGGAGCACGGGGGTCATCCAGCCTGCACCACCTTGTATGTATTTTTCTTTCAATACTTGGTGGAACGATTTGCTTTCGGCAGTCTCTTCGGTTACAGCCGGAGCTTCGGCTTCTGCAGCTTGTTCGTCAACTTGTTCGGTTGCGGCAGCTGTGGTGTCTTCCGGAGTAGCTGCGTTTTTGTCCTGAGCGTTTGCACTCATAAATGTCAACAGTCCTGCTATCGACAATAATGCGATTACTTTTTTCATGATAATCTAATTTGTTAATTATTAGTTAGTTACTTATTTTTTTAAAATTAAAGTTTACTCTGCAAAAATACCAATATATTTTCAACAAACAAAGGTTTTTTTGATTTTTTTTGATTTTTTTTGAAATGTTTTCTGTTATTGTGTTGATTTTTAGCTTGTTGTTGATTGGCCTTTTTGGCTGTAATTTCTGTTTTTCGTGCCGTTTTTAGTGTTTTGCTTTGTTTGTGGCTAATCCTTGAGTTCGGTGTTGCTTTCGGCGTTTTTTATCAGCTCTATGTTAAGTTCCTCCACGAGCGAGAGCTTTATCTTGGCGTTGGGCTGTGCTTTGTACCATTGCTCGTTGTTGAAATATTGCTGCAGGTCCTTCGATTGGAAGGTGTACCCGTGGTGTGCCATTATTTCGTTGCGCATTATCCGCAGGGTGTATTTGCCAAAATGTGTGAACCATTTGTCGTTGAGCAGTATGTTGCTGGCGTAGGCGAAACGTCCGGTGTAGGGGTCGCTCTCGGTGAAGGTCTTGATATCGCCGGTGCGGGTTAGCATTCCGTATTCGTCGTATTGTACGGGATATATCTCAAATCCCTGCAGTGTGGGTTCCACACCCCATAGTCCGTTCAGTTCGCCGCCTTTTATGGAGATGGCTCCGTTGACATGTCCGTTGAAGGTCTCCACGGTGTAGTGGGCGCTTATGTCGTTCACCACCATAACGTTGTGTTTCCATTCGAGGGTGATGCGTCCGTCGGAAGATTTGTAGGTGCCTACGTGCTGTCGTATCCACTGGTTGATGGCTATCTCGGTGTATTCGTCGTTGGGACCCACTTTGGCCAGCACGCCGAAAAGTCCGCCGTCGGCATTGTAAAAGCAGATGGCTTCGAGACCGTCCTTCGATTTGAGTTTTATTGTCTTGGCTATCTCGTAGGGGTTTATGGCTCCGTCGGTGACGCCGTCGGAGATGGAGAACTCACCGGCTTTGCCTTTTATCGGCGTAAGGGTGAATTCCAATTCCTGTCCTTCGTCCATGGCGGTCATCAGTATTTTGCCGCCGGCTTTGGTCTGTGCCGTGAAGTTTATCCATCCGGAGTACCACGAGGTGCCGTTTTTGATGGTTTGTGCCTGTGCTGTTATTGCCACAAGCATGATTAGTGTGAAAACTATTTTTTTCATGATATTGGATGTTTTATTGTTGGTCTAAATAGTCGAAATCGGGTCTGGGATTCTCTTCGAGGAACTCGCCTTTGGCGTTGAACACTCGTTCCACTGAGTTCTGTTCGCTGTTTTTGGCATGCAGATGGATTTGCTTTTTGCTTTTGTCAAATTTGATAAGTCCTAGTTTGGTGGGGAATTGTTTTGCAATTTTCTGTTTTGTGTCGATAATGTACGACCACACGTCGTGTCCTTTGGGGCAGCCTTCCACAAAAATTTTGTCTTCGTCCCAAGGCAGGAAATGGCTGTTGTTGCAGTCGCCGGCGGCAATTTCTTCGTATGATACGTCGATGGCGTCGTCGCCGGTCATTTTCGCCCACCGTTCCTCGGCATCGTTGTCGGTCTGTAGTATGAAATACACTTTCTCGGTGCGTTTGTCCCTAATCCATATCGACCATTGTGCCGGGATGCCCTCGCTGGCCTCTATGTCGAGATTGGCGTAGAGTTCGAGGTTCTTGGTTTCGTCGCGTTTTATTGCTGTGTTGGGAAGTGTCTGTTCTATTTCGTTGTATCCGCTGAAGGCTTGCTCGCTGGTGTGGCTGTAGGTGTGATTTTGGCCGTCGAAAACGAAGTGGTGGTAGGTGGTTTCGCCGTCGCGGGAGTTTTCCTGCATGACTATCGTTTGGTCGTATTCATCGCCTAGGTAGTATTTGAAGTCGGATTTTTCCCATTTCGGGGTGAAGTTTTTGTATGGCTCGTTTTCGGGTTTCATGGTCGATTTGGCGGGGTCGTAGTCGTAGAAACAGCAGAAAACCTCTTGGCTGTTTCTTTGTTCGAGGCAGATGGCGAAAAGTGTGTGGCCGTTGTTGCGGCGGTAGGTGCGTGCTTCGAGATACTGCTCCCCGTCGTCGCCCTGGTTGTATGAGGCCGTGTTGAAGCCTTCGCAATCGACAAATACGGGACTGCCGTCGTCGTTGGTTACGTGTTTCTTGTCGCCTGCCACGGCAATGATGGAGTCAGCGGAATTGGTGTGCCATACGGCGTTGAAGGCTTTCAGCAGTTTCATAACGGTAGGGTTGGAGCCGCCTTTGCTCACGCTTATGGTAGTGCCGCGCCATCCGTCATGAATAGCTTCGATATCTCCGCCGCTTTTGTCGGAGCAGGCTATGGCCAAGGCCAGGAAGGCTATTACGTAAAGTACTTTTCTTATCATTTTGTGTGTTATAATTAGTCGTTGAATGTGTTCCAGCTGGGCGATTTCAGGTAGTGTTCCTGTTGTGTGGCCTGTTGTTTGAATTTCTCGCCGTCCGATTTGTCGATGATTTTGCCGTTGAGGCGGTATTCCTCGCTAATGATGCTGTTGTCGGGGGCGGTGTTGCGTTTCAGTTCCAGACGGTCGCCTTTGCGGCTGTCCTTAAGTGTTGTCAGTTCCATGCTGAAACAGCCGTTGCCGCAGCTGCCGCAAACGCTGATGGTGCCATGATAGAGTATGACTTTGTCGTTTCCGGATTCGGTGCAGAGCAGTTGTGGCTCGCCTTTCAGTCCGAAAATGGCGCCGTATTCGTCGTTGTCGGAGTGAAGCCATATCTCAGGCTCGTCGTCGTTGTCGATATAAACGTGGCACCATTTTGCCATTTTCACGCTCTTGAACACGGGGTCGTGCTTTTCGAGGATTTTCTGCAGTTTGGCCATGTCCTTTTTCCAGAAAGGTCTCGGCTCGTCGATATAGTTGTAGAACATTCCCATCTCGAAACTTTCAAACTGTCCGTCGCGCAGTGTCATCCAACCTGTTACGGTGCTTTCGGGTGCTCCGTGGATGAAACAGATGTCGATGCCGTTGGGACCTTCGAAGGCTGCGAGTATGTGGCTGGGTATGTATTCGCCGCCGTCATCGACGTTCCATGTGGGGCCTTCGGTTTTGTCATATTGTCCCCATTCTTCGATGGAATATACGCTGTCGCCGCAGGCAAGCACCTGCAGTGCGAGCACTTTGCCGCCTTTGGGTTTGAACTGCACCGAGCCGAAGCTGTAGCCGCCATCAAATTCGCTGGTAACGATGGAACGCAGGGCTTTCATCCCGTACTGTTCCTCCAGTTTTTTCACCACAGTCGTGGGCATCTTTTTCTGTCGCGAAGAGAGGTCTTTCACCGCAAGCATCTTGTGCGACTCGAGGTATTCGTCGGTGACGAGTACGAGCATGGTGCCGCCGTATTTTATTGCTTTGGCATCTTTTTTATTCTCGAAAGCGTAGTTCAAGCCGGCCGAGGGCGCGTAGTCGTGGTGCAGGGCGAAGACTTCGAGGTCGCCTCCGTCGGGGTTCTTGGTCTGCTCGCCGATGAACTTGACGTCGGCGAATTTGCCGTTGGGCAGCAGCAGTTTGGTGTACTGCGACGCTATGCGGCGGGTGCGTTGCTGCAAGTCCCAGTTGGCGCTGGGTTCGTCGGGTTTTGCAAGGCTTATCCAAAACACCACCTGCATATTGTCGGGGTTGTGGTAGTAGAGGAACATGGGCATGGGGGTGGTGTCCACAATCATTTCTTCCTCAAGTCCGGCAAGGGTGTCTATTGTGTCGTTGTCGGCGGTGGGCTGTTGTCCGTTGTGGCAGGCGCATACAATGACTGTGGCCGCAATTGTCAAGAGTATGTTTTTAATCTTCATCGTCGCTAATATTTTCTGTTGATGTTTTTGTGAGTTCGAGTTTCCCGTTCTTCCATTTGTATATCTCCTCGGTTATCTCGTTGGCTCCCGAGCGGTAGACGCTCGTAATCGACTTTGTACGGGCGTCGATGTCGGGGTTGGCGATGCCGTCGAAGCCTTTCACATTTTCGAAATACATTCCTTCGGCATTCCAGATGTATGCGTCGTAAAACTCCGATACTCTGCCTACGGCGTTCAATCCCAAGTAGATAAGCAGGTCGGGCGTTCCGTCGAAATTGATGTCGGTTTTGTCGTTAATCCATTTCTCCTGTTCGGCGGATGGGTCTTCGTCCAAAGGCACTATCAGCCAGTGGTCCTGTTCAAAATAGGGACTTTCGTCATTGCCCACGTAGCCTTTCACCATTATCCAGTCGTATTGTCCGTCGCTGTTTTTGGCAAACGATGCCACAAAACGGAATTCGTTGCGTTGTGGCGGCTGTTCATTGTAGATGGTTACGGTTGATGCCACCAGACTGTCGGTGTCGGGACTTTCCTGTTGATTGCCATGGCAGTTGGTCAGGCAAAAGCCTGCCAATATTGCGGTGAGTAATGTCAGTTTTTTCATATCGTACTCGGAGTGTTTATTTTATGGATGCTTTTATGTTTTCGATGGTTTTTATCAGCTCCACGTTGGTTTGCTCGATGATGTTCAGCTTGATGCCGCTGTTGTTTTTCGCCGGTTTGTACCACGACTTTTGGCTGAAATAGTCTTTCAGGTCTTTGGATTGGAAGTTGTAGCCGTGGCGGGCAAGGATTTCGTTGCGCATCAGCCGCAGCTCCTCTTTCGAGAAAAAGTCGAGATAAGCGGTGTTGAGCAGGGTGTTGCAGAGCAGATTGCTGGGCAGCTCACCTTGCATAGCCTTTTGCTGTGCCATGCAGTTTTCCAGATTGTCGGGGGTGAGGACAAAAATCCACACTGCATCGCCGTTTTTGTTTTGCACAGCGAGGAAATACATGCCATCTTTGCGTATGTATTTTACACGGCAGCTGAGGTCGGCGTTGAACTTGTTGAAATTGGGGCGGTCGCTAACAAAGCCGTACATGCCGTTGCCGGGGAGTTTCTGCAGTTGGAAATAGTCGATGTCGCCATTGGGTTCTTCGCCCCTGAAATATATGATGTCGCTGTCCATGTCCATTGTGGCTTCCCACAGGGCGTAGCCGTCCCACCAGAGGGTACCGGGTTCAATTTTTTGAGCCGTAGCTCCAATGTTGATTGTCAGGCAGATAGCCAAAAGTGCAAAAAAGTGTTTTTTCATGGTTCTGTTGTTTTAAATTTTGCGTCCAAGCAATTGGTTTATTATTTGTTTCATTGTTTCTTTGCGGTCGTTGCCGAGATTTATCCCGTCGAGGTACCTCAGACTTTGTTCGAAATAAGTTTCTATGTCCTTCTCTACCAACGCCTTGATATTGAGGCTGTCGTAAATGCCGATGACTGTGCGAATTTTCTCATCGGGGTTTTCGGGTGTGGTTTTGAAGAGACGTTGCAGGGTTTCTTTTTGCGATTTGTCGGCTTCTTTCAAAGCGGAAAGGTAGAGGTAAGTCTTTTTGTTGTCCTTGATGTCGGTGCCGGTTTGTTTGCCGAAAACCGACACATCGCCGTAGGCGTCGAGCAGGTCGTCCTGCAGTTGGAAGGCCAGTCCCATGCTGATGCCGGCGTTGTACAGCAGTTCGATGTCCTTTTCCGGTGCGTTGGCGTAGAGGGCACCGATTTTCATCGCTCCGGCCAACAGTATGGCGGTCTTCAGCTCTATCATTTTCATATAGTCGGCGATGCTCACGTCGGCCTGAGTCTCGAAATTCATGTCGTACTGTTGTCCGTCGCACACGCCGATGGCTGTTTCAGTGAAGGTTTTCAGGATGGCCTCCATGTTGGGGTGCCACTGCCGCAGGAAATATCTGTAGGCAAGGGCGAACATGGTGTCGCCGGAGAGTATGGCGATGTTCTCGTTCCAACGGCGGTAAACCGTCTCTTTGCCGCGACGCAGTGGCGACTTGTCCATAAGGTCGTCGTGGAGCAGGGTGAAATTGTGGAACACCTCTATTCCCACGGCCGCCGCCGATGCCTTGCCGACGTCGCCGCCGAACATGTCGCAAGCCGCAAGTAGCAGGGTAGGACGAAGCCTTTTCCCGCCAAGGGCGAGGGTGTATTGTATAGGCTCGTAAAGCTCAGCAGGGTCGCTAATGAAGTTCTCGCTGTCGAATAGCTGCTTTACGGTATTTTGTATTTCTTTCGTAGATAGCATGTTATACTGTTTTTATTCGTTATCGGTTTTTTTGAAAGAGAAATAGAACTCCAGTCCGCCGTCGGGGGCGTTTTTGGCCACAATGCTGCCCTGGTGGAAAAGCACGGCGTGTTTCACTATCGACAGACCGAGTCCCGTGCCGCCGTTTTTGCGGCTGCGGCCAGTGTCGATGCGCAGAAAACGGTCGAAAAGACGGGTAAGATACTGCTCCTCAACGCCACAGCCTGTGTCGTAGAAACGGAAATAGTAGAATTCCTTGTCCTCCTTGTGCGACTCCATGCCTATGGTGATGTTCTCTCCGGCGTACGACACCACATTCTCGATGAGGTTGCGGAAAATGCCGTACATCAGGCTGTGGTTGCCGTTGATATGTATGTCGGGACTGATGTTGTTGTGTGCCTCGATGTTTTTTTCGGCAATGGAGTCGGCAAGCTCGTCCACAGCCTCCTGCGCTATCTTGCGTATGTTTATCTCCTCCTTTTGGAACAATTCCGATGACTCCTCGATTTTGTTTATCACGGAAACGTCGTTGATAAGGTTGGAGAGGCGCAGAGTCTGGGAATACGAACGTTCAAGAAAGTAGTGCCGGCGCTCGTCGTCGATAGGTTTGTCGCCGAGCAGTATTTCAAGGTATCCGCGTATGCTGCTTACGGGAGTCTTCAGCTCGTGGGCGATGTTGTTGGTCATCTCCTGCTTCATCTTGCGGTTGAGGTCCTTTTCCTTTATAATTTCCAATTTACTGTCTTCCAATTGTTTGTATAAAGAGATGATTTTGTTGCCCGTCTCGCCCGACGATGTTTCGGGAAAACGCACCGCATTGTAGTCGATGTTGCCGTTTTCGGCGTTGTTCACAAAATTGCGAAGGGTGTCCATCACAGCCCACAGCTTGTGCGATGTGAAGGTGATGATGAAAAGAAGTATGCCGAATAGTATCAGTATTGCTAGATACAACATTATTGTATAAATGTCGAAGATATCGCCGAAAGTGAGGTCCGAGATTTCTGCGCCGGGATTCTTGTCCAGAGCCGAAAGGATAAGCAGAAGTGCAAAAACGGCAGTGTATAGCACAAAAGCCGTAGTTAAATACAGCGTTGCCTTTTTTCGGTATGTGATATGGATTTTTCTCACGGTGGTGCGTTTTATTAGTTTTTGAAAAAATAGCCGAAGCCTATACGGTTGGCGATGTGGTTTCCTGCGGTGCCGAGTTTCTTGCGCAGACGGGCTATGTGCACGTCCACGCTGCGGTCGGTAACGAGGGTGTCGTCGTCCCAAACGCGGCTCAAGATTTCCTCACGAGAGAAATATTTGCCGCTGTTTTGAATCAGCATGGCCAGTATGAGGAATTCCTTGCGGGTGAGCTGTATTTCCTCTCCGTTGGCAAAAACGCGTTTCGACACAAGGTCCACCGACAGGTCGTCGGCGGAGATGGCCGTTGCGGCAGTGGGGGCGTCGGATTTTTCGTCGGTGTGGTAGCGTTTCAGCACGGCTTTTACGCGGGCAAGCACTGTTTTTATGGAGAAAGGCTTGGTTATGTAGTCGTCGGCGCCAAGGTTGAAGCCGGTAAGTTGGTCGTTTTCGGTGCTTTTGGCGGTGAGGAAAATAATGGGAATGTCGTTGTTGCGTTCGCGGCGCACTATGTTAAGCATTTGGTAGCCCGACATCTGGTCCATCATCACGTCGAGCAGAATAAGGCTGTGCTGCGGGCCGAGAATTTCAAGGGCTTCTTCGGCCGAGTTCGCGGTGTCCACAGCGTAGCCTTCGCTTTCGAGGTTGAAACGGAGAATCTCGCAAAGGTCTTGTTCGTCGTCAACTACTAATATATTGTCCATAGGTGGCGTTGCTTCTTTTCGTCTGCAAAGTTACGATTTTAATTCGACATTGCCAAAGGGTGGGGCGTTTTTTTCTTGGAAAGGGTGGGGGAGGGGCATAAAAAAAGCAGGAGCGAATGTCGTCCCTGCCTTTTCCTCTCTGTCCGAAAAGTACTTATTTTTTTGCGTCGAAATGACGTTTGTACTTGTTCATGAACTTGTCCACGCGTCCGGCGGTGTCCACCAGTTTCAGTTTACCGGTGAAGAAGGGGTGCGAGGTGTTGGATATCTCCAACTTCACAACGGGATATTCGTTGCCGTCGGTGTAAACAACAGTTTCTTTTGTTGCTGCGCAGCTGCGGGTAAGAATCATGTTGTCGTTGGACATGTCTTTAAAAACGACCAGTCTGTAGTTTTCGGGGTGAATTCCTTTTTTCATCTTATTTAAATTTTGCCGTTTTAAACAGTGGTTTTTTAAACGATTGGTGAATATTTTATTTCGATTTTGAGTTTGCAAAGATACAACTTTTTTTTGAAACGGCAATATTTTTTCAATATTTGCCTGTTGATTATTTTGTAAGTGATTGATTTTTAGTGGTGTGATTTCTTGCTTTTTTCCTTTGCCAATGGTGGAATATGAGTCGCAGAGGTCATTTTTAGCGGTGGGTTGTGGGATTTTTTAGATTGTTCAATAGCCTAAAACTTATTGTTTTTATACTTGATTTTAATCCTCTAATTC
>Ga0310697_10002881_pt1 | contig 17749 bp, 11 predicted proteins | sample 172DNAGHGlowgp2_FD_203883 | JGI IMG/M metagenome (GOLD analysis project Ga0310697, IMG submission 203883) | Sheep rumen microbial communities from Palmerston North, Manawatu-Wanganui, New Zealand - 1728 DNA GHGlow gp2 (v2) (version 2) | ecosystem: Host-associated > Mammals > Digestive system >... | reverse complement strand
TGTTCCGTGTCGTTGGGGAGGTTGGGCCAGATGGCGGAAGGGGCTTCGCCCGTTGGGCGCATGTTGTCGTCGCCTTCGGTGACGTAGATCTGTGCCTTGGCTGCCGTGGCCAGCAGCAGGGCGAGGGTTAGTATGGCTGTTTTCTTCTTCATTTTCTTCGTTTTCTTTTATGCCGTGGACTCGCGTCCTCGTTTAGTGTCTGTCGTCTCTCCGTGACTTTGGTTAACTCTTTACTCTCTATCTCTACTCTCCCGCTCATAGATCCCATCCTACCCACAATCCTCCGCAGGGATGACATGAGCGGAGCTAAACTCTACACTCTCCCGCTCATAGATCCCATCCTGCCCGCAATCCTCCGCAGGGATGACATGAGCGGAGCTAAACTCTCAACTCTCCCGCTCATAGATCCCATCCTACCCGCAATCCTCCGCAGGGATGACATGAGCGGAGCTAAACTCTCAACTACAAACCGACAACTATCTTCTGCGTTCTCGTCCCTCCGCCATCCGTCAGCCTGAGCACATACACGCCCGCCGACTTGGGCAGACCTACCGTGCTCTGGCTGCTCGTAAGACGCTCGGTCATCACTACGCGGCCCAGCATGTCGACGACCTGCAGCGTACCCGCGCCGTTCACCACCAGCTGGTCGCCCATTTGGAAGGCGAAGCTTTCGGCCGGCCCTTCGGCCGGCTCAGTGACCTCTGGCTCGTCGATGCCCTTGTAGTCGCCTATGACCACCTTGAAGCGCGAAGGGTATTGGTCGGGCGTGGCCTCGAAGCAATACGTGTCGCGGGCAAGCATGTCCGTCGTCGTGCCCGCGATGTTGTCGATGAGCGTGAGCTTGTCGAACTCGGCGTTGGCGGTGTTCCACGTCAGGGTGAAAGTGCCCGCCTCGGTGGCCTCAAAGCGCAGCGACTGGTAGTCCTCCACCTCGTTGCGGAAGAGGATGCCGTAGTCGTCGCCCTCGTAGCCAAGGCTGATGCGGCCCGTGCATTCGCCTAAACGCATCTTGAGTGCGCCCTCTTCGTTCGTGCGCCCCAGTTCAAGTACAGCCACATCGCCGTTGCTCTCGCTGTCACGCACCAGGAAGTTGATAAGTGGGAACGCCACGCCGATTTCGTCGCTACGGAAAGGTGATGTGGCACCTGTGGGTAATTCGCCCACACGCATATTGTTAGTGTAAGTCACCGTGGTCGTGTTGGTGTTCTCGCTGCCCTTGGTCATGCGGATGAAGAAGCCTTGGTGCGGGTGGATGTACCGCGAGGCGGTGTTGGATTCGCCTGAAGCGCCGCTTTTGTATTGCACGTATGCCTTTTGCTTTGGGTCGTAAGTCGCGTATGTGTTGTTGTATTCGCTCATCCCTTCCCAAAGGCTTGTCCCGTTTTGGGTGATGAACTCGTTGAAGTCCAAGTAGCTCTGGTAGGGGTTGCCCAGGAGGTTGAAGCCGAGCAGGCCCGCCCAGGCGTTGAAGTTGCTCTTGGTGACGTTTTGCAGCGTCACGTTGCCGTTGTTGAGCACAGCCTTGTTCTGAACGAGTTGTTCTTGTTTGATGCTGACCAAGTAGCCCTTGCCCGGCACGAGGATGGGTTCGTTGCCGTCGTTGCTGTAACCGTTACCGCTGGTATAAGGTCCCACACCGATGTTGATGCCGTTGCCGTTATAGTTGATCTGCACATCATGTGCGTTCTCGTGCCAGTGGCTGAGCGAGTTGCGGCGGAAGTTAATCCAGTGGTATTCAGGTTCGTAGAAGCTATAGAGGTCGAAGGCCGGGACGGGCATGTCGCCCGGGAAGAGCGCGTTGTCGTTGTCCTGGCTGAACTGCACACCGCAGGGGTCGGGAGCCCAGCTGAAGTCAACTTTTCCGTTGTCCGTATAGCTGATTCCGATTTGGCTCTGCTGCAGCGGGCTGCTGAAAAGGTGCCAGCGGTTGCCACTGTTGGCCGAGTAGGTCTTCAGCGTCTGGCCGGTGTAGGCGGTCAGGGTGTTGTTGGCACTGGTATTATCGGGGTCGTAGGATTGCAGCAACGAAGCGTCCTCGTCGATGTAGAGCAGCACATGGCCATCGTTGGTCTCGCTGACCAATTCATCGCTGCCGTCGTCTTCCTTCGGGCTATCGTACAGCCAGATGGTGCCGCCGCGGCTGAGACCGTTGTATTTCTCAATCATGTCGTCGAGGCTCTTCTTGTACTCGATGGCAAGGCCGTCGGGCGAGGCCGCGCAACAGAGGCCTTGCATCTTCGGCAGCGGATAGTCATCGTTGATATTGCCGCCAGTGACTGTGATGTTTGCTCGTCCGTCATCGTATGTGTAGCTGTATCCACCCGCCGTGCTGCGGTTCCACTTAGCATAGCCGCTGTTGGCATGGTCATCGACCCAGCTGTTGAGTAGGTCTGTCATGGTGCTTCCCGTACTGCCTACCAGGTTGTTGTTGGGGCGGTTATATAAATAAGGTGCGTCCACTTTCTTGTAGAGGTCGCAGTGGCCAAGTCCTGTGGCCGCATTATTATACAAATAGGTGTAAGAATGGCTGAATTGTGACTCATCGCCATCGGGGGCATAGCATTTGACGATGGTGTTCGTTCCGCTATTGGTAGCTGCAAGCATACCGAAATGAGCACTGCCCAGGCTCTGGGCGCGTCCGAGACGAACGTAGCAGTTCTCGATCTGCCCGGTGTTCTCGGCAACAAGACCGCCCACGTTAGGTATTCCGCCACTAACGGTGAACTTCGGGTTGGCGAAGCTGTTGTAGATATTGCCCGCGTTGGTGCCTGCCAAGCCGCCCATCGTGTAGCCCGTCATCTCGGCCATGGCGATGGAGGAGTGCAAAGTACCACCGCTCACCCTGCCCGCGATGCCGCCGAGGACGGCGGATGCGTTACCCGATGCCGACAGTTTTACCCCAGGGTTGGCGACACTGTTGCTCACCTTGCCTGCTGCGAGTTCGGAGACCACACTGCCCACGTAGCAATCATCGGATGCCTTGGCAAAAAAATGGCAGTCGTCGAGAGTGATGTTCTTGATGTCAGCACCCGATGCCGTCGTGCCGAACAAGCCACGACCCGAGCTGGCATTAGTGGGCACCATCGTAATGCCTGTGATAATGTGGCCGTTGCCGTCAAAGTTGCCGGAATAGTCGGCGAAAGGCATCCAATAGTGGCCTTTCATGTCGATGTCGGCAGTCAACTTGGCACTGGCATCGGGATGTGGTGTTGTCTCATCTTCTCCAAGATCCTCATTAAAGTCGTAGTGCGTGTCAATGTTGTTCACAAGCCATAGGAAGGCCGTCAGTTCCTTGACCGTGCCGATTTGGTATACATTATTGACTTTGGCTGGCAGTGTGTTGACCGTCTGCTGCAAAGGCGACCATGGGCTACCACCGAAATAGAGTTTATCAGATAAGGTAGTCCCTGCCAACTGCTTATCGTCGTGAACATTGTCCTTAGTGCCAGTTGCCAAACCCGCAATAGTGCCTGCAATGACAGCAACCGGACGCTCATTGCTTTCGGTGTACACGCCAACATAAACAGGGTTGAATGTGGCACCCGACATGATGTCGATAGTTTTGCCCGTCGGGAGGTAGATGTTGTTGGGCACAGCATTTGAAGTATTGTCCTTCACCGTCAAGGAACCTGTGCCGACTTTAATAATGGATGAACCCGCTGGATAAATACCGCCACCGTTCAATTTAGCTGTATTGTTAGTGATGTTGCCACCATAAAGATGGACCTCTCCGCCGTTGACAAATATTGCACCGCCTTCAGCAGTGTTGGCAACATTGGGATAAGCGGCATTTCCTATGGTACTATTGCCATATACCTTAGTATATATAACACTGTTTGTAAAAGACATATTATGATCGACATTAACAAACACAGCTCCGCCAGCCTTAGCCTGATTGCCGACGACACTCAGGCCGCCCAAAGCCGATGACGCACCGAATGTAACATCCATCTTAATGTCATCAGCAATATTGACAAATGGATTGACTCCATTATAACCAAGTTCTGGATACGAACTATTTAAGTAATAATTTCTTTCAGTTACTATACTCTGGATAAAGCAACCACCGCCATAACCTGCAGCCGTATTGTTTTCCACCTTTCCCTGATTCAGCCTCACATTAGTTTGATAGATATCTGTGTTCCGTTGCAGATAGACGCCCCCTCCATTTCCACCTGCATAATTGTTTGAAATCGTTCCACCGTTCAAGTCAATGTTAATCTTGTATTGTTGTTGGGTGGTACCATCATAGAACACGCACCATGCAGTGGATGCTGGTTCGGGATCATATCCATACGCGAGGTTCATGGGAGCTACATCAATATACATTCCCCCGCCATTCATATCAGCATGATTCCCAGTAATTTCCGTATTTGTGTCAAGCATAAGACTGGCACTGGATGGGGTATAGTTGGTGGGGAGATAACCCGTTGCCGGTCCTCCAAAATTAGTATACACCAACCCACCACCATTTGCCTTGGAGTAGTTGCCCCTAATCTTGCACCCTGTCAGGTTTGCCTTGCTGCTTACCAAATAAAGACCTCCCCCACTATTGAGGCAGTAATTGGTGTCAATCTCGCAATTGGACAATTGCATGGCTGGTGCCATGGCCGACTCCCACCAAACGCCACCGCCTATGTTTTGCGACATGTTGTGTCTTACCTTGCAACGCGTCATGCTCAACGAGCAACGTGAATCTGCCAACCCCCTAATGGTGCCACCTGGTCCACTGCCACGTCCGAAATTATAGCAATACTCTATCGTGCAGTCTTCAAACGTGGCCGACGAAGCGTTTTCGTTTCTCAGCGGGCATTGCAGCGATATGGCTGTACCCCAGCGGTCTGCCACGCATTTGGAGATGTTGGTGTGCTTTACGGACAAGTTACAATGAGTATTACAATACCAAGTTTGCCCCTCATTAGTACCACCATCAAAAGCATGGTCTAAATAATCCTTAGTGGTTACATAAATCGCAGCCCCCTCTCCTATGTTACTATAACAAAACCAGTTGTTTCGCAGGTCAACATAGTCCAAAGTGGCGTTTCCGCCTTGCAACAGCACAAGCGGATCCCTGGCAATCGTACCTGAGTTGGTTGCCGACCAGCCATCCTCGTTGCCTCCCTCATACGTGATGTTGGCGGCTCCGTCAATGATGAACTGTTTGGTGGACAAGCCTGTTATCTTGAGGATAGCGTTGTCGATATTTCCTGCATTAGTTCCACTGCTCGTGACTTGGAATAATGACTGAGACGTCCAACGAACCAGCGTGGGCTTTCCATCAGAGACAGCATAATCGCTGGCAAGGCTCATGTTAAGCGTACCTGCGTCAACCTTGATACCTCCAGCCACTCCAACTGGTTCCGTCGTATGGAAGAAGAAATTGACCGTAGCACCACCACTGACTACAAGCCATCCCAATCCATCATATGTACCCACCTTAGTAGAGCCGTTATATAAATCAAACTTATACCCATCGTTTACGTCTGCTGTCGAATAGATATGGTATGTAGCAGATTCGGAAAGGTGATCTCCTGGCCAATTACCTGCTCGAGTTACGATTGACATTAAAAGAAACATGGGGAGCAACAAACATGCTCTGCGAAAAGATGAATATATAATAAGGTGTCTCGGTTGTGTTTTCATTTTCAGAGATCTTTCTTGTCTTCTTTATAGTTCTTTCATTAACAATAGCGAGTCGTCCCTCCTTTGCGGTTGGCGTAGATTTACGCGCAACATCTTATCCATTTGGTTATCAAACAGATAAGAATAAACCCACAAGGTGGGATAATTCACTGCAAAAGTACTGGCTTTGGTTCGGAAATGCCCTTTTGGGTTATTGCGTTATTAACAATGATGGATTGTTAATTTTACAATGATTTGTTTACCTTTTTTACCCGGCTAATCAGAGAGCGGTTTGCCAGCTATCGCTTGGCTGACAGCATGTTTGTTTTCCTCACAGAGTGAAGTCGAAGGACAAATAATAAATCCTCCCATTCCCCTACTCCTCACGCTGTTCCTGGAGTTGCTTTTCGACCACATGGGCGAACTCCGAGACGAAGTTGTAGCCCATCACCAAGGAAATGCGGCGCAAAAGGTCGGTATCGATCGAGCGCTTCTTGAGCATACGGTTGAAGTTGCCCGGGTCGCAATGCACCTTGCGCGCCAGCCACGCCTCGCTTCGCTCCTGCTCGGCAAGCACCACCTTGATTGAGGTCCCTATGCTGTATTCCTCCGTTTCCATTATCGTGCCCCAGCTTCTTTCCCAAAAATCGACTCGTGCACCTTTTGCATGAAGGGCGGGTCCATAGGCATACCCATGCGAACGAAAAGTTCGGCATCCATGTTGGGCTGCTCGAAGAGGTCGACGATGAAGGCCACGTCGCGCCCAGTGCGCTCGGCCAGCCATGCCACACTGCGACCTTCCTCGCGCAGGACATCGCGCAGGAAATGACCCGCGTGAAAGTCCTTGAAACGGTTGAAACCATTGTCTTGGGAAAAGTTTGCTGCTGTGTCGTTCATTTTGATTGCTCCTCTTTCGGCATCGGCTTGGATTCGAGAAGCAATGAAAATACGTGACTTTTACTTCCTCTTTATGTCTTGTAGGTATCGCCAAACACCTTGCAGCAAATCTAAAAGTAAAACTCACGTAAAAAATACGTGAGCGCTTACTTAGACCCTCTTGCTGCGTGTAATATTGGCGATTTTACAAAACAAGAACCTAAGCTTTACGCCGTCTTTTATATTTATACTATATTCAAATCTATAATGCTCTTGAAGCGATTTTAGCTTCCTTTACCTGTCGTTCGTTTGGTTCTACTACTATGAATTATGTGGCAAAAATAGGCAAAATTTGGAATACACAAAACAAAAAAGCGGAAAAACACGTTTTCCGCTTCTGGAGTGTCCACCCTATTAAGGGAACTTCTAAAAATTGCTCCGTAGGAGCTTCCTTTTAATAACAAAGCATAATAAACCAGAGAGTTATACTCCGTAGGAGTTTTCTTTCGTTTGATTTTTAGAAATGCCCTTAATATCTTACAAACCAAGGTCTTTCTTCACGGCCTTCGGAAGCGCGTCTTTGTGCAGGGTGAAGAACACGGTGTGGAGGCGCACAAACGACTCGGAGCAGTACCAGTAGCCCTTGTAGGGACCGGCTTCGCCCCATGAGTTTTTCACCTTATAATATTTGGTGCCGTTCTGGTCCTTGGCGATGCCGACGATGAGCATCGAGTGGTCGTCGGTGGTCTCCCAATTGTCGTAAGCCCGCTGATGGTCTTCGGCTGTGATGGTTTTCTCCTTCACCACTTCCGTCCAAAGCTCCTCACTTTCAGGTTTTTCGGGCACGATGGCCACGCCCAATTTGCGCGAGAAGCCTTTGTCGCTGACGTCTTGCGCCCAACCGACGGTGTAGCCATGCTCAAGGGCATAGTCCAAGGCCTCAAAGAGACGGTCGAATTCGAGGTTGTAAGCTGGAGTCCAAGTCCAATTGTCGGGGATTTCGACCATGAAGGGCTTGTTCAATGGTTGGTCGGTGAAAGAGGCAATCTCAACATAGTTGTCAGATGAAATCGGATAGGCTTCGGCAAACGACTTGGCCGTGTATTTTTTGCCTTCGAAGGTGAACGACTCGGGCACCTCACCGAGGTAGGCATCGAAGATGCCGGGCAGGGCTTTCTGCCAAGTGGGCGTCAGCTTGCCATTGCTGCGTTTGGTGACACTCTTGGCAAAACCTGTGATGACTTCGTTCATCTCATTGTGCATGTGACGCTCCTCGCCAATCACCTTGCCAGTGTATTCCGATTCGGGCATCATGCCGTATTTGTCAATCATGTAAAGCACGTCGCACACCTCGCCGCCTTGGCTGAGGGTATTGAGGCCGTGCATCTTCACGTATTTCACCACCTTCTCGTTCCATGCGTTGCGCACGAGATACATCTCCGAAAGGTTGAGTTCCTTGCCGTATTGGCGCAAAATCTCAGCCTCCACGAAACCCACTCCGGCAAAGCACCAGCAAGTGCCGGAACTGCCTTGGTTGTCGACGGGCGTGTGCTTCACGTTGACGGTCTCGGTGAAGTGGTAAACAGGTTGTTCTTCATCCTTTTCCTGAGCGAAAAGCGTAGTGCCAAGCCCGAGCGTCAGAGCCAAGGCACCGAATTTCAACATTTTATTCATATCATTTTGATTTTTAACGTTTCACGACTTTTCTGACTGTCACTTCCTCGGCCGTCTCGATGCGGACAAAATAAGTACCTTCGGGCAGTGCACCCAGAGCGACAACAGCCTTGTCGGCGTTCACGCTTTGGCGCAACACTTCTTGTCCCATCAGGTTGAAGACGACCACTTGGTTGATGGCCGTGCCTTCAATGGTCAGCTGGTTTGAAGTGGGGTTAGGATAGATTTCAAGATTTTGATTATCAGCAATTTCTTCAACATCGGTCGTCCAATCCACATAGACTGCGTTTGACGGATTCGACTCTATGAATTGAGTCATTCCCGTAACGGTATAATAGCAAGGCTCGTTGGGTGTGGCGGTTTCGTCGGTGAAAGTAGGATAGTTGACGCTGCCAATCAGCTCGCCATTGCGATAAATGTTGTAGACGTGGGCTTGCAAGGCTTTGTCCCAAGCAAGCACAGGTTTGCCGTTGGCGAAGATGAAACGCAGATTGCGCGGGATATCGGTCTTGTTGACGGTGATATAGTTCAGCTCGGGGTTGTCGGCAGCGGAGGCCAAGGCCGAGGTGCAGTCGTCGGCTTGGTAATAGGCTGCCACGGCATATTCGTAGAATTCGTCTTCGCGCGTGTTGATGTTGTCATTGTAGGTGGTGTTGGTCAGCGACTTGATGCGTTTCATCTCCTCCCCTCTCGTGCGGCGATAGACGAAGTAACCCGTAGGAGCAGTGCCTTGGGGGGCATCCCAGCTAAGTTTCGCCTTATTGTTGACCCACTCGTAACGCAGGTTCGACGGTGCTTCACACGCGCCTACGGGCTGCGTGTTGACGGTGTTGCTCGCCTCCGACTCACCCAAGTCGGTAATGGCCGTAACGTGGTAGGTATGGAACACATCGGCGGCATTGGCATCCGTGAAGTTAGGCGTTTCGGAAAGGGCAACCATCAGATTGTCACGATAGATGGCATAATGTTGTACGTCGCCATCGGCAACAGTCCATTGCAGACTGACGTCGCTGCCGTCGACGGTGGCCACAAGCTCACTCGGGGCATCGTGGTTCACCTCACCATTGCAAGTGTTGTTGACGATGAAAAACAGGCCGTTCTTCATATCGGTCGACTTGCCGTCGAAAGTAACCACGGTTTGTCCGTCGGCATCTTTCAGCACAAAACCAATCTTTTCGATGGCTTCGGCGGGATGGTTCCAATAAAGGCCGACATGGCCATTGGGCATCAGCACGTTGCGCGTTGACGAGGCCGTCGTAGTTGTGATTTGGTCGATTTCAACGCCTGCCATGTTTCGCAACGCGATGTAGCCACTGTTCCAGCCATTGGCTGCATCAGAGGTCATCTCGATGGACCAGTTGCAGGCGGGGCCGAGCAGCACGTCTTCCTCGTAGGCTTCGAGGCCCTTGGCATCGTGAACGACGGCATAAACGGCATACTTCACCATGGTGGGCATATAGTGATCCGTGAAGGTCATGCTTTGGCCTGGCGTGACGTTGTTGTCGGTGAAGATCACTTCGCCATCGCGCGTCACCACCATTTGGTCGATGCCTTGGAGCGTATTGCCGTGGATGTCTTGGGTGGGGTTGAGCCAAGTCAAAGTGGCTGAGTATTGGTTGTCGCCCAGCGAGTTGACCTCAAAGTTGTCGGGCTGCATGGCCATATAGTCGTAAACGTTGGTGGGCACGTAATTGAACACGGCTTGCGCCCAGCCGGCATAGTCGATTTCGTCGACCACAAACCAGCCGTCGCTGCTGCCGCCCCAGCCCCAATTGAAGTGGAACAGGTCGTTGTCGTCGTAACCATCGCAAACGAAAGCATGACCGCCGCTGTTGTTAAAGCCTGAATAGTATAAAGGCCAGCCAAGGTCGATGGAACTTTTCAGCATATTCTGCCAGTTGAGGAGCGAATATTCGTCGCGGGTTCTGAGGGTGGCATGGCTCGAATAGGAAAAATAGCGGTTGATGGCGTTGGGCACGTCCCACGAGTTGGCGCCGCTGCCATTGGGCGAGAAGCCCATGTCGACCGAAACGCCGCAGTGGTACATGAACAGAGCCACGGCTTCGATTTCCTCCTGCGAGGCACCGCCAAGACGGTCAGGCATCAGCTCCCAGTGGTAAGTGGTGTTGCCGAAGTTGGCCGACAGGGTACCGTGGCCGTAGCAATAATACGAGTGACTGCCTGTGCCTTGTGCGGGATGGTTCCAGTGTTTCATCACCTGGCTCATGGCCGTGGCCACGCAACCGGCATAGCAGCGGTCGCCCGGGCCGCCACTTGCCGCAGGGGCATAGAGGTTGTAAGGCGAGTCTTGGTTCCACTTGGTCGTGCAGATGTAGTTGGCAGCGCGACCGCCATTGCGCGACAACAGCTTGCCCGTGGTGCTCACGCTACGCCATTCGTCTTGCGTGTTGGCAAAGAGGACCACGTCGGGACTCGTGCGGGCCTCGATGATCTTGTCCAAGTAGAACGAAAGCTCGGGCGACATGTTTTCTGTCGCAAACGTCCCTTCGTCGGAATAGCCCACGATGGGGCGGAAACGGTCGTCGGCACTGACGATGACGAAACCTTCGTCGTTCACGTTGAACACGTAGAAGCAGGTTTCGTTACGGTCGGAAACTCCCGAATAAACCATTTGTAAATCAACGGTTTCGGACCTCATTTCAAAATTGGCGCGAGCGAAATTGCGCCCTACGGCCTTGGCCTTCTCCGCATCGACGGGATGGGCGTTCAGCACATTGATGCCGAACAATGCGGCAACGAATAAAAACAATACTTTTTTCATGTGTGTAGTCATTTAAGAAACCACAAAAATAAGAAAAATTCGGAAATCCGAAGTAAATTCGGAAAGAAAATCCAATTCCCTTGCTTGTTTTCATTTGTCGGAGCCATCTGAGCTTCCAGAAAAATCGCCATGTATCTCCTTATCCAGTTTAATGAACGTCTCTCGAAACCGCTCATAATAAACGTTGTCCTTCCGAACAATCGCTCCCAAATAGTTTGACATACCATCGTTTTCAATCTGAGTCTCAAACAAATCGTACATATTGTTTTGGTCAAACTCCTTAAACCAATTCTTGAACAATCTTGACCTATAGGCCTGCCTATGGTCTTCGGTTAAGCAAACGTAATCAACGATGACTTCATTGTTTTTGAAAAGCTCATCCAAAACGGCTTTAACCGTCAGTTTTATTTTATCGTCTTTTCTATTTCTGACAACACGCTTGTTCTTAACCAAATAATACTCCTCCATCGAATGAGGCAACACATTCAACATATAGGTCTGAAAGCTATCGCCAAAAATATGATCTTCAATCAATGCGATGTTATAAGTCAGCCCGGCATCAATTTCAAAGTCAAAACCACCGATAGGAGACTCTCTTAGTTGATAAGGAGAATGAGCGTTTATCGAGTTCAGGGAAAGCTGTATCATTCAGCAACCGAGATAAAGTGAATACCCTTCTCTTCAAGATCGGCCTTGCTCATCTTACCCATCAAAGCCTGCATCCAAATGCCACGGATTTCAATTGCTTTTTTTATGGCATCCATAGCCTCATTGCTATTTGGAGTATTCCTTTCCATTGACTCATTATTAAAGTATTACACGCTGCAAAAATAATAATTTTTCGAAAAACAGCAGTTTTTATCCCGAAAAAAGTTCAAACATCATGCCAACTTCCATTAGGGGACTTCTAAAAATTGCTCCGTAGGAGCTTTCTTTTAATAACAAAGCATAATAAACCAGAGAGTTATACTCCGTAGGAGTTTTCTTTCGTTTGATTTTTAGAACTGCCCATTACTTATCCAAATAGCCAAACCGTTTCCTGACGATTTGCTTCTCCTCGTCGCTGCTGTCGCGGAAGAGCGGCATCACCTCGTCCTCGGGGAAATCGGTGAAGGTGAGGAAAAGCAGCGCGTCGAGCGTGTCGTTGAAGTCGGGGTCGACATTGAAACAGAGGAACTTGGCGTTCAGTTTCAGGTATTTCTTGAACAACGTGGGCAGGCGGTTGGTGCCATTGCTCAGGCGGAACATGAACTTGTCGAACTTGTCGACCGAATCCATGTTGTTGCGCATCAGCACGTCGGGGTCCACTTTCAGGAAATCGGGGTGGAACGGCGTGGTGGGCGTAACCATGTGAGCCAACTCGGCCTCCACAGGGTGTTTCTCCGTCACATATTTGACGATCATGCTTTGGTAGAACTTCGGCATCCAGCTGCTGATGCTGACCGGCCCGATGAAATGGCGGATGTCGGGGAAGCGAACCACCACGTCGGAAAGGCCACGCAAGAGCAACATCAGCGGCAACACCTCTTTTTGGTATTCGAGCGCGACAAACGAGCGCCCCAGCTCGATGGTATGCGCCAAATGGTCGGTGAAAGCCTCGTCGAATTTCACCAAAGTGCTAACGTAAAAGCCTTTAATGCCAAACTTCGGAATGATTTCGCTGCCAATGCCCAACCGATAGCAGCCTGCAATTTGCCGCTTGGTGGTGTCCCACAAAACCAGGTGCTTGAAATGCGTGTCAAACTCATCTTGGTCGAGGCTCTTGCCTGTGCCTTCGCCGATAGCGCGAAATGTTTCCTCGCGCAGGCGGGCGATCTCGTGCATCAGATTTGGAATGTCATCATAATCAGCAAGATAGCAATCATAGCCAGAAACTGAATAGAGGAACGACTTCTCGCGGATGGCATCCAGCTCGGCTTGCATCAGTGCAAGGTTGGTGGGGCCTTCGATGTCGGCCAATTTGGGAGTCTTTTTTTCAACGGAAGGCTCTGCAATATTGGCTTCGAGCGCGTAAGAACGGCTGCGGAGATAAGCGGCCAAATCGGCCGGTTTCCCGTAAGTTGCGACTTCGGCAGGCTGGATGGGCTTGCCGATTTGCAAGTTGAAGCGCATCCCTTTTTTGTTGGCCAATTCGCGCGTCAGGCGGGCCGTACCCAACATGCTGTGGATCTTGTCGACGGCGTAAAACAAGCGCGAGTTGCGGCCTTCCCAAAACACGGGAATCACCGGCACGCCAGCGTTCTTGATGATGCGAGCGATGGAGTTGCTCCAAGGCAGGTCCTCGGGATAGTCGTGGCCGTGATAGCGCGACACCTCCCCTGCCGGAAAAACGCCCAAACCGTTGCCTTCGGCAATGTGTTGTATGGCTCCCTTGATGCCACCTACGCTGCTTTTCCATTCGGGGTTTTTCTCGAACGGATTGACGGCAAAGAAACATTCCTTGAGGTTAGGGATATGCGACAAAATGAAGTTGGCCATGATCTTGAAATCAGGGCGCACCTTTGCGATGGCACTGAGGAGCATCACACCCTCAATGCCGCCAAAAGGATGGTTGCTGACCACTACGAATCCGCCTTCCTTGGGGATGTTGTCCAACTGCTCTTGAACCACATCGATGCTAATGTGCATGTTCTCCAACAGATGGTCGGCAAACTCACGGCCTTGATAATCAGCGGCTCCATCGAACAAACGGTTGATTTCGCCCAAGCCAAGGAACCCGTAGGCCGCTCCCGCCACACAGGTGCCGAAGAAACCTTTCAGCCCAAGAGCCTTTTTCAAATCCTCTTTTGTTACTACTTTTCGCATTATGCCCGTCGAAAGCATGTTTGAACTTGCAAAGATAGGAATTTTTTCAATCAACGTTCAATCAAAGAAAATAAAATGTACTTTTGCGGCATGGTCATCCTTTTCAACAAACCATACGGAGTGCTAAGCCAATTCACTCCCGAGGCCGGTCATCGCGCCTTGGACGAGTTCGGTTTCCCCGCAGGCGTGTATGCCGCAGGCCGTCTCGACCACGACAGCGAGGGCGCCTTGCTGCTCACCGACGAAGGTCGGCTCATCAAGAAACTGCTCGACCCGAAATTTGAGCACCCGCGCACCTATCTCGCCCAAGTGGACGGACAAATCACGCAAGAAGCTGTCGACCAGCTGAAAAAAGGTGTTGTCATCAAAGGCTACCGCACCAAGCCCTGCCAAGCAGAAATCATCGACGCGCCCGAGGGACTTTGGGAGCGCGTCCCTCCCATTCGTTATCGCGCCAACATCCCGACCAGCTGGGTGCGTCTGACGCTCATCGAAGGCAAGAACCGGCAGGTGCGCCACAGCACGGCCGCCGTCGGATTTCCCACCTTGCGCCTCATCCGCGTCAAGATTGGCCATATCGCCTTGGGCGACTTGCCACCTGGCGAATGGCGCATCGTCAACGAACGTGTGATTTGATTTTTGTAATTTTGACCAAATTTTCGGCTATGAAGATGAAAAAGAAAACCCTTTGGCTCATTATCGCGACTGCCTTCGTCATTGGCTTCGCCTTGCTTTATATCCTTGGCCCCGTTGCAGGCCCGATGCCCTTGTGGCTGTCGGTGTTGCCGCCATTGGTGGCCATTGCGATGGCTCTATTATTAAAAGAGGTGATTTCGTCGCTGTTTGTGGGCATCCTGACGGGGACGTTCATCATGGCCTTGTATGCGGGGCACAGTCCCGCATCGGCCTTGGGCGGCGGACTGCTGCGCGTGGTCGACACCTACGTCGTCGGCTCGCTGTTCGATGCCGACCATGTGCTCATCATCGTCTTCACCCTGCTCATCGGCGGCATGGTGCGCATCATCACCGTCAACGGAGGAATGCAGGGCGTGGTCAACTGGCTGTCGCGCCGTGCGAAAGGGCCGCGCTCAGGGCAGCTGATGACCTTCGTGATGGACCTCTGCATCTTTTTCGACGACTACTCCAACACCTTGGTCGTGGGCAACACGATGCGCCCGATTGCCGACAAGCTGAAGATTTCGCGCGAAAAGCTGGCCTACATCGTCGACTCCACTTCGGCGCCCGTCGTGGCCGTGGCTTTCGTCACCACTTGGATTGGCGCAGAGCTGAGCTACATTCAAGACGGCATCAACGCCATCGGACTCAACGCCTCGGCCTATTCGGTGTTTTTCCATTCGCTTGGCTACAGCTTCTATCCTTTCCTGACCCTCGGTTTCGTGCTCATGATCATCCTCAGTGGCCGCGACTTCGGCCCCATGCTGAAAGCCGAACGGAAGGCGCGGACAGCCACAGAAATTGCAGCCGACTACGACAGAGAAAGTTCCAAGCCTGCCCACATCATTGACGCCTTGATCCCGCTTTTGGTCTTGATTTTCGGCACCGTCATCGGCCTGGTTTTCACGGGTTACGACGCCAAGGTATGGGGCGACGGCAACACCGACTTCTTCTCCAAGCTATCGGCCACCATCGGCGCGGCCAATTCCTACAAAGCGCTGCTTTGGGCCTCGCTACTCTCTTTGCTCACCTCGATTGTGATGACCCTGATTAGAGGCACAGTCGTTTTCAGCAAGGTGATGGAAGCCATGGTGGAAGGTTTCAAGTCGATGTTCAATGCAGTGTTGATTCTAACGATGGCTTGGTCTATCGCCTTAGTTACCAAGGACATGCATACGGCAGAGTTTGTTTCACAGTTGCTTTTGCAATGGTCGCTGTCGCCGATGTGGGTGCCCGTGCTAACGTTTGTCTTGGCCGCCTTGATTGGTTTCTCCACAGGCACCTCGTGGGGCACGATGGCCATCCTCTATCCATTGATTTTGCCCGCTTCGTGGCTATTGTGCCAAGAACAAGGCTTGAGCGTCGATGCCACCATGCCGTTGTTCTACAACGTGGTAGCCTCGGTGATGGCTGGCGCGGTCATGGGCGACCACTGCTCCCCTATTTCCGACACCACCATCATGAGTTCGTTGGCATCAAGCTGCAACCACATCCAGCACGTCAGCACGCAGATGCCCTACGCGCTGACGGTAGGCACGACGGCCCTGCTCATCGGCGTTTTGCCCACGGCGATGGGACTGCCATCTTGGGTGGCGTTTTTGGGGGCTTTCACAGTGCTGGGCATCGTAGTGAGATTTGTGGGAAAGAGGGCGTAAGCCTGCTTTTCCTATGCGTCCCTTACCATTCTTAATCTCTAAAAGTGCATGTTGGAATGGGAAAGGGAACCATTTCGTCTTACTTGTTCTTGTTCAAGATAATCAGCGCGGCGATGACACCCGGCACCCAGCCGCAAAGCGTGAGCAGGAACACGATGAGCATCGAACCGCAGCCGCGGTCGATCACCGCCAAAGGCGGAAAGATAATGGCTAAGATGACTTGGAGGCAGGACATGGTAGTAGTTAATTATTGATTATGAATTACATATTTCATCAGCGTAGCTAAGGAAATGCCTTCGGGTTCGGCACTCAGCGGGCCTTTCTTGACAATGCCATCATCCATCATTTTGCCAAAGTCCCACTCGGTATTCTTAAATTCTTCTTCTGGCTCTGTTTCGGCGAGATCAAATACCACATAGTAAGGCAATGATGGCTTGTATGGAGAATTGGCATCTATGGCACTTAACCTTTTATTTGACATGACACGAGGCCCTTTGCCGCCTAATCTCAGCATGATTTGCTTTTCGCCTTTATGAAGCAGAAGGTATTTCGCCGAAGAAATCTCATGTCTCAGTCGCACAGATCCGTTTCCTGTGTCAGTCCTTGTGTTGTATAGTTTGTTGCCAAGTATCCATTGCAGATGATTCTCGTCACGGAACGAACCCAACAATACAAATGTTTCTTCTGGTATCAAGCTGCGATTCGCCCCGTAGGTTTCGGGCATGGATTCGCAAACCACCGAAGGCTCGCTTTTATAAACCTCGTAAGCGTGGTACGAGATGCGCTCCCGTTGTGAAGCCCTGTTGAGCATGTGGTCCAAAACATCATGCAGGAAACGCTCGATTTCTTTTGAATCCCTTTCCATACTGTTTGGCGACAAACAGAAGGCTCCCAATCCAGGCAGTACTTCGTGAAAACCCTTCAACCTTTTGTTTTCTGAACCGGGATAAAGGATATAAGCGCCACTTGTACGCCGGATAGCGTCTTTGTAAGCGTGCATTTTCAGCAAATCAACACGTTTGTAGATGCCTTTCTCTTCTTCCCGTTTTTCTTGGTTCATCAGCAAATCGTCCTCCGAAAGGTCTGCGTCTTCGTCCTCAAAAGTATGTGTTTCGTCAGGCAGTCTGTCGTCGAGCAGGATTTTGTTCAATTTATACTTTGCGTCGAAGTGGATGTGAACAATCAGGTCTTCTTCCTCTGCCTCGGTTTCCGTGATGTCTCCAGGCCAAATTGACAAAGTGTAATCGGGGCGCATGGCTGTGGTCCACGAACCGCTTGCATCCAGATTGTCAGATGTGCCGAAGGTTCGGTTGTAATACAGTCGCACATTCAATGTTCGAGAAGCTTCGCGGAACCGACCGCCTATCATTTTTGTATGGCCTTGTCTAAGCTCAAGATTGATATGATCCTTGTCGGTTTTGACCAATTTCTTTTCGTCTTCTTCCGTCAGTTCCAAATGGAAGGTCTGTTTGACGATGTCAAGCAACTTGAAGAACACCCAATACTCGTAAAGTGCCGCCACATTCCGTTTGCCGGCTTGATATACATTGTCGCCACCTTTCCAAGTGATTTGTGCCGCTAATTTCGACATCATCCAGGCTTGCAGCACTTCCCGATAGCCTTCTTTGCGTTGCAAGGCGGGACTGTTCAAGGTCATGGT
>Ga0310697_10002879_pt1 | contig 17761 bp, 16 predicted proteins | sample 172DNAGHGlowgp2_FD_203883 | JGI IMG/M metagenome (GOLD analysis project Ga0310697, IMG submission 203883) | Sheep rumen microbial communities from Palmerston North, Manawatu-Wanganui, New Zealand - 1728 DNA GHGlow gp2 (v2) (version 2) | ecosystem: Host-associated > Mammals > Digestive system >... | reverse complement strand
AGCTGGGGCTACATGGTGCGCAGCGGCGCCACCACCATCTGGGAACTCTGGAACGGCAATACCGCCGACCCTGCCATGAACTCGGGCAACCATGTGATGCTGCTCGGCGACCTCATCCTTTGGGAATACGAATACCTTGGAGGCATCCGTGCCTTGGAGCCTGGCTACAGCAAAATCCAGCTCAAGCCTTATCCCATCGAGGGATTGGACTTCGTGAACTGCGCCTACAACTCCGTCTCAGGCCGCATTGAAAGTCACTGGAAGCGTGAGGGCAACCGCTTTGAATGGAATTTCGTCATCCCTGCTAATACGACTGCCGAAATCTGTCTGCCTACGACAAACGGTTATGAGGTGAAAACCTACGGTAGCGGTAAATACCATCTGTTGTCAGAACTATAACAGAAATCGCCTGCCTATGTCATTCCAGCAAAGGCAAGTGGGTAGAAGGAAATCTATAGGTAGGCGATTTCTAGTATTATAACTTCTTTATCCTGTCCGGATTCTCTGCAACGAACTTGCTCCAGTCGGGGCGCCGGTGCGCCTTGGCCTTCTCGGTGGTGTGTTTGGTGTAGTTCACGTCCTTACCCTTAGAGATAGAGTGGCACACTGCCGCGGCCACGGCATCAGTGGCATCAAAAAACTGGGGGTCTTCCTCGGTCTTGAGGATGAAATGCACCATCTTGGCCACCTGTTCCTTCGAGGCGTTGCCGTTGCCCGTGATGTTCTGCTTGATGGTCTTGGGCGAGTACTCGAAGATGGGGATGTCTCGATAGAGTGCGGCGGCCATGGCCACACCTTGGGCACGTCCCAGCTTCAGCATCGACTGCACATTCTTCCCGAAAAAGGGTGCCTCGATGGCCAATTCATCGGGATGGTATTCGTTGATGATTTCAAGTACGCGCTCGAAGATCTTCTTCAGCTTGAGCGCTTGGTTTTCCAATTTTTTCAGGTTGATGACTCCCATCGTGATGAGTTCCATCTGCTTGCCTTGCTCGCGAATGAGGCCATAACCCATCACCATGGTGCCGGGGTCGATGCCCAATATGATCTTTTCCGAGTCCATTCTTGATTTTTGGCAAAGATAATAATTAATAGCCAATGGAGGCCAAAGAAAAAAATCTCTTTTTGCATTTTTTTCTTTTTCGACTAAGGGTAAATCAAAAGTTATGTGTTTCGAATAAGGAGCAAGTAAAAAAGACCTGATAGGTTTTTTGACTGTTATCGCTCTTCTATAAAGATTATGAATCATAGAATTTGACCTTTTTTTGCGGCTTCTTTGGTTTTATGCCCTTTTTTGCCCTGCTCGAAAACAATATAAACAATTGGTTAACAATAATATAAACAAAAAAATGTCACCCATGGAGAACAACCACATGCTTGTCGAAACCCACATGGACTTGGTCGTCAGAATGGCCAAGCAATTGATGAAGAGAAACTCAAACTGCGACTGGCTGACGGAGGACGACCTCATCGGAGCCGGCCACGAAGCCCTTGTTGCCGCAGCACGCACCTATGATACCTCACGCGAGGCATCGTTTAAGACCTATGCCACGACTTGCATCAGAAACGCCATGTTGGCCGAAATCAGGATTATGTTTCCCGTGAAAGTCAACGACCAACAAACCAAGAAAAGCCTCGTCCGAAACTACGAGACCGGGGGTGACACCGAGGTATACGAACTGGCGAAGCTGTTGGAACACTGGGAATGGGAACAACGCAAACTGCAGGAAACCGTGACGGAAGTCCTGGGGCGACTAAAGCCCGACGAACGCTGGCTGATTCGCTGCTACTACGGCTTCGACGGTGATGCCATGACGCTTCAGAACATCGCCGACCTGCTGTCGGTCAGCCCCCAAGCTGTCCACAAACGCATGAAGCGCGTCCATGACAAGCTGCGCAAGCTTGTCATGGACAGCCGTCCCTCTTACCGCATGTGCGCTTAAAAGACCCAAAGTGTTTTTTTCGTTTAAGATATCGACGACATGTTGAAGGCAAATTTTTCACGCTTCTTCGTTTGGAATGGTTTTTGTTTTTATTTTTGCATCGAATAACACAAAAAAATGAAACAAAAATGAAAGCATTACGTATCTTGATCATGGCTTTCGCCATCATGATGACTTCGGGCGCAATGGCCCAGACGGTTTACAGCAGCAGCGGCTCCAACTGCGGCTCCATTAGGTCCGACGGCTCCGTGTATAGCAAAAGCGGCTCCAGCATCGGAAAAATCAACAGCGACGGCACCGTGTACAACGGTAGCGGCTCCAAAATCGGCAAGATTGACCGCGACGGCACCTTCTGGAGCAAAAGCGGTTCCAGAATCGGCAAGCTCGACAGCGACGGCACCGTGCGCAACAGCAGTGGCTCCAGCATCGGCAAGGTCGAAAGCGACGGCACCGTGCGCAGCGGCTCAGGCTCCAGCATCGGAAGAGTGTCGGGCGTCCCTAAAGAATGGGCAGCAGCCTACTTCTTCTTTTTCTTCGATTAGCGACGAACTCTCACCCATAAATCAAAACGTCAATGAAAGCATTACGCATTTTACTCTTAGCCATAATCACGATGATGGTCTCAGGCGCAATGGCGCAGACCGTCTACAACAGCAGCGGCTCGAGCTGCGGCAAGATTGAAAGCGACGGCACCATCCGCAACAGCTCAGGCTCTAGCGTCGGTCGTTTCGACAACGACGGCACCATCCGCAACAGCTCGGGCTCGAGCATCGGCAAGATCGACCGCGACGGCACCATCCGCAACAGTTCGGGCTCCAGCATCGGCAGGCTCGACAGTGACGGTACGGTTCGCAACAGCAGCGGCGCCAGCATTGGTAAAGTGGAAAGCGACGGTACGGTGCGCAATAGCTCGGGCTCCTATTCGGGCAAGGCCCCAGGCATCCGCCGCGAATGGGTGGCCGCGTATTTCTTTTTCTTCCCGTTTTATTAATGGAGCTATGATACACATTGACGGAATTAAAGACGAAATGATTGCCAATAATCTGACTCCTTTCAGATTTACGCACCCTGGAGAGATTATCAAAGACGAATTGGAAGACCGTGGCATCTCACAGCGCGAGTTTGCCCAAAATGTGGGAATGTCTTATTCCGTGCTCAACGAACTGCTCAATGCCCACCGTCCTCTTACTACCAACACAGCCTTGCTCTTTGAGGCAGCTCTCGGCCTGCCCGCCGAGTTGCTGATGCGCATCCAGACCAAATACAATCTTCAGATGGCTCGAAAAGACAAGGATGTCATTCGTTGGATGGCGAAGATTCGGAATGCGGCGGCGGTGTTATAGATTACGATTGTGGTTTTGACGGATGGCATATCTTATAAACGAAAGATAATAATGAGCACAACAAAATTCTATAGTTTCCATGAGGGAAGAGGAAGCCTGGTTTTAAATCCTTGTTGCTATAGCCAAAAAGAATGGGATTCATGGGATGATTTAAAAATCGGAAAGGACGAAGACATTCCGAAAGGAGAACTCCATTTTATGGTCAACCCAAATTTTGGCAAAAAGTTTTGGGATGTAGTCACGGCTGGAAAGGGGTTGTTGTATGCAGTTTCAGAGAAAGTAGTTAAATTATTGCAGGACAATAATATAACTGGTTGTAAATTCTATCCCATAACCATCAATGACCACGAAGATTTAAAGTATTTCCTACTTACGATAACGGGAAAATGCGGAGCGTTCGACATTTCGAAATCCAAGGTGATACGGACGATAGAATATCCTGAAGAGGCGATTCAAAACTCCGACATAATAATCCCTTCAGGCCGCTTTTCGATAATGAAAGGTTTTTATTTCCCTTTGGAAAGTTGGGACGGTTGTGATTTTTTCTCACCTGAAGGAAGCGGTAAAATCATTGTGACTGAGCGTGTAAAGAATCTTTTCAAAAAGCATAGCATCACCAATGTCGTGTTCCAAGACTTAGAGGAAGAAGAATGGATTTAGGCATTTATCCAAACAACTCCGCCCCCAACTCATAAACCGATGCCACGGGCACAATCTGAATCTTAAAGCGCCTGGCATCCAATCCCTTGGCATTGTATTTTGAGACAAAAATCTTCTCGAAGCCCAATTTGTCGGCTTCGGCGATGCGGGCTTCGATGCGGGTGACGGCGCGGATTTCGCCCGAGAGCCCCACCTCGGCGGCAAAGGCATAACTTGATGGAATAGGCACGTCGGCATTCGAGGAAAGCACCGCAGCAATGACGGCCAGATCAATGGCGGGGTCATCTACACGGAGGCCGCCCGCGATGTTCAGAAACACATCTTTTATAGAAAGACGGAAGCCGGCGCGTTTTTCGAGAACCGCGAGCAGCATGTTCATCCTGCGGATGTCGAAGCCCGTGGCGGAGCGTTGCGGGGTACCGTAGGCCGCACTGCTCACCAAGGCTTGCGTCTCAATGAGCATGGGGCGTTGGCCTTCCATGGTGGCGGCGATGGCGATGCCGCTCACCTCCTCGTCGCGTTGCGAGAGGAGGATCTCGCTGGGGTTGGTCACCTCGCGGAGGCCCGAGGCGTTCATCTCGAAGATGCCCAACTCGGATGCCGACCCGAAGCGGTTTTTGATGGTGCGCAAGATGCGGAAGCCATAGTGGCGGTCGCCCTCAAACTGCAAGACGGTGTCGACGATATGCTCCAAGATCTTCGGTCCGGCAATGCTGCCGTCCTTGGTGATATGGCCGATGAGGAACACCGGCACCTGATAGGCCTTGGCGATCTTGTTCATCTCGGCGGCCGTCTCACGGATTTGTGAGAGACTGCCCGCCGTGGCGTCCACGTAGGGCGATTCCAACGTCTGTATGGAGTCGACAATCACGATGTCGGGCTGCACGTTCTTGAAGTGCTTCAGGATCTCTTGCGTGTTGGTCTCGGTCAGGATGAGGCAGTCGGTGTTGTGGATGCCGATGCGCTCGGCCCGCATCTTGATTTGGGTCTGGCTTTCCTCGCCCGAGATGTAAAGGATCTTTCTTCCAGCCAGTTGCAAAGCCGTTTGCAAGAGCAAGGTCGACTTGCCGATGCCGGGTTCGCCGCCCACGAGGGTCAACGAGCCAAGCACAAGGCCACCGCCTAAAACGCGGTTGAGTTCCTCGTAAGGCAGAATGATACGTTGTTCCTTGGCGTTGGTGATTTCGTTGATGGGTGTAGGCAGCCCCTTGTCCATATCCAACCCGACGTTCTTTTTCACTGATTTGGAGTCTTTTCCTGTCACTACGGTTTCCTCGACGCAAGTGTTCCATGCGCCACAGGCGGGACATTTCCCGAACCATTTCGGCGACTCGTTGCCGCATTCCTTGCAGAAAAAGGCGGTTTTCTCTTTTGCCATAGCGTTGTTTTTCTCGTCGCTTTGCGTCATTGCGAGGAGGTACGACGAAGCAATCCAGACTCGTCTCCTGGACTGCTTCGTTCCTCGCAGTGACGCAAAGCGCATCCATTTATGCCGCAAAAATAAGAAAAACGCCTCGTAAAAGAAAAGAGTTTAAGATTTTTCCTATTTTTGTCCCAAATTCATAAAAGCAACGAAATTAAATCAGGAGGTTGGATGAAAAGACGTCTACTCACACTGTTTATGTTCATCATCACTTTGCCGCTCTTCTCGCAGCAAGGCGATGTGGTGTTGTGCGAAGGCTTCTTCAACCCTTGGCTCGAAGAGGGCTGGGATGCGAAAGGCGACGATTGGGTGGTTTGGTACATCTCTAACACGACCTATGCGGGATGCAAACCGCGCGAGATGCAGATGTATCCTGACTTCAACTTCGAAGGCACCACGCGTTTGGTGACGCCTATCGTCGAGTTGGGAAAATACGACTTCATCAACTTCCAATTCAACCACTGTCTCGAAGCCACACAGGGCGAACTTGACGTTCGCATTGGCATTGGCATCTCGCCCAACGGCGAGGATTGGGAAAGCATCTGGGAAGACACCGTGACGGGCGCCATCCAACAGAGCCAATACCTTCTCACTTTTGACATGGAGGAATGGGGCACCCGATCGCCGCAGTTCTGCCTCTATTTCACAGGTCATGGCGCATACGTCACCAGCTGGTTCATCGATAATGTCATCGTCTATGCTTCGAAGAAAAACAAATACGGCGACATTGAAGACACAGACGAAGGCGGTTTTGTGGCCTCACGCTCCCATATCCTTAACCTGAAGGGGCCCAATGCGGGCTCCGTCACCAAATTCTCCACCTTGCGCAGGTCACGCAACCGTTACGCACGCGTAGTGGAAGGCCGGCAAAAGAAATGGTGGCAGTTCTGGAAATAACCATAAGATAAGAGCATAGTAGATTTAGGACCTTTCTAATTATCAAGAATTAGAGAATTTGAGAGTTGTTTAATTTGCTGGCCTTCTGAATTTTATTGAATTTGAGACAAAAATTGCAGGCAATTTTTAGAAATCCCCTTCACCTTATAACACGAAACTTTAATATCCTGACCATTGACCTTTGACCAGAAATGTATTGGGTGAAAGTGCAATTCGCTGATGGGAGGAGGGTTTTCAGGAAGGTGGTCGAAGCAATAAACAAGAATCAAAGGTCCTCAGCGAACTTAATGTCCTTCACATTAAGCTGGAGGTTGGTCTTGCCCTGCCAGGTGTTGTATTCCAGATGGTAGCAGATGCTGAAAGGCTCGCCGGCGTGGATGCGCTCGAAGAGGTCGCCCTTTTGGAATGCGATTCCCGACAACGGTGCCACCCCTTGCTCGGCATCACCCATTTGCGAAACGGTAAGCTTCAGGTGACGATGGCCGCCCACAGGGCGTGAGCCACCAACATCAATAACATTGTCGGTCCAAAACACAGGGGCCATATTACCAGGTCCAAAAGGCGCAAACTGATTGAGGATGCGCATGAACTTGGCTGTGATATCAGTAAAATTAATCTTCAAGTCGACCTCAAGCTCGGGAACAAAGTCCTCGTCAATGAGATGTTCGGCCACGTATGCCTCGAAACGGCGACGAAACTCAGGCAGGTTCTCCGGCTTCATCGACAGGCCTGCGGCATATTTGTGGCCTCCAAAATGCTCCAACAAATCAGAACAATGGTCAATAGCATCATAGATGTCAAAATTGCGGATGGAACGAGCTGATCCAGTGACTAAACCGTTGGCACGGGTGAGGACGATAGTGGGGCGATAATAATAATCAGTCAGGCGCGATGCCACGATGCCAATGACTCCGCGATGCCATTTCGCGTTGAAAACCACGGTGCTCTTTGCGTCTTTCAATTCCTGATCGTCAGCAATCATGCCAAGGGCCTCATCTGTAATACGGTTGTCGAACTCGCGGCGTTCGTCATTGAGGTCGTTGATAGAGGCGGCCAGTTTCTCGGCATGTTCTTTCTTGTCGGCGATGAGCAGGCGTACTGAATCGGAGGCCTTGGCGATACGCCCGGCGGCGTTGATGCGAGGTCCGATGAGGAATACCAAATCGCTGATGGTCAACTCTCTGGTCAGCACGTTATCCTCATCCTCCAATTGTTCTTCGTCACGACGGTAGATATTGGCATGTTGAAGAATGGCCTCGATGCCTGGACGAGGTTTCTTGTTCAGTTGCTTCAGGCCGAAATAGGCCAACACACGGTTTTCGCCCGTAATGGGGACGATGTCGGCAGCGATGCTGACGGCCAGAAGGTCGATCAAATCATAGACTTGTTCGATGGTGCCCAAACCCCGCATCGATAGTGCGGTCACCAACTTGAAGCCCACGCCACATCCGGAGAGCTCGTCATAGGGATAGTGGCAGTCGGAACGTTTGGCGTCGAGCACGGCCACCGCGTTGGGAATGACATCACCCGGGCGGTGGTGGTCGCAGATGATGAAGTCGACGCCACGCTCGTTGGCATAGTCGATGCGCTCGTTGGCCTTGATGCCACAGTCAAGGGCAATAACCAGCTTAAAGCCATTATCGGCAGCATAGTCAATACCCTTGAATGAGATGCCATAGCCCTCTTCGTAACGGTCAGGGATATAAAACTCGATCTTTTTCTTCTTGAAGAAAGGCTTGAGGTAGGTGTAGACCACCGCCACGGCTGTGGTGCCGTCGACGTCGTAGTCGCCATAGACCAAGAGCTTCTCTCCATTGTTGATGGCTTGCAGCACTCGATCAACAGCCTTGTCCATGTCGGTCATCAGGAAGGGGTCGTGCAGTTGCGAGAGCGACGGGCGGAAGAAAGTTTTGGCTTCTTCATAGTTGGTAATTCCGCGTTGGACAAGCAAAGTGGCAAGGTTCTCGTCGATTCCGAGCACCTTGACAATCTCGTCAACTTGTTGTTTGTCAACAGATTGATGTAAAATCCACTTTGTTTCCATCTGTCTAGTTTTGAATCGGTAAAAATAATAAGAAAAATCATACCCACTGCCAGTTTTTTATAGTTTATAATCATTTTTTCTTTTATTGTACTCATTCTCAAATAATTATTTTTTATTTTTTTCCGAAATTCTACATAAGGGATTTCGCTTCAAAATTGTTGAAATCTTTGTTCAAAAAAAATGTGTTTGGCTCTTGCGCGGTGTGCATATTTTTGGTAATCTTGCAGTTTAAAACCACCTAAATTTCACACCCTTGAAAAAGATTAAAACTGCTTTAATATCAGTATTTTATAAAACAGGTATCGACACCATCGTCGACTTGTTGAAGCAAAATGGCGTGCAGATTTACTCCACTGGAGGCACGTACGATTTTATCAAACCTCTCGACCCCACGGTGAAGACCGTTGAGTCGCTCACGGGCTATCCGTCCATTTTGGGCGGTCGCGTGAAGACCCTCCATCCCAAAGTGTTTGGCGGCATCCTGGGTCGCACCCAACTTGAATCGGACCAAAAGGAAATGCAGGAGTACGACATCCCGCCTTTCGACCTCGTCATCGTCGACCTCTATCCCTTCGAGGAGACGGTAGCCAAGACGGAAGACGCCTCAGCCATCATCGAGAAGATTGACATCGGCGGCATCTCGCTCATTCGTGCGGGCGCCAAAAACTTCAACGATGTGCTCATCGTGCCCTCACAAAAATACTACGGAGAGCTCATCCAGCTGCTCAAAGACCAGCGGGGTGAGACCTCAATCGACGACCGCCGCCGTTTTGCCGCATACGCCTTTGGCGTGAGCTCGCACTACGACAGCGCCATCATGAACTGGTTCACGAAAGACGACGACAATAAGCCTTTGCGCATTACCGAAGATGAAGGCACCACGCTGCGCTATGGCGAGAACCCGCACCAGAGAGGGACTTTCTACGGTGACCTCGATGCGATGTTTGAGAAACTACACGGCAAAGAGTTGTCGTACAACAATCTGCTTGACCTCGATGCCGGCCTCAACCTCATCCGCGAGTTTGACGAGCCCACCTTCGCCATCCTCAAGCACAACAACCCATGTGGCATTGCCTGTCGCAAGACCGTGAAAGAAGCCTATCTTGCCGCTTTGGCTGGCGACCCCGTGTCGGCCTTCGGTGGCGTGCTGGTATGCAACCGCCCCATCGACATGGCTGCCGCTGAAGAGATCAACAAGCTCTTTATCGAAGTCATTGTGGCGCCCAAGTATGAAGAAGGCGTACTCGACCTGCTCTTCTCCAAGAAGAACCGCGTGGTGCTGCGCCTGATAGCCGACCAATACAGACCCAAAACGGTCAAAACCGCTTTAAACGGTTATCTCGTTCAAGACCGCGACCTCCACACTGAGACCGCCGACGATTTCAAAGTCATCACCACCAAGGCGCCTAATGCCAACGAGGTGGATGACATGATTTTCGCCAACAAAATCGTGAAACACAGCCGTTCCAATGCCATCGTCCTCGCCAAAGGCAAGCAGCTTTATGCTTCGGGTATCGGGCAGACCTCGCGCGTCGACGCCTTGCGCCAAGCCATTGAGAAGGCCCGTTCGTTCGACTTCGACCTGAAGGGGGCCGTGATGGCCTCCGATGCCTTCTTCCCCTTCAAGGACTGCGTTGAGTTGGCCCACGAAGCAGGCATCACCGCTATCGTGCAACCCGGAGGCTCGGTGCGCGACCAGGAATCCATCGACTGCTGTAACGAGAATGGCATCGGAATGGTGTTTACTGGGTTTAGACATTTTAGACATTAACGAATGATGGTTCAGACGGTGCTGCACCGTCTCTACAACGGAACAATTAACTGACAACTGAACAACTGACAACTAACAACTGAAGATTATGGGAGTATTTTCGTTTCTCAACAAAGAAATCGCCATTGACCTCGGTACGGCCAACACGATTATCATATACAACGACAAGGTAGTCGTCGACGAGCCCTCCATTGTGGCCATGCAGCGCGACTCAAAGAAAATCATCGCCGTCGGCAAGCGTGCCATGATGATGCACGGCAAGACCCACGAAAACATCAAGACCATCCGCCCGCTGCGCGATGGTGTCATCGCCGACTTCCAAGCCGCCGAATACATGATGCGTGAGATGATTAAGATGATCAATTTCAAGAACACCCTGTTTCCGCCCAGCCTGAAGATGGTCATCTGCATCCCTTCTGGCATCACCGAAGTGGAGGAGCGTGCCGTGAAGGACTCGGCCGAGCAAGCCGGTGCCAAAGAGGTGCGTCTGATTCATGAGCCTATGGCTGCCGCCATCGGTATCGGCATCGACGTGCTTGAGCCTACGGGCAATATGATTATTGACATCGGAGGTGGTACTTCCGAGATCGCCGTCATCGCTTTGGGCGGTATCGTCAACAACAAGTCAATCCGCATCGCTGGTGACGACTTCACCGCCGATATCGAGGAATACATGCGCAAGCAACACAATATCATCGTGGGCGAGCGCACGGCAGAGCGCATCAAGATTGAGGTAGGCTCAGCCATCCCACAACTGGACAATCCGCCCGACGACTATGCCGTGCAAGGTCGCGATATGCTGACTGGTATTCCGAAGGAGATTCGCGTCAACTACGCCGAGATCGCCCACTGCCTCGACAAGAGCATCATGAAGATTGAGACCGCCGTGCTCAACGCCCTTGAGCAGACTCCGCCTGAACTGTCGGCAGACATCTACCGCACGGGTATCTACCTCACCGGTGGCGGCGCTTTGCTGCGTGGCCTTGACAAGCGTCTCAACGCCAAGACCAAGCTGCCTATCCACGTTGCCGAAGACCCGTTGCGCGCCGTAGCCCGTGGCACTGGCATCGCTCTGAAGAACTTCGACCGCTTTACATTCCTAATCAAATAATGCTGAATTATGAATGCGGAATGAGGAATGTCGTAATGTAACTACAAGTTTCTCCTCATTCTGCATTCAACATTCTGCATTCAGCATTAAAACAACCATGTACAACCTGCGGCGTTTTATCATAAAGCATCACGTCATCATCTTGTTCATCCTGCTCGAGGTGATCTCTATTCTATTGCTTGCCCGTAGCCAGAACTTTCACCGCAACTGGATGGTGAACACCACCAACGACGCCGTCGGCAAAATCTACGAATGGGGCAGCGAGGTGGGCAATTATTTCCGCTTGAATTCAGCCAACGAACAACTGGCAGAAGAAAATGCCTTGCTTCGCAAGCAGCTCTCCGTCGTCTACGACACCACCACATGCACCTACGACATCACCAACGGCGACACGCTATATGAATACATCCCGGCACAGGTCGTCAACAACAGCACCAACCAAGCCAACAACTACATTATTATAAATAAAGGTAAGTTGGACGGCATCAAGCGCGATATGAGCGTCATCTCGACTGACGGCATCGTGGGCGTGGTAACCGATGTGAGCCGTCATTACGCATCCGTCATGAGCCTGCTCCATAGCAAATCGGTGGTCGGAGTACGCATCCAGGAAAGCCAAGAACTGGCTAGCCTAAAATGGGAGACGAACAATTACCGTTACGGGATGGTGGAAGACATCCCGACCCATATCATCTTGCAACCTGGCGACACCATCTTGACCAGCTCCCATTCCCATATCTTCCCCGAAGACCTCTTGGTAGGCACTATCGAAGAGTTCTACCCCACCGCCGTCGACGCCTTGAACAAGGCTAAGATTCGCTATGCCACAGACTTCGCCACCTTGCGGCATGTATACGTAATCAACGATTTACACAAACCCGAGCTCGATTCGCTTAAAGCCAGACTACAATGAACAAGACCGTATTACAAATCATCCGCTTCGTTGTTCTCGTGCTCTTTCAAGTGCTCGTCATCAACCACATCCGCCTAGGCGGCTATGTCCACCCCTACATCTACCTGACTTTTATTCTGTTGTTGCCCTTCAGCATGCCCAAGTGGCAACTCTTGACGCTTGGATTTGTGCTAGGCTTGACCGTCGACCTATTTACAGGCACCCCTGGACTGCACGCAGGAGCCACTACGTTGATGGCCTTTTGCCGACCTGCCATTATCCGTTTCGTCTCTGGCAACCAAAAGTTCGAAAATATCCAAGAACCTAACCTCGGACAATTGGATGGCATTTGGTTTTTACGCTATGTGTTCTGCTTGGTGTTCATCCACCATTTCGCGCTGTTCTTCCTTGAGTCGTTCAGCTTCCGTCTCATCGGCCAAGTGCTATTGCGCATTTTGCTCAGCGTGCCCGTGTCTATCTTCCTTATCATGATGATTCTTTACATTTTCAAAAGAGACAAAAAAAAGGAATAATAATAAATATCTGATTTACAATGAGAAAACTAGTATTCTTCATGTTTGCGTTAGCACTTTGCCTGAGCGCATGCAACGAAAAAACACAAGGCTTCAAGGTCGATGTGAGTCTAGCCAACGGCAACGAGAAGACCGTTTATTTGCAAAAGTTTGTCGACAATAAACCAGTTGTCATCGACTCAGCCATTATCAAGAACGACCTGGCCACGATGACCGCTCCTTCCGACAACTCGCAAATCCTTTATGCACTGAAAGTCAAAGGAATGAGAGGTTCTATGCCCTTCTTTGCCGACAACAAGGATGTTACCATTGTGGGCGATATGTACAACCCTGAAGCCGTTACCATCATGGCTTCGGAAACGCAGGCTGAACTGGATGCCTACAACAATCAGTTGAAAGCTTTCGACATGCAAATCCGCGACCTCTACGCCGTTATGCAGCAAGCCTTCTCCGACAATGACTCCATCAAGATGGACTCGCTCAACAAGGTAGGAACTGCGCTGATGGAACAACAAGACAGTTTCCGCGACGACTATATTAAGGCTCATCCCAATAGCTTCGTCACGCACTACATTCTCGATGGCGTGAAGCAAGACTATCCTATCGACCAACTTAAAGACTTGATGGCTGGTTTCACCACCGAATCCATCTATCGCGACCGCCTCAATAACTATGTTGCCAAACAGGAACGCCTCGAAGAAGGTCAGCCTTTTATTGACTTCACGTTGAAAACCAACAATGACACTGAAGTCGTCCTGTCTGAAATCATCGCCCAAAACAAGCTCACTTTGGTTGACTTCTGGGCCTCATGGTGTGGCCCCTGCCGTCACGAGAACCCAGTCGTAAAAGCAGCCTACGAACAATTCCACAACCTCGGTTTTGAGGTCATCGGCGTCAGCGTCGACCAAGACGAAGCCGCATGGCTGCAAGCTGTAGAAGAAGACCAACTTCCATGGACACAAGTGCGTGACAGCGAAAACAAAGTCAGCGAAGACTACTTGATCTACTACATCCCATCCAACTTCCTCTATGACCAAAACGGCACGATGGTGGCCAAAGGCTTGAGAGGCGAAGACTTGGAGGCTAAACTTTCGGAACTGCTCAAATAATGAGGAATGCTGAATGGCCTATTGGAGTCAATAATTCAGAATTCAGCATTCAAAAACAATAACTCACGCTATGAAGATAAAACTTATACTATTTGGTGCACTTGCCCTCGGGCTCTTCGCCTGCACCTCAACCCCTAAGACAGAGACCTTCAAGGTCAATGTGAATCTCGCTAATGCCGATGGGCAAATGGTATATCTGCAAAAAGACGGTCAAGTCATCGACTCGGCCACCATCACCAATTGGGAAGCCACATTTGACGCACCTTTTGGCGACGGCACCGAGACCTATGGCCTTATGCTGAAAAACTGGCGTCGGGCTTTCCCTTTCTTTACCAACAACAACGAAGTGACCCTTGAAGGCGATGCTCAAAACCCCAATTCCATCCTAGTGAAAGGGTCGGAAACACATGACCGCCTTACAGCCTTCACAGAGGGTTTCGATGAATATGACCTTCAAATGGACTCGCTCGGACAACTGCTTCAAGAAGCCAAGACTGCCGAAAACCCTCAAGAGGTCGCACGACTCCAGCATGAGCTCGACGACATGACGGAGCTACAGAAGATGTACTGCTTCGACTATGTCTGGGAGAACCCGGCCGACCCCGTGGCTCACTATGTGCTTTATCGCTATAAATGGGCTTTCAGTCCCTGTGAGATGCGCACGATGATTGACAACATACGAAATGCCGACAGCGCATTTGAAACCTACAACTTGACTTTGGCTGAGCAATACGTGGAGAAGCAGGAGCGCGTGCAGGCGGGCCAACCCATCATCGACTTCACCCAAAACGATGCCGACGGCAACCCCGTGACTCTGTCTCAATTCGCTGAAGGCAAACTCTTGCTCGTCGACTTCTGGGCTTCGTGGTGTCCCGACTGTCGCAAGGAGAACCCCAATGTGGTGGCCGCTTACCAGAAATTCCACGACCAAGGCTTCGACATCCTTGGCGTGTCGTTCGACACGAACAAGGAAGCTTGGCTTGCCGCCATCGAGAAGGACAGCTTGACATGGACCCATGTCAGCGACCTGCAAGGCTGGGGCAATGCCGCCGGAGCCTTATACAGCATCGCCTTCATCCCGCAAAATGCCCTCATCAAGGACGGCATGATCGTGGCCCGCAACCTTGAAGGCGAGGAACTGATGGAGGAGATTGAGCGGCAGTTGAAGTAAGGGATTCCTCTCGTCGTTTTGCACAGGGGACAACTATTCCTTTATGATTTTCTCCAAAAAGGAGTTCCCTTCACTGTCGGCAATGCGCAGCAGATACACGCCTTTTGGCATGTCTTCCACGTTGATTCTATTGGTGTTCGTGAAGGATTTAACCTTTGCGCCAAGAGCATTGTAAACCTCTATCTCGGCAACATTCCTTCCTTCGATGCTCACCATATCCTTGACGGGATTGGGGAAAACCATCAGTTGCTGTTCTTCGTTGCTTTCAACAGAGAGGTCGGTCCTTACCAAAATCGGGAATCCGTCGTTGACGTTGTTCACGTCAAATCCCCAAACGGCTTTGCCTTGGTTGAGCGTATCCACAAAGGCCTCCTCGCGCATTTCTTCAGCGCTTTTCGGGATGCCATACTCGTCGCCTGAACAAACATTGAGGTAGTAACAATTTTCGAAAATCATGTTCTCGGGTCGAACGGTGAATCCAAGCAAACATCCAACATGATGGTTCCCAGTGATTTCTCCAACACTATAACTGTTTTTGGCCTCTCCACGAGGAGAAGCCATGCCAAACAAACCGCCAGCGGCTGGATAATAGGCTGATGTGTCGCCAATTGCGGACACATTGCCTGTGTTGTAACAATTGTCGATCTTCGCCTGATAAGAAATAGAAAGTATACCACCGCCAAGTCTACTCGCCTCAATATCGCCTTCGTTGAAACACTCGGAGATTTCAACCGACGACATCGTGCCGGTGATTCCACCCACATTGGAACCTTTCAGACGGCCAATATTAGAGCAATTACTGACCACTTTAGCGCCCATCCCCACAATTCCACCAACATTATTGCCTTCAATATCAGCACCATTTCTGCAACGAGAGATAATGACTATTCCGCCATGGCCGACGATGCCACCGCTTTCATTTCCGTTGATGTATCCATTGGTGACATAAACATTCTCAATTACTGCAGTGTCTCCCATAACCCAAGAGTCGGCATATCCAAACAAACCTGCATAACTGCCTTCATTGTCAACGTAAATGTTGGAAATACTATGGCCGCCACCATCAAAATGACCCCTGAACATTGAGCGAGGAGCAAAGCCAGTACTATTCAGATTTCCTCTATCGCAACCATCCTCATCAAATCCTCGATCACACAAACCAATGGGTATCCATGGCTGGTCTTCGCTGCCATTTAGGTCGATATCGGTGGTAAGACGAAAATACAGGCCTTGCGTATCGAAATCCTTATTGACCATGTAGGACAGGAACGCCAGTTGCGCTGCCGTCTCAATCAGATAGGGGTCGCCTTCCGTACCGCTTCCTCTTGTCCATAGTTCTCTGCTGCCGTCCCATACGCTGGGCTGGGCTTCGACCACGATGCCCGCCAAAAGAAGCATCATTAGGATATAGAATCTTTTCATCTTATTCATTGTTAAATAGTTAGACATTCTATTATTTTCCAAAGTTGTTGTTGAACAAGTCCCTGATATGGTCGATGATGGCGCCTTTGCGCTCCATTGCCGACTGATTGTCGTTTTTCCATACGGTAATCATCGCACAGTCCAGTTCCTGCATACTCCCACCAGCGAAATTGAAAGGTCCTATCGTAGCAAGGCCTCTTCTGTCGGAGGGTTGGTTTTCGTTTTGCTCTTCGGTCCAGTATTTATCTTCCGTGTTAAACCCATCGTTGGGAGCGATGCCGTTGGTGCCGAAGTTGCAAGGGTCGCTGTCGCCAGGGTAGACAAAATTGCACTCGGGGCCCACCATGTTCGCTCCACCGAAGCCGTTGCCGCCATATTGCATGTGGTTGCCGTTTTTCCAGATGCCACGCAAAAAATTATAACAATCTGGAGGATAATCAGGTTCTCCACCAGCAGCATAGTTATTTCTATAGATGAATCCACATAGACCTAACCGCTCGTCATCGACAACGCCGTTGCCAAAATTGAACCCGTTGTAGGCGTATTTGTCCAAAGGATGTGTTTCGTCAAACAAGGCTTCGCAATTGCCTTCGAAAGCAGGGTTGTCGCGCCCGTCTGCCTCCATATAAGGACCCGCCAACACCGCGCAGACCTGAACGGGCGGGTTATCGCCGTAGGCCCACGGCTGTCCTTGGCCATCGACAGGCGTACCATTGTACCCAAAACACGAACCACGCTGTACGTCACAACCGACATAGTCGTCCCAACCGTAACCGATGTCCCAGTCATTCCAAATACCCAGATACACTTCATGATAATCCGAAGAAGAGCGGTTGTAGATTTTATAATTGAAGAAAACCGTGTTGTTGACGGCATCGTCATCAGGTGCATCAAAGGCATAGACCATAGTCTGGACTTCGAGGCCAAATGGTGTGCCACCTGACTCGGAATGTCTGGCATAGTTGTCATTGAAGATGAAAAACAAGCATTGGTCGCCTCTGATGTCGGGATAGTCACCGTCGGCAGGGTTGTACCGTCTGTCACCATTAACGTCGACAAATGGCGCCAAGTACTCGGCATAACCCTCCTCGCCATGCGCGGGCCATGTTAGGATGTCTTCGGGGATGACATAACTGCCGTTGTCATGATTGGCGATGAATTGTTCTATTTCAGCGCGAGTCAAATTCCAAACTCGATGAAACTTCAAGGAAGTCATCAGATCCGTTGTACCCTCCATGGGTTTGAGCGGCCCTGACCAATAATCCATTCCAACCTGGCCGTATTGGAAAGCGGCAACATGAAGGCTGTCGTCCGCATCCAAGCCTCCAAACCACAACGCCAGTTGGAAAACCGTTTCTTTGCCACTGCCTTGTGGCACTTCCCAAGTAGGACAATCGCCATGACTTTCTTGCCATTCCTCGTAATAGGTGCCTTGTTGAGGA
>Ga0310697_10002878_pt1 | contig 17769 bp, 7 predicted proteins | sample 172DNAGHGlowgp2_FD_203883 | JGI IMG/M metagenome (GOLD analysis project Ga0310697, IMG submission 203883) | Sheep rumen microbial communities from Palmerston North, Manawatu-Wanganui, New Zealand - 1728 DNA GHGlow gp2 (v2) (version 2) | ecosystem: Host-associated > Mammals > Digestive system >... | reverse complement strand
ATACTGAATCACCGCAGTGCGGCCGGGGTCCGTAAAGGCTCTGTTGGGCAAGGACCCGGCTAAAATGAATGTGGATAAAAGCCATGCGCGACCGGCGCTGTATGTGTGAGACCCATCCGAGGCAGCGATCTGCTGCTGGGCGAACAGCCGCCATTGGGGAAACCTGAGAAGGCAGGATGAGGGCGTTGGGGCACAGCCCCTGAAGCACGAGTCAGAAGACTTGCACTGTGATGGAAGGAATAGTGGGCGGAAGCTCCTCGCTATGACGCATTGCACAGGTAATGCGTTACCCGTACCGGCCGACCGCTGTTCCATCCAGAAAAGGAACGGCGGCGTTTTTGTCGCCCGGCGGTCGGCGTACTCCTGATTGCCATTCCGGAAGGGAAGGGGAATGGTATGTCGAATAAGCCGAAACGGATCAACTTGAACCAGGCCAGAAACATGGACGTGGACGCCTGGCGTGAGCGGCAGATCCACAAGCGTCTCACCGCGTATCTGGAGCAGCAGGAACAGGACTTCATCAAGGTGCACGGCGGGGATACGGACGCCGAACTGATCGCCTATGTTCATAAAAAGGCCAGGGAATTCCACCGCATGCCGCACCCCATGGAACTTGCCGGCGGGGAATACCTGAAAAAGCGATTAGGGAACTGGGACCTGCTGGCCAGAAGCCTTGGCTATAGACCCGCGAACGGACAGAAGGGACGGCTTGCCCGTGAGCACCTGAAGCAGAAGATCGAGGCAGATTTTCAAATAGAGCGGCGGGCACGAAAAGAAGAAAAGCAGCGCCGCATCATGGAGCGGGGACGCGCCGATCACCTCGCAGCCATGACGCAAAAACCAATGTGACCCATTCTTGGGATTACCTCCATTCTATCCTCTTGCACACTCCCGCCCCAGCCCGGACGGCGTCGGACAGCCGTCCGGGTCATGGGAGGGGAGAGCCGCACCGATCCCAACTTATCCAGCGGTTACCTCGCAGCAGTCAGAAAAGAGAAAAGGCATGTTCCGTGGGTCCGCTTACCCCCATGGAACGAAACTCCCCCAAATGGCCTGACCCGGCGGACCGGACACCCGCCGGGGAAAGACCGAAATGAGCTCCCAAAATGAGGAATGCTTGCATAAAAAGGGACGGTCCATCGTCCCAGTGGATTGAAGGCCGTCCCCATGGTTGCCAATTATCTTAAGAAGTCAGCCGGTACCGGTACGTTTCCCGCTAATCCGGCGGTTCCTCTCAGCAACCGCACGCATTAACGCAGCATACTGCTCAGGTGTAGCTACAGGATCAATGGGAGGATTCTCCTCGTCATAGACCTCAGGCAGATTGCGGGCGGCATCGATCATAGCGATCTCTTCTTCCGTCAGGCTGCGTTCATGGTCCAGAACATATCGGATTTCTTTGCTCATGTCATTACCTCCTATCCCAGTCAGTATCTGCCAATCGTATTGTTGTTATAAGCATTTCGCTCCAGTCTTGTTGCCAGTCGTGCAGAGATGATGCGGATATCTGTGTTTCCGGTATCGCGATTCTCCCGGTCACAGTATACCACAGTCAGCACATCGTGCACAAGGCCGATCGTACGGTAGCGTTCTTCGTTCAGGCTGTGCTCTGGGTCCGGGTATTCTAACCTTAAGTCGTCAAAGAAGACAAGAGCGGCTGTTCGGAAATCGATACCATGTTTGTTGATATTGATTTGATTCTTTTCATCGTCCCAGACGAAAACAAAGGGTTCTTTTGAAAAGAAACTATCTGGCAAGTTCCGCACCACCTTTCCATTCATAATATAGCCGATTTCCGTAGGATTTGCAAACCACGATTACTCGCGGGGTGATCCCGCTCAGATATGGCGACACGCGCCGAAAATTGAATACCGGCACCGAGAGATGATATTGCCCTGGGGAAACCTGCCAGGAAGGCCAAGAGGCCAGGCTCCCGCAGTGAGGCAATGTCGTCAGCTTAGCGTAAGTCTGGCCGTAGTTGCCCCTCATCCGTCACGGCGCTTCCGTGAGACGCGCCGCGCCACCTTCCCCCAGGGGAAGGCAGCCCACACGGCGGGGACGAAGGACAAGTAAACGGATGGCGATGAACGGTTCAGCGGAACGATAAGCACCCTGGCTTCCCTTGGGGGAAGCTGTCAGCGAAGCTGACTGATGAGGGGCGTCTGAGTTGACGGCACTGCTTCAGCGGAGAAGGCTGGGCGCAGCGGTCAAGCGGGTCAAGGGACGGATAACGCGGTCTTCGTCGCGGCGGGCGGGAGCGCTGGAACGGGTATCGGTTGCTGTTGGAATGGATCATGATGGACTTTTTTCAGAGATCCGGTCGGCTCGGCTCTTTATGGGGCCGGGCCGGTCGTGATACAGGTCGGCAAGCCTTATGAGGCCTCGGGACAAGACGAAAGGAAGCCCGGAACACCGGGAACGTTTTGGTAGGGAAGAAGGAACGCGGAACAGTCATTTACGCGGCGCTTACGGAAACCGCGGGAACGGCATAGAGCGAGCTCCTTCTGCCGAGAGCCGACCGAAGCGCGGAAGTCCGGACCCGGCGTTTCTTTGCGCGGAGGGAATTGCAGACAATGGCTGAGATCAGTGCACGACCACGTGCTTGAGTTTTTTGATCAAATAGTGCCCTGCGTATTTCGGAAGCAAGAAGAGACAAGGGGAATGGACGGATGCTATACCGCAGCAATGCCGGCTGCGGCGAATCCCCCGGAGGCAAAAAATACGAAAAAAGGAGAAAGATTCAATGAGTAAGACCAGGAATCTCAGCAAGGTCCTGGCGCTGGTCATCATGCTGGCGCTGGTCATCGGCATCCTGCCCATGGGCGCGATGGCAACCAACGTGGACAGAACCCAGAGAACCTTCTATGACGGTACGACCCAGATTTCCACCGTCACCGTCAGCGGGAGCGGCGTGATCGTCGCGGGAATTTCGGACTGGACGAAGAGCTCCGCGACGGAGGCGTCCTTCGTCGTTTCCCTGTCCCCCAACTGCACCCTCACCAGCGTGACCGTCACCATCGTTCCGGTGAGCGGGACCACCGGCAGCGATACCCTGGCGCTTGACGAAACGAAGGTCATCACGGCGGGCGGCATCGACTATACTGTGACCGTCCAGAAGGAAAGCGCCTATGTCGCCAAGGGCTCCAGCGTCCACAACGCCTACATCGGACAGGTGGACGGAGAAGGCTCTTCCGTCACCGGCCCCACCGCGGTGACGGAAAGCGGCAATACGATCTACACCTACAGCGCCCAGGCGGCGGCCACCGGCTACCCCTATCCCGTATCTCTTCGGATCATCCCCGGCTGGGCGAACTACGATGAAACCAACTATACCGTCACGGTTTCCTCCACTTCCACCGCCACCCTGACGAACTTCGTTGGCACCTACTATCTGGCCTACTTCGCCTCCAGCGGCGGCATCCTGAATTTCACCGTCAACGACGGCACGACGACGGACCATTACCGGATCACCTTCACCTCCACCGGCGGCGCGGTGGGAACGGCGGACAACGCCTATGCATTTCTTCCCGCCCCCGGCCAGTACACCAACGAGGGCATGGGCACCGGCGGCTGGGGGGACGTGTACACCAGCGCGGGCAAGCTGAAGAATTTCAGCGGCAGCGCGGTCCTCACCACCGGCGTTTCCCTGGGCGCCTTCGGCGGCTACCTGGTCTATGACTTCGGCACCGGCGGCCTGGACAACTCCAGCACCACCCCCTACGGCGTGGACTTCATCGTCTACGGCAACGCCTTTTGGAACAACTCCGAGCCGGGTTGCATTCAGGTGGGCGTCCTCAACGCGGACAATACCGTTGCCTGGTATAATATAGCCGGGAGCCTGTATTATTCCAGCGCCACCACCAAGAACTATGCGGCCACCTACGGCAACCCCAACCCCAGCGACACACCCAGTGGGACCCTGGCTTCCGTTCCCTATACCCTGGACAACTGGACCAACAACGGCCTGGTGACCAAAAACCCCTTCCATAACCACAGCTGGTTCCCCCTGGATGGCAATTACTTCAGCAGCCGCACCGTTTCCGGCCAGACGGCGCTGCCCATTGCCAAAACCACCACCCTGCCCTTCGCCGATTACAAGACCGGCCAGACTTACTCCTATACGGATGGGGGGACCCATACCCAGACCAACGGACAGACCCTGAAGTTCACGGGGGTCTGCCTGAACACCGCATCCACCATGACGAAGACGCAGTATTACTTCTTCGGCTATGCGGACGTGCATCCCAAGGGCACAAGCAACCCGATCCTGACCAAGCCCTACAATCCCTATGCCATGGGCGCGATCACCAACAACAACAATGTGAATGAGTATAACTCCGTGATCGGGAACTGCGGCGGCGGCGACCCCATCGATATCTCCTGGGCGGTGGACGGCTCCGGCAATCCGGTCTATCTGACCAACATCCAGTATGTCCGGATCTATACCGGCACCCAGCAGATGAACGGCGCCTTCGGCGAGATCTCCACGGAGGTCTGCGGTGTGTATGCGGTGAGTGAGACCGGAACAGGTGAAACGACAAGTGTTACCGGATCGTCGTTGTCTGTGACCTGGAATAATGGGAGCAATAGTGTGAGCGGCCCGGCTTTGGATTCCACAATCACGTCGACAAATACATACGGTATTCCGGCCAACACGCAGGTAACCGTCTCCTACGCATCTTCCGGTAACCACATTTATGTAAATGAAAACTACGGAACTGGCAGCGCGAGTTGGCAAGTTACACTAGGGGCGGGCGAAACCGCAATCGTTCGTGTAATAGTTCAGGATGGAACAACTACATTGCCATACATCGGCTACCTTAAACTGAGAGGGGTGGCGGAGGAATAACTGCAACGCTGGCGTGAGGGGAGCTTTCTCCTCACGCCAGTTTCTTTGACTTGTTATTCCCAAGAATATGAGTGTTGTGAGAAAGTTGCGACAACTGCTTTCATTATTCCTTATCATTCTCGTTCTTGTCACTATCTTCCCGTTTGTTGTTCAGGCAGATGATGACAGCGATAGAGTTACGGAGATTAAGTATTCAGTTAATGGTGGGGCGGAGCAAGTATACAAAGACTTCATAAAAATCGGGTCCCAGGCTTACTCAGCAACAGCCCAAAATCAGGATGTATACTGGGTTATATTGCCTTCAGGAGCCAGAATAACTGGGTATAGCCTTCAATGGGAAGGGAGTGCATCGAGCACGGTATCTATTCTCGGTGCAAATACATCGAGTACGAATCTAAGCAATTACACAGAAAACGATTACATATCCGGTCCAGCTTTCGGCGGTGAAGGACTGGAAGATGCTCAGTGGTATAAAAAGAACTTTATTGCCTATCTTAACGCAGATGCAAAAGACACCGTTTTGAACAACATACCTAAGACGAATGACGTAAAAGGATTCGCAATGCGGATCAATATCAAGGATGATAATAACAGCACTTTTGCATCACCGGTTTTCATTATTCAATTTGAGAATCAAATTACTGGTATCAAGTATAACGTAAACAATGGCGAGGAGCAGGTTTGTACATCTTACAAGAAGATTGGATTGGGGGCATATTCAGCAACTGCCCAAAATCAGGATGTATATCTACTTTCATTGCCAGTAGGAGCGAGAATAACCGGATATGATATGTGCTGGGAAGGGAGTGCATCGAGCACGGTATCTATTCTCGGTGCAAATACATCGAGTACGAATCTGAGTAATTACACAGAAAACGATTACATATCCGGCCCAGCTTTCAGCGGTGAAGGACTGGAAAATACACAGTGGTATAAAAAGAACTTCATTGCCTATCTTAACGCAGATGCAAAAGACGCTGTCTTGAACAGTATACCTAAGACGACTGATGCAAAAGGATTTGCGATGCGGATCAACATTAAGGATGACAATAACAGCACTTTTGCATCACCGGTTTTCGTCGTTCTGTTTGGCGATTTTGATATATCCAGCTTCGATACAGACAAAACTGCTTTGTTAGAACTACTGCAAGATATTACAGAGGTAAATTATTACACCAAGAATGACAGATTTAACGGTAAAGAGACAAGTAGTTCCGGCTTTTGGAGTGATATCCAAATTGCGTTGACAACAGCGATGGATATCTCTCAAGACCCAAGTGCCATTCAAACCCAAGTTGATTCTATTGTCGCGTCTTTGAGGGCACAGAGAACAAAACTAATACCGCGCTCTCAGCTCAACGCCACGGCCCTGTATGAGGCGGTGCAGCGGGCGCAGAGCCTGAACCTGACGCCCTCCGTCTACACCCCGTCCTCCTGGGACGCCTATACCGGGGCAAAAACCGCGGCGGAGACCTATCTTGCATCCCTCTTTGAGACCGATGCGCAGGGGAACGTCTCCGCGTCAGATGAAAACAAAGCGGAGAACCAGACAACGGCCGACGGCTATGCCGATGCCCTCGTAGCGGCAAGCGCCGCCCTGGACGGCTTCGCGGAGAGCCGGGACGTGGAGAACGCCCAGATGGCCTATGACAGCCTGAAGGCCCTGGTGAACAAGCTCTTCCTTCCCTCCGCCCTGGAGGCGGACCGGTATACTCCGGAGAGCTGGGGAGCCTTCCTGGATGCCCGGGAAAGCGCCCTCGCCTTTCTGGCGGCCCACGGCCGACCGGAAAACGGGATCGGCTACCGGGAGGCAGAGGCCTATGAAATCGCCTATGCGGCTTACTGGGACGCCTGTTATAAGGGCCTGGCGGCCAGGGAGGCAGGCACGGCGGAGATCCATGTGATCGACCATTATTCCCGCCTGGGCCAATCCCCCATAGCGGACCTGTACCAGGGAACCTGCTCGGTCAGCATTCCGGCGGGGGGGCTCAGCCTGGCCCAGGCGCTCAAGCAGGCCCTGCCAAATGGCAATAACAGCGGAAACGATCTGAGCAGCGGCATGGTGAACGGAGGGATCGGCGTATACGTCAATGGGATATACCTCTTTAAGATGCCTGAAAGCAAATCCTATACCGCAAGTCCCGCCACGCACAGAAATGCGTACACCTATGCGCCTGTATATGACAACGCAAGCGGACAGTACATTCTGGAGGGTACGGATGACAGTATCCGGGTGAATGCCGGGGACAGCATCGTCGTCGCCCTGATGCAGCTGCCCACGGAGGTGAATGCCAGCGGCAGCACCGGCACGATCACCGCCTCCGCGGCCCTGCCCTATGTGCAGTACACGGAGATCCGGCAGGGCAGCGAAGCCTATGCGGAGGTCATTGAAGTCAAATCCGGGGAAGAAATCAGCCTGAATGCCATATACCGCCTGGCGGCTCCTGCCGGATACAGCGGCGGCGCCCAGCCGAAATCCGGCGCGACGGTGTTCATCAGCACAGCTTGCGCCGACGAGGCGGAAGCCCGGGCTGCGGAGGCCGATACGGATACCGGCCTGGTCACCGGCGCGGACGGCAGCTTTACCCTGCAGCTCTATTCGGCGGAAAACAGCAGCGAGGCCTGGTATGTGCTGAACGTGCTGGACCTGAGCAAGTACGGTCCCCTGTCCAACGGCGCGAATGTGCTGATTCATGTACAGGATCCTTCGGATCTGACCGCCCTGAAAACGGATCTGAAGGACAAGCTCAATGCGCTGCGGAACGCCCACGGGGATGAATTCTATACCGCCGCTCAGTTGGAGCAGGTGAGGGCCGCCTATGCCGCGGGCATATCCGGGATCGATTCAGCGGCGGACAGCGGAGCGGCCAACGCGGCCTATGCGGCGGCGGAGCAGACGATCCGGGAGATCCAGAAATATAACGAAAACGCCGTGGCCTACCACCTGAACGCCCTGCGGTGGGCCCTGCCCTATCTTCCGGACTTGGAAGAGCTGCAGGCGGGCAAGCTCTATGAGGCGGACCGCCCGGTGCTGGATTTCCTCTTTGATCCGGAAAACGGCGTCTATACCACCCAGTTTTCGGATTATGAAAAGACCCAGCTCACCGGCAGCGAGCTCGCCCTGATGGAAGCCCTGGCAGAGGCTTACGCCGGCGGGCAGCTCGCGGAGACCCCGGCCTTTACCGTATCCTATGTATTGCTGGACGAGACTACCGGGGAAGCCTGGACCAAACCCATCAGCAGCAGTCGAGTTGCGGCATACCTGGGAACTGAGGTGGTCTGGACAACAGGCGCGAACTGGTGGGATTCCAGACCCATGTGGAACTTGGCGTCACTGAATCAGTACAGCCCTGCGGACGAAGCGGCTCTTTCCGCGAACGGTCTCTCCCATTACGATTTGCGTGTTTCCTTGATCGCCAGTCTGAGCGAGATTCCGGATCTCGCCTATACCATCACGCAGGTCGAGGATGATCTTCCGGCCAGATATGGAAGCAAGATCAACGTGCCCGAGGAGGGATATGTCGCCAACTGGGCGCTGGACGCCTTCCCCCGGCAGAATGTGACAATCACCGTCTATCTCAAGGATAAGAACGAGGGTGATCCCGCTGACGCGGTCGTCGAGCAGCTGAAGGCGGAATTCGACAGCTATTCGCGCAGCGATTACAGCGCGGAAAACTGGGAGAAGCTCCTGGAAGCCTATCATACCGGCGAGGTCAATATCCGCGCCGCCGCGGATGACGACGCAAGGCAGACCCAGCTGGCTGCTGCGGTGGCCGCCATGCGGGCGATAGAAAAGCTGAACGCCGCAAGTGGTGAGCCCATCCCCGGCTGGGGCGCGGGAGACGCCTTTGACGCCGGGAAACAGGTGGGTACTGTCTCGTTGTCGGTGGAAAACTCCACTTTCCCCGAAGGGGCGTTTTACAACGGGGGCGATCCTCTGTTTGAAAGGCCTGCCTATCCCATCGGGGAGAATGATACCATGATGACCGTCATCCTCCGGGCTCTGGCCGACGAAGGCTACAGCTGGGACGATGGCAACAGCGGAGGCTTCGGTATTTCCTATATTGCCAATATCCGTAAAGGCGACGAAAAAATGGGACAGTTCTCAGGCGAACCCGGTTCCGGCTGGATGGGCAGCCTGAACGATTACATGGTGAATGAGGGCTTCCCGGGGTTCAGTGTGGCAAACGGACAGCTTGGCGACGGGGACGAGGTCCGCTTCATGTTCACCCAGAATCTGGGCGCAGATCTGGGCGGGACCTGGGGCAACAGCAATACTACGCTGAAGTCCCTGGTGACCAGTCTCGGCGAGATCGTGCCCACCTTTGCCTCCGGAACGGAGGGCGGCAGCTATGACTTTGGCCTCCTGATCCCTTCGGCAGACGCAAGCGTAAGGCTGACGCCTACCGCCGCGAACAAAAATTTCATGGTCAAGACCTTCCTGAACGAAAAGGTCACAAGCAATACCGAGGGCAACAGCTTCTACAAGCGCACCGAGTATATCCCGGTGAGGCCGGGGGACGTGATCTATGTGGGCGTGGGCGAAAATGCCTGGCCTTCCATGAACAAGGCAGGCTTAGAGGCCCGTACATACAGCCCAACCTGGTATGCCCTACATGTCATCAGCGCGGAGGACGGCGCAGACTATGTGAATGAGCTCATCGCCGCCCTGCCCGCCGCGAAGAACGTGAGCACTTCCAATTATCAGACGGTTAAGGAGCAGATCGACGCCATCGACGCGGTGATCGCCGTACTGAGCTCCAGCGAAAAGGCGCGGGTCAATACCGCTGCGCTGGAAGCCGTGCGGGAAGCCGCTGCTAATTTCGGCGCAGTTGCAGACCTTAAAGCCGAGATTAATGCCCTGCCCAAGAACATCACCGAAGCGGACCGGGAGGCCGTGGAGGCAGCAAAAGCGCACTACGACGCCCTGACCGCCGCACAGCGAAACCTCCTCACCGTGGCGGAGACCAACAAGCTCCAGAAGGCCGTAAACACTCTGACCCTGATGGATAAGCTGAAAACCGTGCCCGCGACCAAGGACTTCGATTCCGCTGCGGCCGGGAGCCAGGATACGCTTATCGCGGCCCTGAAGGCCTGGCTCGGACCCGACGGCCTGAACATCGCGGAGAGCAGCCGGATCATGGTGGAGGTCAGCAGCTTCACCGAAGCGACCGCCGGCGGCGACGGCAGCTACAGCGCCACCGTCTCCTTCATCCTGGGGGACGGCTCTGCGGCAGCCACGCAGACGAAGGATATCCGCGGCGTCATCACGCGCAGCGGCGAGACGGGCGTCACGGGCATCAAGGTCAGCGGCGTCCCGGCCACCGGCTCCGGCGCGGCCTGGGCGGCGACCCTGCCCTACGGCACCGATCTGAAAACCCTGACCGGGGAAGTCTTTGAGATCACTCTGAAGGACGAAAAGGCGCAGGTCACCGAAGGCCCCGCGGCTTCCAACAACGGCGAGACCTGGAGCTTCACCGTCACCGCCCTGGATGGGGCAACGGCAGCCTATACCGTGACCCTCTCCGTCAGCGAAGTGGCTGTGAAGGTGCTGGATTCCTGGATCTACAGCCTTTCCGACGACGCGGAGCCTGTGAAGCTGGATCCCGCCGCCGTGACCGGCCTGCTGGAGGCGGTCAGCGTGGATGCGCTGGCTCTGCCCGCAGGTACGGAGGAAGCCTTCCTCTGGCTGGAGGTACGGGAGAAGGCCGGAGACAACGTCTATGAGATCATGCCCGTCTTTGCCGCCGACGGGGAGGAAAGCGGGGCAGTGCCCGCAGCGGCCTTGATCGGCAAGATCGGCCTGACGCTGCCCGTGCCCGGCACGGAATACGCTAAGGTGCTCTTCGGCACGGAATACCTGGACGCCCAGGGAGACGCAAACGGCATTCGCTTTGATGTGGCGGAGGCCGGAGACTACACCCTTATCCCGGACGCCCGCATCGCCACCGTGACCTTCCATCTGTGCGGAGGGAGCAGTGGAGAAGTGACCGACGGGGAAACGGTCGTCTACTACCGCGAGGACCTGAACAAGGAGCTGCCCATCGCCGTGAAGGACGACAGCGGCTTCGCGGGCTGGAACGCGAAGGAGGACGGCTCCGGCCAGGTGTATTCCGCCGTGTCCGCCGCGCTCCCCGCCGACCTCTACGCCGTATGGCAGACGGAGCTGCCGGAGGAGCTGAAGATCACGGAGCTGACTAACGCCGCAGCGGTGACCTCCGCCGTGGAGGAGGACGGCACCGCCGTCATCACCGTAAAAGCAGACGTCCCCTGCGTGGTCATCATGAAGACCGGCGACAGCTATGAGCGGCTGAAGCCCGTCAGGAATGCGGACGGCAGCTACAGCTTCCGCCAGGAAAACTATGACGAAAGCATGGAGTTCTTCGTTGCCGCCAAGGGCGACTACGACGGCGACGGCGTGTTCAGGACCGTTGACCTGGCTAAGGCGAACATGGATCTGGTGGCGAACAAGGCCATCGATCCCCTCACGATCCTGATCATGGGGGTGGACAGCGGCAAGCTGCGCACCGTGGACCTGGCCATGCTGAACCTCAGCATCATCAATAAAGACCTGGATTGGTGAGATCATGAAAAAACGCATCGTAAGTTTTACCCTTTGCCTGCTGCTGGCGCTCACTTTGTGGGCGCCGGCGCGGGCCGCCTCCGGGACGGGATATGAAGAGATCCTGGAGGCAACGCTGGAGAGCATACCGCTGACGATCACCGACCCGATCTGCGACAGCATCGGCGGCGAATGGGCCGTGCTGGCTCTGGCCAGGGGCGGCGTGGAGGACGACGCCTGGTATGGCAGATATCTGCAAAGCGTGTTCAAGGTCGTGAACGAATGCGGCGGCGTCCTCCATGACAAGAAATATACCGAGTATTCCCGCGTGGTCCTGGGCCTGTCCAGCCTGGGGCTTGACGCCACTGCGCTGAATACGGGGAGCCAGGTCTATGACCTGGTCTCTCCGCTTTTAACGAAACAGGCCAACGGGGAGTATTGGGCCTCCTGGCAGGGCAATAACGGCACGGCCTTTGCCCTGATCGCGCTGGATTGCCAGAACTACTTTGATAACGCGGCGGGTAAAACCGTCCGCGCCGGATTGCTGGATAAGCTGATGGATACCCAGGGTTCGGACGGGGGCTGGAACATCTCCGGCAGCGAGCCGGGCAACGGCGCGGACGTCACCGCAATGGCGATTCAGGCCATGGCCCCCTATTATCTGAACCAGCCGAAGTACGACGCCCTGGGCGCATCCCACACCTATAAGCAGTTCAAAGCCTGCGTGGTCAAGGCGCTGCACTGCCTGGAGGAATACGCCGCTGATGATTACGGGAGTGTGGAATCTGCGGCGCAGGTGGTGGTGGCCCTTGCTGCCCTGAACCGGGATGCCGCCGACGACGCCCTGCTGGGCGACGTGGTTTCCTCCGTGCTGGCCTACTACGACGGCGACGGCGGCTTCAAGCACGTGAAGGACGGCAGCGACGGAAATAATCAGATGTCCACGGAGCAGGCAGCTTACGCCCTGGTGGCCTATGATCGCTGGAAAAACGGTCGGAATTCCCTCTATAACATGACGGATCGTCCGGCGGTATCTGCCGCGAAGGTCTCTGCGCCTTCCGCCGCAACAGTCACCCAGACCGCCACGGGCGAGCTCCGGGTCAGCTGTTCCCAGGCCTGCGCCGTGATCGCCGTTCAGTCGGATGGCAGCTATGTCCGCCTCGCGCCGGAGGGCTCAGGAGATACCCGGACCTTCCATACCGTTCAGAGTCAGGTCATCGTCCGGCTGGTGGGCGACTATGATGGAGACGGTAAGGTCAAAACCCTGGACCTGGCTAAGGCGAACGCGGCTCTGCTGGGGTCCGGCGTCGGCGAATTGGAGTCGCTGGTCATGGGCGCCGGAAACGGAAAAACGCTGAAAACCATTGACCTGGCAAAGCTCAACCTGATTCTCGTCAGCAATTCAGATATCAATTGGTAAGGATGGAGGAACAGAATCATGAAGAAAGCAATCACCCTGCTGCTCTGCATCATCCTCTGCCTCGGCCTCTGTGTTCCCGCGCTGGGCGCTTACAATGACGATGTGACCGTCAGCGCCGCGCTGGATCAGGCTGAGCTGAACTATGATGCAAGCAAAGACCAGACGGTGCAGCTCACCGTCTCGCTCTCAAAGTCCGTGTCCCTGTACAGCATTTCCCTGCAGGCGGATATCCCGTCCGGCCTGACCCTGTCGGCGCTGGAAAGCGGATCATCCGCAATCTATCTGGAAGAGGATGAACATTATTCCCTGGAAACCGGCAGAGTCAGCTGGTACGCCGGGAAAAACAAGGAAGCGGCGGATCTTGTCATCCTCACCGTTACCGTTCCCGCAGGGACTGCGGCCGGCAGCTACAAGATCGGCGTCAAGGAGATCGAACTGGCCACCGCCGGGGAGAACGACGGAGATAACTGGATGGAGGGCGGCAGCGCCTATGCTACCCTCACCATCAAGGGAGAGACCAAGACCTATACGGTGAGCTTCGCAGCCAACGGCGGCAGCGGCAGCATGAAGGCCCAGACCATCACCGAAGGCAAGAAGCTGACCCTGCCGGAGAACGGATTCACCGCTCCCGAAGGCAAGCAGTTTAAAGCCTGGGACGTGGGCGGCAAGGAGTACGCTCCCGGCGTTCAGGTTGCCATCACTGCGAATACCACGGTCAAGGCGATTTGGGAGGATATCCCGGTCGTGACCTATACGGTGAGCTTCGCAGCCAACGGCGGCAGCGGCAGCATGTCAAAGGTGACCGGTATTTCCGGAAGCTACAAGCTGCCCGAGAACAAATTCACCGCCCCCGAGGGCAAACAGTTCAAGGCCTGGGACGTGGGCGGCAAGGAATACGCCGCGGGCGCTTCCATCGAGGTCACTGCGGATACCACGGTCAAGGCGATTTGGGAGGATATCCCGGTCGTGACCTATACGGTGAGCTTCGCAGCCAATGGCGGTAGCGGCAGCATGTCAAAGGTGACCGGTATTTCTGGAAGCTACAAGCTGCCGGAGAACAAGTTCACCGCCCCCGAGGGGAAGCAGTTCAAGGCATGGAGTGTGGGCGGCAAGGAATACGCCGCGGGCGCTTCCATCGAGGTCACTGCGGATACCACGGTCAAAGCAGTATGGGAGGATATTCCGGTCGTATCCTATACCGTGAGCTTCGTCGCGGGGGACGGAACGGGAACGATGGCCGATGTTACGGCAGATGCCGGTGACTATACTCTGCCCGCATGCAGCTTCACGGCTCCTGAGGGGAAGCAGTTCAAGGCCTGGAACGTGAACGGCAAGGAATATGCCGCCGGAGCAGCCGTCACGATCAGTGCGGACACCACGATCATGGCGGTTTGGGAAGATATTCCCGTTACTTATACGGTCAGCTTTGATGCAAACGGCGGCAGCGGGACCATGGCTGTCGTGACGGTCAATGAAGGTGATTATACTCTTCCTGAATGCAGCTTCACCGCTCCGGAAGGCAAGGAATACAAGGCCTGGAAGATCGGCGAGGATGAGTACCAGCCCAACAATGTCTATAAGGTCAATGCGGATACTGTCATCACCGCCCTTTGGCAGGATGCTCCGGTCGTGACCGAGACCGTCGCAACGCCAAAGCTTCCGAAGTCCGGCGAGTTCAGCGGCACCAAGACCATCACCATCACCTGCGCGACGAAAGGCGCAGATATCTATTACACCGTTGACGGCAGTACCCCCAGCGCGGCCAGCACGCTCTATACCGGAGCGTTTACCATCTCCGGGACCACCACGGTCAAGGCCATCGCCATTATGGCCGGGATGAACGACAGTGAGATCGCCTCTGCGACCTATACCCTATATTCCAGCGGCGGTGGCGGCGATTGGTACGGCGGCACCGTCCGCGTCAGCATGCGGCTGATCGGCGCGGAGCTCGCTACGCAGGATGTTGACCTGGGCGCCAGCAGCTACCTCCCCGATTACGTTACCTGGATCCCCACGACCATTTGTGTCCTGCCTGAAGGCGCTTCGGTGTACGACCTGTGGGTCAAGGTCACCGGCGATGCGGGTATCCGCAGCATCGGCGCGGACAAGAACTATGTGGCCACCGTTTATGCCCCCGCGGCTCTGGGCGGCTATGCGCTCAGCGAGTTTACCAACGGCTACCGGAGCGGCTGGATGTATACCATCAACGGGAGCCATCCCGGCTTCGGCCTGAAGGAGCAGAAGCTTCGGGACGGCGATGTGGTCATCTGGCACTACATCAACGATTACAGCTATGAGTGCGCCGACTGGGTCAGCGAGGGCAAGTGGCAGGCCCTGGGCGACGGCACCTACTACAACGGCTGGCTGAAAGCGCCGGATATCTTCGGCGGCAAGGCGGCAGGTAATACGGAAAAGGCGGAAGATAAGAACAACGCCCGTTTCGAAAACGGTGTTGTGATCCCGGAGGTCGAGAAGGAGTCCGGGACCGCATTCGCCAAGCTGGACAAGGAAACCGCCGAGACCGGCCTGAAGCTGTCCGGGAACAAGGACCAGCTGACCGTCCGGATCGAAAACCAGGGCGCCAGCCGGATCATTCTGAGCGTTGATCCCGATGCGGTAAAGACCATCAACGGTGCGAATAATGCACTCCGCGTGGAGACTGATAAGGGCAATATCATGCTGGACACCGCCGATGTGGCCGTACTGGCGAAGAACGGCCAGGAGGTGCGGATCGTCCTGGAGGATCAGTCCGGCGGAGCGGAGAAGGTGACCGTCACTGTCGGCAGTACGACCGCCGATGTGACCATGAAGGTCGAACTGCCCGCGTCTTCCGGCGGCCAGGTGCTGGTCCTGGTGAACCCGAACGGGACGGAGAAAGTGCTCAAGAAGTCTATCGTGGAGAACGGAAAAGCCTACGCAGAGATCCCCTCCGGCGCGACGGTGAAGGTCGTGTCGAACAAGAAACTCTTCAATGATGTGAAGGCAAGCGACTGGTATGCTTCCGCAGTGGATTTCGTCAGCAGCCATGAACTGTTCCAGGGCGTGGGCGATGGCAATTTCGCACCGAAGGCTCCTATGACCCGGGCCATGCTGGTGACCGTACTGTACCGTCTGGAGGATGAGCCCGCAGCCTCCGGTATGGTGAGCTTCAGCGATGTGCCGGCGGACAGCTGGTATGCAAAGGCTGTGGCCTGGGCCGCTGCGGAAGGCATCGTCATGGGCAACGGCAGTGGTTTCGCCCCCAATGACAACATCACCCGTGAGCAGATCGCCACGATCCTGTATCGCTACGCGCAGTACCTGGGAATCGACGTCAGCGCCAAGGGCAGCGTGAGCCGGTTCAGTGACGGCAGCAAGGTCTCCGGCTGGGCGGCGGACGCCATGGCCTGGGCCGTGGAGGCCAGCTTGTTCCAGGGCGATGATAGCAACTGCCTGAATCCTGGCAGCAACGCCACCCGCGCAGAGGTTGCAACTCTGATGCAGCGGCTGGTGAAGCTCATCGTAAAGTAAAAACTTTGGTCCCATGCCCCGGGAAACCGGGGCATGGGACCGGCACAAAAAACGATCTTGGGACGCGGAAACTCGCGTCCCAAGTAGCCATTTCCGGAGGCTGGAGGAAAATGAAGAAAATACTGCCTTTTGTCTTGATTTTCACCTGTCTGCTGGCGCTGTTCACCCCTGCCGCAGGGGCTGCGGGCGTTGATCTGCAGACGCTGGTAAACGGTAGCGCACAATATATGCTCAACGCTGTGCCGAAGCCGGAGCTGGGCTCCATCGGCGGGGAATGGGCCGTTTTGGGTCTGGCTCGGAGCGGCTATGCCGTGCCGGATGGGTACTTCGAAGCGTACTACGGCAAGCTTGTACAGGACATCCAGGGAATGCAAGGTGTCTTGCACAACAGAAAATATACGGAATACTCCAGGGTCATCGTCACTCTGTCCGCCCTGGGCAAGGATGCCCGGGACGTGGGGGGCTATAATCTGCTGACGCCCCTTGGAGATTATGACAAGACCATCTGGCAGGGGCTCAACGGTCCTATCTGGGCGCTCATCGCATTGGACAGCGCGAATTATCCCATGCCGCAGAACCCTGAGGCAGCGACCCAGGCCACGCGGCAGATGTACATTGACTGCATCCTGAATGCGGAGCTGGATGAAGGCGGATGGACCCTATCCCGCCGCAGTTCTGCAGATCCCGCTGAAGCGGATATCACGGGTATGGCTCTCCAAGCCCTGGCAAAATATCAGGATCAACCTGCCGTAGCCGCAGCCACGGAGCGGGCACTGACCTGCATGAGCAACAAGCAGGATGAGTGGGGAGGCTACGCAAATATGGACGGCGACCTCAATTGCGAAAGTGCCGTGCAGATGCTGGTAGCCCTGTGTGAACTGGGGCTTGGCTGGAACGACAGCCGTTTTGTGAAAAACGGAAACACTCTGTTAGACAATGTCCTCACCTTCCGCACCGCCACAGGCGGCTTCAACCATATCGCGGACGGATCAGATGGGAATAACCAGATGACCGCCGAGCAGGGGTTTTACGGCCTGATCGCCTGTCTGCGTTTTGAGAAAGGAAAGAACAGCCTGTACCGGATGACTGACGCCATTTCCATTGGGGATGCCCCCGCTGTGGATGAGCGTGCGCCGGGTACGGGGCTTGTCAATAAGCACGAGGACGTACAACCCAAGGCGGTGACGAAGCCGGGGATCACCTTCGGGGATACCAAGAACAGCCCCAATAAGGCTGCAATTGAAGCACTGGCAGCACGGGAGATCATCAACGGGATGAACGAGGCGGAGTTCTGTCCGGACGCCACCATGACCCGTGCACAGTACGCCACTATCGTGGTCAAGGCTTTGGGCCTGACGCCCAAGGCAAACGGGAAGTTCAAGGATGTGGCGGCAAACGCTTGGTACGCGGCATATGTGGGTACGGCGA
>Ga0310697_10002877_pt1 | contig 17795 bp, 12 predicted proteins | sample 172DNAGHGlowgp2_FD_203883 | JGI IMG/M metagenome (GOLD analysis project Ga0310697, IMG submission 203883) | Sheep rumen microbial communities from Palmerston North, Manawatu-Wanganui, New Zealand - 1728 DNA GHGlow gp2 (v2) (version 2) | ecosystem: Host-associated > Mammals > Digestive system >... | reverse complement strand
GATTATAGCTTTGATAGAAAGCGATATAGGAAGCCATGTTGTTCGGGTGGGTAGCGATGAAATCTTCTAAATATTTTCGATGGTTTTGAAGTGTTTTCACATATTTCGCTTCAATCTCCGCGCGGGAAGAGTCGTTTTCCATGTTTTTTTGGTACGTTTCGTATAATTTTTCCGATTTGGTCACAAATTGTGTCAGCGCACTGTCTAATTGGTGCATCAGCACGGCTTCCTCGCCGCCGGAGATATGGTAGGTTTTGGTGAGGTCTTCCGCATCGGCGGTGATGACCAGTTTTTCGCCTTTTTTGGCCATGGTGGCCAGACTGTTGTCTTCTGTGAGGAACAGTTGGAACATCATGGGGGCGTTTTCGCGCTCTTTAATCAGTTCGTTTTCAGAGGAGACCTTGAAGTCGAAATGTCCGTTTTTCAGGTTGGCGGAATCAATTAGCTCCATGCCTTCCGAGGTGATGAGGGCCAGTACGATTTTTTGGGTGTTTCCGTTTTGGATGTCGCCCGAAATGCGCACGGAGGTGTGTCGGTTGGTACAAGCTGCCAACATGGATATAGCCAAGAGAAACAGGGGTAATTTCTTCATCGGTGATTGGTGATTAGTGATTAGTGTCAGATGCCGTGCATGGTACATTATACACTGTACATTGTTCATTGTAAGGGGTGGGGGAGAGGTTCTCGCATCCGCAGTTGCGGTCGCGCCGATGCGGGGTGGCACCGTTAATCTTTGGCGAACAAGATGTTAATACACAAATCGTTACGCAAAATAAAATTCCAAATATCAGTTTCTTTTTCATACGGCAAATATACAAAAAAACTTTTTCCTTAAGCAGCCTCGGAGAGGCAATACGCACGTAGTGCAAATAACCCCACACAAGCGTAGCGCAGTGTGGGGGTATCACACAAACACAGGCGTAGCGCAGTGTGGAGAGCACAACCGTGCAAACCGAAGGTGTCGTGTGTCGCACCGCATCTGTCAGTGTCCGTCACAGTGTGGTGGCGGCGAGGGTGACCACGCTGACTTTCACGCCATCGACCTCTATCAGCTTTCGGATAGCGGCCTCGGTGGTGGCGCCGGTGGTGAGCACGTCGTCGCAGACCAGCACGTGCATGTAGGCCACTTTTTCGGGATGTTGCACCTCGAAAACCTCCTTCACGTTCTGCCAACGGGCGAACCGGTTCTTGCGGGTCTGTGTGTCGGTGAATTGCGTTCTGACGAGTACGTCGGTCAGGTAGGGGATGCCCATGCCTTTTGAGAGCCCCATGGCTATCCATTCGCTTTGGTTGTAGCCGCGCTTCCGTTTCTTTTTGGGATGCAGCGGGATGGGCAGGATAGATTGGATACTGCGGTATCGTTCCTCCGTAATCAGTTGTCCACCAAAATATTCGCCTAATACCGCTCCGATTTCTTTTTGACCTTTGTACTTGAGATTGTGGAGGATTTTTTGGGTGTGGTTGGCTTTCTTGTAACTCATCAGGGCGGTGACTTCTTCCACGGGAACACGTCCGTCGAACACTTTCCGCAGTGGGTTGAAGTGCTGTTTATGGAACTGTGTTTCAGGTAGATGAAGCATGCAATTCAAGCAGAGGCATTGCTCGTTTTGTTGGAGAGCGTCGCCGCATGATGCGCACAATCGTGGGTAGAAGAGGGATAAGACGTTGTCAATCAGTTTCATAGTTTTATTTATTTTGTTTACAGGGTAGATAACGAAACCGAGACCATTTTATTGTAACGGTTTGCGAGTTTGGAAGATTTGAATCGAAAAGAGTAGGGGAGTGTTTTATTTCCTTTTCTCCACTGAGAATCCAAATTTGCCGATTTTTTCGCCCAAAGCGTAGTAATGTCCGTGCGAATAGGTCACCAAATCGGCACGTTGCAGGTTGATGGCATCGGTTTTCTTGGAAAACAGATGTTCGTTCACGTGCACGGCCACCACTTCGGCGAGGAACATGTCGTGGGTGCCGAGAGGGATGATTTGCGTGATTTTGCATTCCAGGTTGACGGGCGACTCTTCGATCATAGGTGCGCGTACTTTAGTGGCACGAATCGGTGTCAGACCTGTTTCCAGAAATTTGTTGTATTTTTTCCCCGAACGCACTCCACACCAATCGGCAAAAGGGGCCAATTTCTTGTCAACCAGGTTAATGACAAATTCCATGTTTTTTTTGAGGATGGCATACGAGTGGCGTTCCGGGCGCACGGAAATGAAGCACATGGGCGGGTCGGAATTGACCGTTCCCGCCCATGCGATGGTGATAATATTGTATTCATCGGGGGTGTTGCCGCAGGAGACCATGACCACTGGAGTGGGGTTGAGCATGTTGCCTCCGCGCAGTTCCCGTTTCTGGATTTTTTCCATTATCTGCTGATGCCCACGGCGGACACATTGGGGATGATGAGCAGCGGCATTTTGGAGGTGCTGAGAATCTCGCGCATGTGGGCGTTGCTGGTGAAGTCGGTCTCGTTTTCCTCGCGCATGATGGCAATCAGGTTGGCATCGAGCGTGAAAGCGTGATTCAGCAACATTTGCACGAGATTGTCCTGTACGGTCAAGGTTTCCAAGTCGAAGCGGACATTGGCATCCTCGCACATGTCGGCAGCATGACGCATCTGAACGTTGATGATATGGCGCGTGTCGGCGTTATTCGGATAGTAAATGCCGGCAATGGCAACCTTGGCGGCAAAAGCCTTCGCCAGGAAAGTAGCGTAGCGCATTTTCTGCAAGGTCTCGAAACTCAGGTCGATGGGGGCATAGATGTTATGCAGGTCGCGTTTGATTTCGATGTTTTCGCGCATGATGAGGATTGGTACAGTGGCGTCTTTGATCAGGCGATAGACGTTGTTGCCGATATAGCCTTCCTCGAATCCTGAGGTGCCGTGTGTACCCATCACGATGATGGATTCGGGCTGGTTGGCGGCATATTTGGTCACTTCCGCGTGAACCTTGCCTTCCAAGACAACTATATTCACCTCTGTTTCAGGAGATTCCATCTTGCACATGTCTCTCCATTCATCCAGGGTGGTCTGAACTTTGTGGATATAGTTGTCACCGCCGTCATCGGTCACATTGTTGGAGACGCCTGGGGTTTTCACCCAAACCAGGTGCATGTCGGCGCCTGTTTTCAGCGCCAGGGAAACAGCGTGGCGCATTGCGTTGAGGGAGCTGTTGGAAAAATCCACGCCTACGATAATGTTTTTCATAATAATCGGTATTTAGATGATGAATAAATTATTTAGCTTCGCTTGAATAGTTCGGAGCCTCGCTGGTGATGGTGATGTCGTGCGGATGGCTTTCTAGGACGCCGGCGTTGGTGATGCGGCAGAAGCGGGCGCCATGCAGTTTCTCAATGTTGGCTGCGCCGCAGTAGCCCATGCCGGAGCGCAGGCCGCCGGCCATCTGATAGACCACCTCATAGAGGTCGCCCTTGTAGGGCACGCGTCCCACGATGCCTTCGGGCACCAGTTTTTTGGCGTCATCGACATCGCTTTGCATGTAGCGGTCCTTTGATCCGTGCTGCATGGCTTCGAGTGATCCCATTCCTCTGTAGGTCTTGAATTTACGTCCATTGAAGAGGATGGTGGTGCCGGGCGACTCTTCCACGCCGGCGAGCAGGCCGCCGAGCATCACGGAGTCGCCACCTGCGGCGAGGGCCTTGACGATGTCGCCGGAGTAGCGGATGCCGCCGTCGGCGATGAGCGGGATGTCGTAGCCCTGAAGGGCTTTATAGACGCCATAGATGGCGCTGAGTTGCGGCACGCCCACGCCGGCCACCACGCGGGTGGTGCAGATGGATCCGGGGCCTATGCCCACTTTTACGGCATCGGCGCCGTTGTCGGCAAGCAGCTTGGCCGCCTCACCCGTGGCGATGTTTCCCACCACAACGTCCACGTTATCAAAGTGTTTCTTGATTTCAACAAGCGTGTTGATCACATTTTTCGAGTGGCCGTGTGCGCTGTCGAGCACAAGGGCGTCCACACCGGCCTCCACGAGGGCTTCGGCACGCTGCACCGCATCGGCGGTGATGCCGATGCCGGCAGCCACCCGCAGCCGTCCTTGAGCATCTTTACAGGCGAACGGTTTATCTTTGGCCTTTGTTATGTCCTTGTAAGTGATTAAACCTAAGAGAGTTCCGTCCTCTGCCACAACTGGGAGCTTTTCAATCTTGTGCTCCTGCAGAATGTCGGCGGCGCGATACAGGTCGGTGTTCCGGGTCGTGGTGATTAGCCCCTCCTTCGTCATCACGTCGCAGATGTTGCGGTTGAAGTTTTTTTCGAAGCGGAGGTCGCGGTTGGTGACGATGCCGACCAGGATGTTTTTTTCGTCCACCACAGGGATACCGCCGATGTGATAGTCTGCCATGATGCGCAGGGCGTCGCCCACGGTCTTGTCGGGCGTGATGGTCACTGGTGCGTTGATCATGCCGTTCTCGGCACGTTTCACCGACGCCACTTGTTTGGCTTGTTCGGTGATTGACATGTTCTTGTGAATCACGCCAATGCCGCCTTCACGGGCAATGGAAATGGCCATCTTCGACTCTGTGACCGTGTCCATGGCCGCAGAGACAAACGGCAGGTTCAGATGTATGTTGCGCGTGAACCGCGTTCTCAAATCAATCTCTTTAGGAAGCACTTCCGAATATGCCGGAATCAAAAGCACATCGTCAAAAGTCAACCCTTCTAATGCTATTCTTTCTGTGATAAAGGACATAATGGACTATATTTTATTTTCGTGCAAAAATACGAAAATTATAATATGTACCGACACTTGCCAAAAATATATTTTCAGTTCCTACCTGTCGATGTATAAAATCTTGGTTCTCACATCAGGGAATCCCATCTTTTCCAAGCATTTTTGATATTCTTCAAGTTGCGCTTCATATTCGGTTTTGTGTTCACTGCCCGTCTTGTAGTCGATGATCATGACATGGTCGGGCTTCAGGATGATGCGGTCGGGACGCCGCACTTCGCCAGAATCTGTAATGATGGATGCTTCGTTCAACACCTTGTCCTCGTCGTTCGGGTAGAAATAAGGGCGAAGGTTCTCGTCAGACCAAGTGATTTCAAATAAATGGAGGAGTCGCGCACGTATTTCCGCAGATTCTCCCTGCACCAATTTCTCCCGTTTTTCTTTCGTGTCGGGAAAGAGTGTTAATTTTTGCAAAAACGAATGGATGTATGTGCCTTTTTCTTGGGATTCGGTATTGGATTCCGAAGGGACCACTTTGATGTGTTCGTTTGCTTCAAAATAAAGCTCCGAGCAGGTGACCTGGATAGGTGGTGCTGACTTTTGGGGCTCGTCGGGCTGTTTTTGATTTTTCCAGTTGAAGTCGCCGAAATAAGGGATGTCGTTTTCCTTTTTCAACGTTTCGGAAAATTCCTTCAAGATTTTTTTTACGTTTGTTTTGCCGTTTTGTTCCTCAGAGCCTTCGCTTTGTTTCGATTTCGCGCCTTCCGTGAAGTCCGCAATGACGTACAGCATGTCGCGCGCACGGGTGAAATCGACATACCACAGATTCAGGGCATCCAGTTCTTCCTTTTGCTGTTCTTTTTCATAATCATCTTGAAAATCAGAGTATTTCATGTCTTTTGCATGTCTCATATAGCAGCTGAGGCCGGAGGTTTTGTCTTTTACCCAATAGTGGGTGTCGTTGCGGTTGGACGTGGTGCATTGGGTGATGACGACAGGGAACTCCAGTCCCTTGGAAGCGTGGATGGTCATCAGCCTCACGGCATCGGAGGAACCCGCCAGCGAAAGTCGTGGAATGGTTTCGCGATACCTGTTCATGTCGTTCCACCAGACAAGGAAGTTGGCGGTGGCGGCGACCTGCGTCTGCGTATATTCATGCACGCGGTCGAGAAAATCGGCGATGAAGGGGTCAGCCTCCACGGGGAATCTGTAAAATTGCAGAATTTCCTTCACTGCAATGGGAAACGGGCTTTTGTCCCAGGAATCCAGTGTGGACTTAAAATCTTGGATATCAAAATGTTTTTCCAGAATCTTGAAAAAACCGCTTTTCTGCAAATCGCACCATAGAATGTTGGGATCAAGATGATTTTTATGGGCGAGGTATTGGATTATGGTTGCCTGCGACAGAATGTCGTTGGGGTTGGTAAGGATTCGTAAAGTGCTGATAATGACGTTTATATTCGGATTATCACAAAGCTGTAAGGATTCGGAAGTGACAACGGGGATTCCGGCAAGCATCAGGTTCCGGGCAAGTTCGTTGCATTTTCCCCTGCCACTGAGCAAGACGGTTATGTCTTGGAACGCGTAGCCTCGCTTTCGGGCGTCCAGCACCGCATAGATGGTTTCGGCTGCCATGGGCGGAAGCTTTAGGTAAATTTCTTCATAAAAATCGTTTTCGCATTCCGGCCATATTTTCCGAATGTCTTTGTAATCCTGCTTGTTGTAGCCGTAAAGCTGTACTAATCCCCCTTCTTTTCCTGGTCGGGTCTTCTGTTCCACTTCCTTATAGTACTCTTCCCAGCCTTCTTGTTCGGCGTAGTGTTTGAAGAACTTGTTGTTGAATTCTATCACGGCGGATTGTGAACGGAAGTTAGTGGTGAGAGGGGTGTAATGAAAGGCTGTTTTGTCGTGGAGCAACGATGCGACATCCCTGTCAGCGCTTTGTTTTAGGCGGTTATAGTCTGAAAGGTTGTAAAACAGTTCCACTTCACCGTTGCGGAACCTGTATATTGATTGCTTGACATCTCCAAACAGTGTCAAGTTTCCATTGTTGCTCAACACGTTGAAAATCAATGGTTTCATATCAAACCATTGCATAAGGGATGTGTCTTGGAATTCATCGATGAACAGGTTTTGGTAGCGGTCCATCTTCTCGAACAGACTGTCACCGCCTCCATTTTCGATTTCATCGCTCAACAGCGGGTTGCTTTCGGACAGGAAGAAGGAATTGGTCTGATTCTTTATGTTTTCAATATGGTCACGCAAGGCGTTCAGCACCAGCAGGTAGTTGGCGTTTTGGGAAAGCAATCGGTAAGAAAAGAAAGATTTAGCATTTTTTAACACTATATCCCTGATTTGCTCGAAAATGTCATTCAGTTGGTTGGAATAGTGCTCTTTCTGACTTTTGTGGCGCTCCTTCATGGAGGTGCTCCAGTTCTTAGGGTAGGCGAGAGCCTTGTCCACATTCATGGGTTTGTGGCACTTGCTGTTTTCAAAACCCTTTTCCAATTGAAAAGGGTCGTCGGCGATGTGGTCGAACCATTGGTCCCATTTGTAGGTTTGATTGGCTTTAAGACCTTCTTGTTCAGCTGATTGCAGAATTTGAAGAGCTTTTTTCGCCCATGGTTCCACTTGTTTTTTGCAGGTTTCGAGAATATGGTGCTGCTCTTGTTTCCAGAAATCTGTAATGATTGATAAATCAGAAAGTTCAGGAAACAGTTTGAGATGCGGATGACTCTTTTCTGCATCGTAGTAGATGATGGCGAGGGCTTTTGACAGGAATCGATGGATGTTTGCGCCGCCCTTCTCTTCCAGTTGTTGCAATAGTTCCTTAACCACCACATTGAACTGATTTTGATTATTTGGCAACTCGCAGACATACTGCTCGATGGCCATTCTGAAGAAATCTGTCAGGCGGATTTGCACGGCATAGTTCATGCTGAGGTTGAAAAGGAGTGCCGAGGAGCGGATGACGCGTTGAATGAAACTGTCTATTGTCGTGATGCTGAAACGTGCATAGTCATATAAAATGCTATGTAGCAATGATTTTGAAGTTTCTCTAATAAACAAGAAACATTCCTCTTCCGAGAAAGGGTGTGCCGCTCCGAAAACTTTCTTGCACAGATTGTTGAAGTCGTTTTGGTCAAGTTCCGTAATGTTTTGCGCGAAAGCAAATCTGTTGAGCTGCTTCACCACCCGTTCTTTCATCTCGGCGGCGGCATTGTTGGTGAATGTGATGGCCAGAATGCGTTGGAAATCAGTGCACGAGGGACATTCAAAATGGCGATGGTCCAGTTGATTGGCAAAACGTCTCAGATGAGGTTTGAGGCAGGTGGCGAGATAGTCGAGCACCAGATTGTAGGTTTTTCCGGAGCCTGCGGAGGCGGAATAGACAGTGAGCATTGGAAGGGTTAATGGGTTAGGGTTAGTTGGTTTTGAAGGTATAGGAGATTTGGGCGAGATCGGCGTTTGCCTTGACGATTTTCTGCTTGAGGTTTTGTTTGAAGTTCACCACTTTGGCCATCATTTCGGGATTGTTGACGCTGAGCATTTGCAGGGCGAGGATGGCAGCGTTCTGTGCCCCATTGATGGCGACGGTGGCCACAGGGATTCCCGGAGGCATCTGCAGCATGGCGAGGGCGGCGTCCATGCCTTCGAGCGACGACTTGATGGGCACGCCGATGACGGGCAGGGGGGTCATTGCGGCGATGACACCGGGCAGATGGGCGGCCATGCCCGCACCGGCGATGATTATCTTGATGCCGCGCTCGTGGGCATGTTTGGCGTATTGTGCCACCTCATCCGGTGTGCGGTGCGCCGAAAGGGCCAACACCTCAAACGGGATTTCCTGATTGTCAAAAAATTTGCAGGCCGCCTCCATCACCGGAAGGTCGGAGGTGCTGCCCATGATAATACTGACTAAAGCTTGCATGTCTTTTCTTTTTTAAGGTTAATTTCAGAAGCGCAAAAATACACATTTTCCTTAACCTTTTTTTTGTACCTTTGCGCCCTCAAATTTTAAAGTGAAAAGAATGATAAAAAAATACGCTCTCTCTTTGCTGATGCTGGCATGCAGTGTTGTCGCATTTTCTCAAAACGCTGTTTTAAAAGGCTTTACCTACGATGAGTCTTCGGGCGAAATCTTGCCTTATAGTACTATCCAGCTGATGGGCACCGGATACGGCACTCTTTCCGATGCTTCGGGAGCATTCCTCATCAATAAAATTCCGGCCGGTACCTATACGGTCAAAGTGTCCCATTTGGGATATAACGATTTCATTGACACCGTCACTTTTGCAAGCAGCGGATCCGTAACCAAACGCTACAACATATCTCCAAACACACAAACACTTGATGCTGTGCAGATTATGGGCGAAAACACGCAGAAGGTGCAGGAGACGCGCACCGCTGTCATCAGTGTGACTCCCAAGGACATGAGCAAGATGCCGGCTATTGGCGGACAGCCTGACTTCGCACAATACCTGCAGGTGTTGCCCGGCATCATCTCCACTGGCGACCAAGGCGGACAGCTCTATGTGCGTGGCGGCACCCCCGTGCAAAATATGCTCCTCCTCGACGGCATGATCCTGTACAACCCCTTCCACTCCATCGGCATCTTTTCCGTCTTCGACATGGACATCATGAGCAGTGCGGATGTCTATACTGGCGGATTCGGTGCGGAGTTCGGCGGCCGTATCTCTTCCGTGATGGACATCAAAACCCGCGACGGCAACAAGAAGCGACTGGCCGGCAAGGTCGATTTGAGCAACATCGGGGCGCAGCTGCTCCTCGAAGGCCCGCTGCTGAAGCTCAAGGATGACCGGAAGACCGCCATCAGTTTCATCCTCTCTGGCAAGGGCTCCTTCCTTGAACAATCTTCCAAAGTCTTCTATCCTTACGTGAAAAATGCCGAAGGATTGCCTTACACTTTCCTCGACCTCTACGGTAAAGTTACGCTCTCCACCCGGAACGGCTCTCGCTGGAACATCTTCGGATTCAATTACGATGACCGTGTAAAATACAATTCCATAGCGAACTACGGTTGGGATAACTGGGGTATCGGAACCAACTTCCTCATCGTGCCCGGCGATGCACCCACTACCCTTGAAGGCTCGCTCTCCTACTCCAAATATGAGTCCGAACTTCAAGACGCCAATTTCGACCCGCGCAGGAGCTCCATGGACGGATTCACCTTCAATTTCGGTTTCAACTACTACCTCGGTAAAAGCCTGCTGAAGGTTGGTATCGATGTGGTCGGGTACAACACTAACTACGAATATTATACTATTTATCATTCCCAGCGTAAAATCGAAGACCACACCACCGACATGTCGCTGTTTGTTAAATATAAGTACAATTTCCGCAATAAACTGTTGATTGAACCGGGCTTCCGGTTGCAGTATTATTACTCCCTCGGCGAAGTCTCGCCTGAGCCCCGTTTGGCTATTAAGTACAATATATTGAATAACTTGCGTTTAAAACTGGCGGCGGGCATGTATTCACAGAACTTGGTGGCTGTTACGTCTGACCAAGATGTGGTGAGCCTGTTCAATGGTTTCGTCTCTTCGCCGTTGGAGAGTGCGTTGCTGCCCGAGACCTTGATTGGCGACGACAAGGAAATCAAGGGCCGTCTGCAGAAATCGCAGCACGTCATTCTCGGACTGGAATACGACCCCATCAGCCCGCTGAGCATCAACATTGAAGGCTATTACAAACATTTCTCGCAGCTGATTTCCGCCAACCGTTACAAGATGGTGGACACGGATAGTGAGTTCATTTGGGAGAAAGGAGATGCCTATGGTGGCGACATTTCCGTGAAATATGAGCAGAAAGGCGTTTACCTTTGGTTTGTCTATTCGTTGGGTTGGGTGAAGCGCAACGACGGTGTCGTCACCTACTATCCACATTTCGACCGCCGCCACAACATCAACCTGGTGGCTTCCTATTCGTTCGGCAAACGTCGTTCTTGGGAAATCAACGCACGTTGGAATTTCGGTACTGGTTTCCCGTTCACGCAGACGCAGGCTTACTATCCGCACTACGACCCGAGCCAAATCAACGACAACTATGTGACCAACAACGAGGATGTCTATTTCCTCCTTGCCGGTTTCAACCAGTCGCGCCTGCCCAGCTACCATCGTCTCGATATCGGCGCGAAGAAGAAATTCTACCTCGGTCAGCGGCACACGCTCGAAGCCAGTGTCTCCATGACCAATGTCTATAATTATCGCAATATCTTCTACGTCAACCGAAACACGAACGACATCGTCTATCAGTTGCCGTTCCTTTACTACTTTGGCTTGACGTGGAGGTTCTGACAAAAGGGAACAGTGGCTTTTGTGATTCCAGAAATTGCAGATTTTGAGATGGAGTTTTTCCATTTTGTGTAATAAAATATCTCAGTTAGATTTCCATGGAGATTCAAATGCTAAAAAAAAGAATATGTAAACTATTGTTAGTAAGGTAATTATAACAAAAAGAAAAAAATATTCAGTTTGGTGACGAGCAATTGAAAAAAAGTGTATTTTTGCGCCATCAAACAATGAACGGATCGGTAGTTCAGTTTGGTTAGAATACATGCCTGTCACGCATGGGGTCGCGAGTTCGAGTCTCGTCCGGTCCGCAAAAGAAAAGGAGAAATTTATGTTTCTCCTTTTTTTGTTGTATCCCCTATAGAGTTGCCACAATGCGACAGCCCTACAGACAGCAACACTAAGTGCCAATGACTAACTACTCACTATCCTTCACACACCTTACCGAATGTCCATAGCACTTGTATTCCAGGTAATTGTAGCTTTCGTTCTTGAAGTCGTAGATGATGCAGCACCAGGCTTCATTGCGGCTGAAGTTGTCGGCACTCCAAAAGTAAGTCTGGTAGCCGGCATACTGGTAGCCGTTTTCGGTGAATGCGCCGGCGGGCGTGGCATCGAAGCCGGACTTGGCACAGTCGATGGAATAGTAGGGTTCCCACATCTGGGTGGAAGCTCTCATAGCCTCGCCGGCCACGTGGTGACCGCCCAATGTTGTGAACAGCAGGTCCCAGTCCCCGTTGTTCGGCAGATGCCATCCTTCGGGGCAAATGCCGCGAACGATACGGGTCATCGATTTTCCGCTGTTTTGGTGTGCGGGCAGATCCATGGCCGCCGTCCAGTTGTAGAGTATGCCATGCCGAAGGTCTGTCGGGGTGGCGTAATAGGCCGCATATTCAGGCTGTGATGCAGTAAAATAGGGGTTGAAATACCATCTTACCCCAGTCGGGGAGGATTTGCAACGCATATTCTCCGCCATCCAGCATTGCGAGCCGATTTGCACAGTGCGGTAAACATTTCCCTCATGGTCTTTCACAATCGGTGCCGACGGGCAGAACGAATAGCGCCCTTCCTTTTGCTGCGCCGATAGGGTAAGGGAGACACACGTGAAAAAGAAAAACAATAGCACGAGAGGGGTGAAGATCACTTTATGTAAAAACATAGAGACGCAAAATTTTGCGTCTCTACAATATGAGTGGGAAGATAATATCATAAAAATGTTTAATACTTCGTCAGTGACTCGAACTTTTCGAGGTTCTTAAGGGCGATGGCAGTGCCGCGTGCCACGGCGCGGAGCGGGTCTTCCACCACATGCACGGGAAGTTGTGTGATTTTGTTGATGCGTTTGTCGAGGCCGCGCAGCAGCGAGCCGCCGCCGGCAAGGTAGATGCCTGTCTTGAAGATATCAGCCGACAGCTCGGGCGGAGTGACGTTCAACGCCTGCATTACCGCATCCTCGATGGAGTTGATGGAATTGTTGAGGGCGGTGGCGATTTCCTGGTAGTTGATCATGATGCTACGCGGAATCCCGTGCACCAGGTCGCGGCCATAGACCTCATAGTCGGCGGGCGGGTTGTCCAAATGCGTGATGGCAGCGCCCACGTTGATTTTGATCTGTTCGGCCGTCGGGATGCCGATGTCGAGGTTATGCTCACGGCGCATGAACTCCTTGATGTCCGTGTTGAGACGGTCGCCAGCCACCTGCACCGATTTTTTGGAGGCGATGGAACCGAGGGCGATGACGGCCACCTCGCTGGTGCCGCCGCCGATGTCGATAATCATGTTGCCGTTGGCGTCCAGCACGTCAATGCCGCTGCCGATAGCGGCAGCCATCGGCTCGTAAATCAGGCGGACTTCCTTGGCGCCGGCCTGTTCCGCCGACTCGCGCACAGCACGCTCCTCCACCTCCGTGATGCCGGAAGGGATGCAGATGATCATCTTCATGGCCGGGGTGATCAGCGAATGTTTGGTGTTGGTCATCTTGATGAACTCACGCAACATCAGCTCCGTGGGCTGGAAGTCAGCGATGACCCCGTTGCGCAGGGGACGGACCGTATATATCTCGCCAGAGGTCTTGCCCTCCATCATCAGCGCTTTCTTGCCGACCGCCACAACGGATTTCGTGCGGGAGTCGATAGCAATGATGGACGGTTCATCCACCACTACCTTGTTGTCGTGCAAAATGACCGTGTTGGCAGTGCCCAAATCTATGGCTATCTCTCTGGTAAACAATGAAAACAAACCCATTTTATGTATTCTTTTTATAAACTTGCAAAAATATAAAATTTATTTGGATTTTACGTGTTGTGGGATAAAAAGTTACACGAAAGGTTAGGGGTAAGGATTAAAGGTTGACGAGTAAACGAGTGGAAAGTAAAAATTGGTACTTTTGCCATCTGGTTTATTGTTTTATAACGTGTTAATTATTAGAGTTATGAGAATATTTTTTGCGTTGCTACTTCCAATAGTCTTTTTGTCGGGCGGCGGCATTTGGTCATGGAGTGCATTTTCCGCGCATCAGCAAGAAGCGATTCAGACCGAGCCAAGTGCTGACACCCTCACGCTGATGTTCATCGGCGATGTGATGTCGCACAGTCCGCAGGTGACTGCGGCGAAATTGGCGGATGGTACATACGACTACGCGCCGTGCTACCGTTTTCTCGCACCCTACATCGCCTCGGCGGATCTCTGCATTGCCAACATGGAGGTGCCGCTTGCGGGCGAACCCTATACTGGCTACCCGCAGTTCTCCTGTCCCGACCAAATGATGTCGCAGCTCTTTGATGCAGGTGTGGATGTCTTCCTGACCTCTAACAACCACACGTGCGACAAAGGGGCGAAGGGACTGCGCCGCACCATCCACGTCATGGACAGCCTCGGCATCCCGCATGTGGGCACTTACCTCGACAGCGCGGACTTCAACCGACGCAATCCGTTGATTATCGATAAAAACGGCTTTCGCATAGCCATACTGAACTATACGTATGGCACAAACGGGATTCCCGCACCCAAACCGTTTATTGTCAATTTGTTGGATTCTGCCTCTATCGCCCGTGACGTGGCTCGCGCCAAGGAGCTGGAAGCCGACTTCATCGTGGTGATGCCGCATTGGGGCATCGAATATGAACGGCACCAAAACAAGGCGCAGGAGCGTTTCGCGCGATATATGTATGAATGTGATGCGGACATGGTGGTGGGCGGGCATCCGCATGTGGTGCAGCCCATCACGTTGGAAAACAGAAACGAACAGGGTGTGGCACAGCGTGTTACAGCATATTCGTTAGGTAATTTCGTTTCGAACCAACGCAAACGCTACACCGATGGCGGCATCATTGTGAAATGCGAGATTGTCAAGCAATCTTCCGGAGAACAGCAGATTACAAGTTACGAATATCTCCCTTATTGGGTTTATAAAGGTATATGCCAAGGGATGTACCAATACCACATCCTCCCCGCAAAACATGCGGTGGAAAATTGCGCATGGTATAACATCCACGGTGTGGACTCCGTGGCGTTAAACCAATTTTACGAAGATACGAAAGCGCTGATTGACAGCGTTCCCGAATCGATGTTTAGTTTTTCTTCAGCGACTCGATAACGCCTTTCACCTCATCGCCGGCCTCGTCAACAGCATTGTTGAAATCTTGGAGAATCAGGTGGGCTTTGGCTTGGGCGAAATAGCCCTTGCACTCGCCTTTCAGCTCGTTCACGTGCGTGGTCTCCTCACCGGAGAGCTCCTTTTTTTCCACCTTGGCGACATACTTTTCGAATTTGGCCTGTGCCTTCTCCAAGTCGGAGGCGGAATAGTTTTGGTATTCCTGCTCCACCAGGGCGGTAAATTTCTCCAATTTCTTGATTTTCGCAGACTTGCTATTGCAAACTAACAAGACAATGGCCAGAACTACGACTGCGCATACTGCCGCGATAATCAGATTTCGTGTTTTTTTCTCTTCCATTTTGGTATTCAATTTAATTATAGTTTCGATTATTTCAAAAAAACTTGCAAAAGTAATATTTTAATCGGTTGTGATACATCGTCTGAACGGAAATCTTCTTCAGAAAATTCCTAATTGTTCAGAACCCGGTCCAGAAGGTTTCCCAGAGTTTGTGTTCCATTTCCTGCCAAGTTTGGCGGGTGGCGCCGGCAAAGTCCGCGCTATACTGGTTGAGCAGTTTCTGTGCTTCTTCTTTCTTACCGTCATTCAACAGGTTTACGGCCTTTTTCTCCACTGCGGGCAGTTCCTCGAACGCTTTGTCTTCATAGCGCATAATATTGGCCATCATCATGTCTTTTGCGCGGCCCCAGCGGACTTGCGCCAGTTTGTTGGCTTTGCGGTAGTGCCACAGCACGGCGTTTTCGTTGTAGCGGTAGTGGCCGCACACGTTGAACCCGGCGGGCATCTTGGTGGCACCGGCGTAAATCGGGATGCGCGGGCTTTGGCCGGGATTCTCCACGGAGAACCAGCAGAGGCCGCCCACCTCGTCGGGCAGCCAGTCGCGGCACTGCATGATGAACGAGTAGGAGCACCACGACATCGCCACGCCTCTGTAAAACGTGACCGTGCCGGGTTTCAGGAAGTTGTACATCGCACGCTCGTTGCCGTCCATCCACGGGTTGGCGTTCGGGCAGATGATGGTGTCCTTGTAGGGGTTTCCATTCTTGTCTTTGCGGTTCACTTCCATTTTGAGGTTGCCTACCTGGTCGAGCACGGTGCCTTCGTAAGTGGCTCTGAACAAGGCCATCACATCGCGCACATCCACCTTTTTCTCCGGTTTCACCGAGAAGGGCAGTGCCTCGGCGTTGAGATCGAGATTCAATGACGGGGCCAACTCGTTGAAGATATACCACTCGCGCTCCTTGTGGTTTTTGCCTTCGGCGTAGGAAGCGTTGAAGGCTTTCCACCAAAGAAAATCACCTTTGCCGTCCCAGAGACCGTACTTCTTGGCCACCTTTTCGATATTGTCGGAACAGAGGAAGTTGTTCTTGTCTTTGCGGTTGAGTTTGCCGATGCGCGGCACGTTGCAGCTTACGGCCACTTCATCGTCGGGCACGCGCTGCGCCACCCACATCCCGCCGATCACGTCGGGTCCCTCGCCGAGGATCTCCATCTGCCACACCTCGTTCTTGTCGGCGATGGTGATGCACTCGCCACCGTCGGCATAGCCGTACTGCTTCACCAGGTCACCGATGAGCAGAATGGCTTCGCGGGCAGTCGTACACCGCTGTAAAGCAACCCGTTGCAGCTCCTCAATCATGAACATGGCGTTGCTGTTCACCAGGGTGTCGGGACCGGAGAAGGTGCTCTCGCCCATGGCTAACTGGTGCTCGTTCATGCACGGGTAGGCGGTGTTCATGTAGGCGTAGGTGTGCGCGGCTTCGGGGATTTCGCCGGCCAGCACCAAGTTTTCCATGCTTTTGGGCGTTTCAGTGTGCATAGTGCCCTTATAGACCTTGTGCATGGTACCGGGTTTGTGGTCGGCGGCCGGCTCGATGGTCACCCACGTGCGATACTTGCTGTCGCAGGTGTGCGAGGTGATGACCGAACCATCGGCGGAAGCCTTCTTGCCCACCATGATGGAGGTGCAGTTCGCGCCCACAAGCTCTTCGTTCTGGGCGAAACCTGTTTGCGTAAAACCCCATAAAATCAGGGCAAAAAAGAGGAACAGTTTCTTCATTTCTTAGCTTTTTGATATTGCGGCAAAGATACTATTTTTACCGCACCACCGTCACACTCCCTTTCACCGTCTTCGCTTTCTCCCCGCGGCTTTTGTAGGACACCACCACCGCATAGACCCCGTCGATGGCGTTGGTGCCGTCCCAGCCGAAGGTCTTTTCCTCCGTGCGGAACACCAATGTGCCCCAGCGGTTGTAGATCTCCATCCGGTACTCCTCGATTTCGTCGGGGTAGCTGAAGACGGGCAGGAAGACCCCATTGCGCCCGTTTCGGTCGGGGGTGAAGGCGTTGGGCAGGTAGAGTTCCTGCGCGCAGTGCTCGTAATTGACGTTCACCGCGTCCCAGTGGGAGAAACACTTGTTGCTCACCTCCACGCTGTAGGTTCCCGGTCCGCGCACCACATAGACTGGCTGTGTACTGCCGTCCTGCCACAGATAGTCGCAGTAGGGTGTCTCCGCGCTGAGGGTCAAGATTTTGCCCTCGCACAGCGTTGTGTCGGGGCCGAGACTCACGGTGAAATCCTTCAGGTAGCCGACGTTGATGGTGTCGCTTGCCCCGAGGCAGTGGTCGGTGATGACCACCCAGTAGTCGCCGTCCTGCCAGACCGTGTAGGTGGTGTTGGTGCTGCCGTCCTGCCAGAAGTACTGCGCGGGGTGCGGCTGCGTGGCGTCTAACAGCAGGGTGGCGAGCTCGCAGAGGATGCTGTCGTGGCCGAAATCCACCGCCGACTGCCCGTAGAGGCTGACGTGGAAGCTGTCGCTCTCGGCGCGGCAGCCGATGTTGGTGACGGCCACCTGGTAGGTGCCGGCGGAATCCACCGTGATGGCGGGCGTGGTCGCGCCGTTGCTCCAGAGGTAGGAGAGCGCATCCGGCTGTTCCGCGGAGAGGGTCGCGCCGGCGCACACGATGGTGTCGTGCGCGACGGTCAGCAGCGGCGGCGGCACCACGGCCACGAACGTCGTGGTGGTGTCGGGGCAGTCGTAGTGGAGGATGCACTGCACAGTGAAGGTGTCCAAGGCGGCGAGCAGGAACGAGTAGGCGTCGCCAAGGTGGGAGACCCCATCGACAATCCACTCCACGGGCACCGAAGCGGGGTTGTGCTCCACAAGGAGGGCGAG
>Ga0310697_10002875_pt1 | contig 17816 bp, 12 predicted proteins | sample 172DNAGHGlowgp2_FD_203883 | JGI IMG/M metagenome (GOLD analysis project Ga0310697, IMG submission 203883) | Sheep rumen microbial communities from Palmerston North, Manawatu-Wanganui, New Zealand - 1728 DNA GHGlow gp2 (v2) (version 2) | ecosystem: Host-associated > Mammals > Digestive system >... | reverse complement strand
CGTTGGTTGAGGAGTTCGGCGCGGACGCAATCAGATATTTTTTGCTAAGGGAGATAACTTTAGGGCTTGACGGCAATTTTAATCGCGATGCTTTGATTCAAAGGATTAACGCCGACCTCGCCAACGATTTAGGAAATCTTTTACACCGAACTTTAAACATGATTGGCAAATTCCAAAAGAAAATTCTTCTGCCGTCAACGGAAGGAACCGACCTTGATAAAAATTTCCGTCAAGAGGCACTCGACACGGCAAAAGATTATCGCAAGCTAATGGAGGGCATTCAACTTTCAGACGCGATTAAGCTTGTGTGGAAGTTCATCGGACGGGCGAACAAGTACATTGACGAAACCGCGCCTTGGAAACTCGCTAAGGACGAAAATCAGCGGCAAGAGCTTGCGAACGTCCTTTATAACCTCGCCGAGTCGCTTAGGATTGTCAGCATATTGATTGAACCGTTCATGCCGTCGACAGCGGAAAAAATTCGCGCTCAGCTCAACTTATCATCGGAACTTAGACTTGATGACGCAGAGAATTTCGGACTGCTTGAACCCAATCACGAAGTCGGCAAGCCTGAGCAACTTTTCCCGCGCATTGTGATTGAGAAGTCATGAAGTTCTTAATTGTTCTCCTGTTGACAGTCGCGACGCTTTTAAGTCCCACAAAAGTTTTAGCGGCTGATGCATGGGCGGTAGCGGCGGAGGCTCTCGGAGTTTTGGCGGCTTATCAATCGTCGTTAAGGGAAATGCTCGCACTGGGCAACAATGTCGATGCTCAAATGTCCGTTCGCAAGCAGGATATGGAAAAGAACGGCACCGATAAGAATAAGCATGATGTCGAAGTTGTTGATTCGGTTATGCGGCGGCTAGTTAATGACGGTCAATACGAACTCAAGATAAACTCGTTGCCGTTCGTGTGGCATGTCAACGACGATGATAAATTCAACGCCGCCTGCTACCCGATGAATTATATCAGCGTCAATCGCGGGCTGGTCAGAGGCTTGAACCTCGACGAGAATCAAATTGCCGCAGTGCTTGCCCACGAGATGACGCACGGTCTTGAACAGCATTCCGCAAAAAGTTATGCACAAGCCGTAGCTCAACAGCTCGGCGCGATGATGATTGGCATGAACGCGGATAACGGCTCGAACATTGATTGGGGAAAATTCTCCGCGATGGTTGATTACTCGATTGCTAAGAATATCAATGTTCCTGTCGAGTACGCGGCGGACGAGGGCGGCTTCTACCTGATGACGAGTGCAGGCTTTAATCCTGGAGGCGGCGCGGCGGCTATGAATCGTTTGGGCTATTATGTTCGATACGAGACGCAAAACATTTTAGAATATGACGTGCATGATGAGCCGAGCGAGCAAACTTTCAGCGACCACCCCGACACCGATAAGCGCGAAGCTAAGCTTGCGGAATTGATGACGGCTTACGGCGGCGGACATGTCAAGGTTCGTAAGATTGACCGAGCCTATCAAGTGACGATTGACGGCTTTGAAGTCTTTTACTCAATGAACATAGGCGACGACATCAACAGCGCGGCGGCTAATGCTTACTACTTGGCGGGAGGCTTGTCGAGGGCTTTCCATGATTACGATTCGATTGACGGCTGGAACTTTCGACGCGTCGACAATCAAACAGACTTCCTCAACGATGACTTTGCTTATCGGGAGCTTAGGGAGTTGTCCAGACTTTACAATCTCGGCGATAAGATTCAAACGGCAGTCAAGAAGGCTTACTATTTCGAGAGTCCGCGCATTCGTCAACGTATTCATGAGGCGGACGAGGCTCGCAAACTTGCTTGGGCTAAGATAAAAGACGCTACTGACTCTGCCAAAGCTAAGGACGTAAAGAAGCTCCGAGTAAACGCCGACATCTATAATGATCATGGGCAGGGCGAACTTGCTTTAAAGGAGATTGAACGAGCCTTGAACGCGACGAATCAAGACGACGTTGCCGAGTGTTTAGGAATTCGCGGACGGGCTAAGGCGATTGTTGGCGACTACGACGGCGCACTTGTCGACGCGGACGCAGCTGTTGATAAAGACCCGAAGAACCTTTACAATTTCTTAAATCGGGCGGACGTTCGGCATATGCGCGGCGAACTTGAACTTGCGCTTGAAGACATTGACCGAGCCTTGACGCTTGACGATAAGAATCCGATTGCCTACAAGTTGCGGGGCGACATTTTCGACGAGAGCGGACAAGCTGATAAAGCAGAGGCTAGCTATCGTAAAGTCTATGAGCTGACGAAACATAATCCGCACGCAATCCCGCTGACGTACTTGGAAAAGATTGACCCGCAAGCGGCTGATAAACTTCGTAAAGAAAAGGAGAAAAAGGCTAAGCAAGATGATTGAACCATTCGATAAAATAATTTTTGTGACGCGACCAGTCTTCCCAACGATTGAGGAAGTCACGGACAAGCTACGCGACATTTGGGCGGCGCAGTGGCTCACTAACAATGGACCCCAGCACACGATGCTTGAAAAAGAGCTTAAAGCGTTCCTTAAAGTACCGTATCTATCGCTGTTCAACAACGGGACGATTGCGCTTATAGTTGCCTGTCAAAGCTTGCGACTAAGTGGACAAGTCATCACGACGCCTTTTACGTTCGCAGCAACACCGCACGTGCTTAGTTGGAATAATATCGCGCCGATATTCTGCGACATAGACGAAGAGACGATGAACATTGACGCCGATAAGATTGAGTCGATGATAACACCTAAGACAACGGCGATATTGCCTGTGCATGTCTTCGGGATACCGTGCGACGTGGAAAAGATTCAGGAGGTCGCTGACCGCTACGGCTTACGAGTCGTCTACGACGCGGCGCATACGTTCGGCGTTGAGATTGGCGGGCGGGGCATTGGGACGTTTGGTGATATTTCAATGCTGAGTTTTCACGCGACGAAACTTTATCACACGGTCGAGGGCGGCGCGCTTGTCATGCATGACGAGCACACTAAGCAACGGATTGACCTGCTAAAGAACTTCGGTATAAAGAACGAGGAAGAAGTCGTTATGCCTGGCATCAATGGTAAGCTTGACGAGATGCGGGCGGCGATTGGTCGAATCATGCTAAACTACGTCGAGGGCGAACGGCTCAAACGTAAACGACTGCACGCGGTCTATAACGAGGAACTTGCCGAGGTCGAGGGCATAAAGCTCATGCCGAAGGTCGCGGATAATGTTAAACTGAACTATCAATATTACGTCGTGCGTATTGATGAGAAAATCTTCGGGCGTTCGCGGGATTATGTCTATGGGGCGTTTAAGAATTTCAACGTTTACACGCGCAAATATTTTCATCCGCTTTGCAGTGAGTTCACTTGCTATCGTCAGTTGAGTTCGTCAAGCTCAGCTAATCTTCCTGTTGCCAATGTCGTCGCTCAACAAGTATTAAGCCTTCCGATGTATGGCGAGCTGACCGAAGACGACGTTAGGAAAATTTGCGCGATACTCAAGAGCTTTAGGAGTTGATGAAATGTTTGCAACGATACGGGCGATAAGCTCATACCTGCCCGCAACGATTGAAAGTAATTCAGAACTTGTCGATAAGCGTTTCATAAAGAAAATCGGCGTGCAGTGTCGACACCTCGCGAACAAAGATGAGGCAGCGGGCGATTTGGCTTTCAATGCCGCCGAGAAACTTTTTGCCGAATATAATATTGACCGTCACGAGACGGATTTTATTTTGCTCTGCACGCAACACCCCGACCACTTGGGACCGCACACTTCAGGACACCTTCAACACCGCTTAGGCTTAAAAAAATCTGTTGGCACAATGGACATTTCGTTGGGCTGTTCGGGATATGTTTACGGGCTTGCAGTTGCTAAGGGCTTGATTGAGGCTGGGCTTGCTAAAAAAATTTTGTTCCTAACGTCGAGCGTCTACACGAAATATATCAACGTCAAAGACAAGGCAACGCGTCCATTGTTCGGCGACGGGGCAACGGCTACTTGGCTTGACGGCGGCGATAAGGAAAGTCTTCGAGCTTTTGTATTCGGCAGTGACGGTTCACGCTATGACAAACTGATCATTCCAGTCGGCGGCAGTCGTTTCATGCCAAGAGACAATCCAGAAGTCTTCGCCACTGACAACAACAGCAATTACCGTTCCAACTACGAAATTTTTATGGACGGCATGGCGATAACTTATTTCACACTCCGAGAAGTGCCGCCACTCGTTGACGCCGTGTTGAACGCCGCTAAGCTCACCCGTGCTGATTTAGATTATTGCATCTTCCACCAGGCTAACAAGTTCATGATGACTTACCTGCGTGACAAGGCGGGTTTAAACGATGTTCCCTTCCATAACGACATAGAGATGACGGGCAATTTAGTTTCGGGAAGCGTGCCACTCGCGATTGAACAGGTTATCAAAGCTCAAGGTGCGGAGGGTTTAAAGCGTGTCATGCTAGCGGGCTACGGTGTCGGCTTGAGTTGGGCGGGTTGTATCGCTGACTTGTCGGGGGTGATGAAGCTTGCCTAAGGTCACTGTGATATTGACGAGTTATAATCATGCGGCTTACGTGACGGCGGCGATTGACAGCGTGCTTAATCAGACGTTCACGGACTTTGAACTTTTAATTGTCGATGACGGCTCGCAAGACAACAGCCAAGAAGTTATCAAGACGTTCGACGACCCGCGCATAAAAATTTTTTTGTATGAGGAGAATCGCGGACCAATCCTTGCCGTAAGTGAAGCTATTAAATCTGCGAAGGGAAAATATATCGCGGTTCATCATTCGGACGACCTTTGGGCACTTGATAAATTGGAAAAGCAAGTTGCCTTCCTCGACGCCAATAAAAATTATGCCGCGTGCTTTACATGGGCTGAATTCGTCGACGAGTTTGGCAACGTTCGCGAACTTGACGACGACGACATTTATAAGAACGTCTTCGAGAAGGGCAATCGCTCGCGTGCCGAGTGGTTGAACTATTTTTTTTATAACGCTAATTGTCTTTGTCATCCAAGCGCGATGTTGCGACGCACGGCTTACGAAAAATATCATCTGCTAGACGTTCACGGCTTTTGGCAGTTGCCCGATTATTTGATGTGGATTCGTCTTTGCTTTCACGCGGAGATTTTTATTTTGCCCGAACGCCTAACTAAGTTTCGATTGCGACGAACTCGCCAAGAAAATACTTCGGCGACGACTTTTGATAAACTTGTTCGTGCTGACTTGGAATTTTATTTCATAGCGCAAGAGTTCGCCGCCAACTTCACGGACGATAAATTTTTTCTTGAAGTCTTCCCAGAGGCAAAGAGATTTTTGATTGACGGGCAGATTAATCGACGCTTTGCTTTGGCTCAACTTTACCTTGAGAAAAAATCTTTTGCAGAGACCGCTTTTGAACTTGCAGGCTTAGGACTGTTAAAAGATTTATTGAACGACCCTGACGACGCCGCGCAAATAAAAAAACTTTACGGCTACGACGAAAAAAATTTCCTTCGTGACGGCGGCTCTTTCGACGTGTTCAATCTCGCGCAAAAAAATTTAATGCTCGACACTGTAACTTTTGTCGTTCATGACGGAGATTATTTCCAAGCGGCAAAGAAAATTATTAACGTCGACACCTCAAGGAAATTTTACGGACGCATTGAGTTTGATTTGAAACGCCCGACAAAAATTTTACGCTTCGACCCGGATACAAATTTTATTTCCGTCAAGATAGATCACGCACTGATTAACGGCAAGCAGTATGCTGTTTCCGAAGACAACGCAACCGAAGTCGTCGAAGGCTTCCGCAGATTTTTGACCAGCGACCCGCAAATTATTTTCAAGACAGATAATTTGTCTGGGCATGTGACTTTCGAGATCTTTGGCGAGACGGAAAAAAATTATCCGGCGATTCTTTCTAAAAGGATGCTAGACCTAACCGAACATAACAAAGAACTTCTCACGGATAATCAACGACTGGGGCAACTAAACAAAGAACTCTTCGCGGAGAACCAACGACTGATACAACTAAAAGAATCCGCTCAAAATCTTTCTTCGTGGAAGATAGTCGAGACGCTTCACACTTTTAAAGATTGGTTACAACTCGGCGGCAAGGACAAATTCATTTCCATTGCGCATTTTTTTTATAGAACCTTACCGCTCGACACCAACAAAAAAACTTGGCTCAAGGATAAATTTTATACGACGTTTGCGCCCGTGCTGAAGAACACGCAACGTTATAAGAATTGGCAAATAGCTTGCTTGTCGAAGGGAACGACTCCGCTTAGCAGAATAAATTTCATTCAGAGCGAAGATAATTTCTTCAGTGGCGAATTGGATTCACAGCCTGGCACAATCGCTATTCAAGCGCACATTTTTTATCTTGACCTCCTCGACGAGATGGCGACTTATTGCGCGAACATGCCTTATAAGTTCGACGCGCTGATTTCGATTGTCGACGCGGCGGCGCAAGATAAAGTTCAAGGCGTCTTTAAAAAAATTCCGAACGTCGGTAAATGTATTGTACGTGTCGTGCCAAATCGCGGACGGGATGTTGCACCATTGCTTGTCGGCTTCGGAGACCTCTTGCCTAAGTATAATTTCATTGCGCACATTCATTCTAAGAAGTCTTTGTACACAGGTAGCGAGCAACAGAATTGGCGCAAATATCTTTTTGACGCTTTGCTTGGCAGTGCTGAACGTCTGCGAAAAATTTTTAAGGCGTTCGATGATAATGAGCGATTAGGTTTGGTTTATCCGCAACCTGCAACGAATATTCCTTACATTGCGTTCACGTGGCTTTCAAATCGTCAAGTCGGACAAATTCTTTTGCAAAGGCTGAACATTCCCTTCCCTAAAACAACTTACCTTGACTTCCCAGGCGGCACGATGTTTTGGGCACGTGGTAAAGCTCTACAAAAATTTTTTAAGCTTGGCTTGACGATTGAGGATTTCCCGCCCGAACAAGGTCAAAACGACGGCACGATTGCTCACGCCTTCGAGAGGTCAGTTGCGCTTGCCGTCAACTCGGAAGACATGGACTTCTACGAATTCAACGCCGCTGACGAAAGTTATTCCATTAACATTGGCGAGAAAAATCTTTGGCAATATCTTGGTCACAACGTCAAGGAAATTTCTTACGTGGCAAGTCGCGGTGAAATTGTGACGTTTGATATATTCGATACTCTTTTAATGCGAGCCGTCGCTGAGCCTTATCATGTCAATGAAATTATTCGCCTTAAGGTTGAGGATTTGCTTAGCAGGAACTTTGACTTCTCGACGTTGCGAATTAAAGCTGAGGCTGAGGCACGCAGGATTAAGGGCGGCGACGTGACTCTTGACGACATTTATAAAAGTTTTGCTAAGCTAGCCAAGCTTGACGACAAGACTTGCAAAAAGATTCGCGAGCTTGAAGTTGCCACTGAAGTTGAATTGATTCTTCCGCGCAAAGAGATTGTGACGTGGTTTAATGAACTGCGCGACAAGTACGGAAAAAAGATTTGGCTTGTCTCGGATATGTACCTGCAGACGCCCGACCTTGAACGGCTCCTTAAACGTTGCGGCGTCGAAGGCTATGACAAACTTTTAATCTCGTGTGAAACGGGTTTGCGCAAAGACACAGCGGCGATTTGGGATAAATTTATCGGCGAGGAACTTGTTGGCAAATTAATTCATGTAGGCGACAACGAGACCAGCGATATACAACTGCCCAGTGACAGAGGCTTTGATGTGTATCACGTAATGAACGCCCTTAATCTTTTTACGTTGACGCCATTTGGAAAGATGTTAGCGGAGAGTCTCGACAAAAAGAAATCTCTTTACGCGGGAATGCTTCTTGGTGTCGTGCTTGCAAAAAAATTTCAAAGCCCATTCGCGCTCAATGAACAAATGACGCCGCGACCCGGCAGAATCGTCTTGCAAAACTTTCGTGACTTCGGCTATTGGTTCTTCGGGACGCCGCTCCTTACGTTTATCCTATGGTTGATTCAATCGACGCGAGAGGACGGCATAAAAAGAATTTTGTTTCTTGCCCGCGACGGATATTTTTTGCAACCGCTCTATAAGTTCGTGTGTGACCTGCTTAATGTGGAGCCGCTACCGTCAGATTATTTTTATGCTTCGCGTAGGGCTGTGACTGTTGCTTCAATAAGGGAACTCGACGACACTGAAGACCTTTTGAGTTTGCGCTTTGAAGGGACGTTGAAACATTTCTTTAAAGTTCGTTTTGGTTTGGACGCGGGCGACGATACAAAGATTTACTTGCCCGATAACTCTACTAAGATCGTTGCTGAAGAGATTAAAAATCACGCCACAGAAATTTTATCGCACGCCGCTACTGAACGGAGCAATTACGAGCAATACATAAAAAACTTGGGCGGCTCGTTTGAAAAAGTCGGCGTCGTGGATATGGGCTATTCAGGCACGATTCAATATCATTTGCAACGGCTGACTAAAAAAATTTTCACAGGCTACTACTTCGCGACAAGCATAGTCAATCGTTTCGGCGAAGAGGCTCAAGACAGAATGCATGGTTGTTTTACTGAGAACGATGACTACGCGACGACGACTTCAGCGGTTTATAGGTATCAGCTATTGTTCGAGAGCATCTTAACCGCGCCCGATGCTCAACTGCAATATTTCGACGCTACGGGTAAACCTGTCTTTGGTGAGCCGGAGCCAGGACAAATTCATTTCGAGGAGATTAAGGAAGTTCACGAGGGCATTAAGGATTTTTGCCGCGATGTCTTGGAAACTTTCGGCGATATGATCTTGCGCGTGCCGATTGATAAAAATTTTGTCGACGCGTGGATTTATTCGTTTGTCAGAGATAAGTTTATCGTTTCGCAGGAGTTGTTTAGTATCTTCGACTTGAAGGACGAATACTGCAATACCTTGCACGGCAACGCCCTAAGTTTTTATCGAGAGGCTTTTAATTTGTAAACGACATAAAAAAATCCCTCCGCTTATAGAGGGAAATTTTTTTGCTTACTTCGCGGCGAAATCTAAGACACATTGAGGCATCTCTTCTTTATTGCAAACGTCTTCGTGCAAAACCTGCGCGGCATTGAGCACGGCAAGATTCTTTGGGACTTTAGCGGTCGTCTTCCTATTGAGCAGATTAATTTGTGCAAAGTCGTCAAGACCTTCCGTCGATAACTCCAGAGCTTCCAAGACCGAGCTTGTAAACTTATAGGGGCTGGCAGTGGCGGCACTTAGGGCGGGCGTTAAATCTTTCGTCTTACCACGATACTTGCTTAGGGCGGCGATTGAAACTGCGCTGTGCGTGTCGAGCAGATACTTAAATGAACCATAGACGCGCTTAATAAAAATTTTCGTCTCGTCTTCGGTAACGTATTCAGCGTGGAAAATTTTATCGAGTCGCGCCTTTAACGTCTTGTCGATAGTGTACTTGCCATTAGTCTGCAACGCCGCCATGTATTGGCTAATCTGTCTGAAGTCGCCGCCCGATTCATGATAAAGCAGACGTTCCAAGTTGCTTGAGATAAGAATATCCATTGACGGCGTAATCGTCTTGAAAAACTTGCGGTTGCGATTATAAGTACCCGTCGCGAAAAATTCTGTGAGGACGTTGTTGACGTTCGAGGCGCAAATTAATTTCTTGACGGGCAAACCCATTCGCAAGGCGTAGTAGGCGGCGAGAATATTTCCAAAGTTGCCGGTGGGCACGCTGATATTAATTTGGTCGCCGAGTTTAATTTGATCTGCTTTGACAAGTTCAAGATAGCCCGTGAAGTAGTAGACGATTTGCGGGACGAGACGCCCCCAGTTAATCGAGTTAGCAGAGCTGAGCTTAACTCCGAGCTTGTCGAGTTGTGCACGGATTTTTTTGTCGCCGAAGATTTTCTTAACACCGGTTTGCGCGTCGTCGAAATTTCCTCTTACTGCCGTGACGTTGACATTAGAGCCGGCTTGCGTAACCATTTGCAGACGTTGAATTTTGCTGACTCCGCCATCAGGATAGAAGACCATAATTTTAGTCTGAGGCACGTCCGCGAAACCTGCTAACGCTGCCTTACCAGTATCGCCCGAAGTCGCCACGAGGATTAAGATTGTCTTCGTCTCACCAACCTTAGCAAGAGCCATTCGCATAAGGTGCGGCAACATCTGCAAGGCAACATCTTTAAAGGCGGAAGTTGGTCCGTGCCACAGTTCCATATTGCCGACGGGTGCGACGGGATTTTTCATGTCTTGAATCAATATCGCCACCGGTACCCGTGCTGTAACGTCAAACCAATTATAAGCAAGCTCTGTGCATTCTCCGAGTTCGTCTGCTGTGTAGTCCGTTAAGTATTTGCCGAGTAACCACGCCGAGATTTGTTCGTAAGTTTTTTCCTTAAGCGCGTCGAGTTCTTCGAGTGTGACCTTTGGAATTTTTTCTGGCACGAATAATCCGCCATCCTTAGCAAGCCCCTGCAAAATTGCTTCCGCCGAGCTTATCGGTTTTATCTTTGAACGCGTGCTGATATATTTCAAGTTGACTCCTCCTTATCTTGTTCGCAATGCGTTGACTAAAATTATTGTGCTGAAGATTATCACGCCCGCCAAAGACGCTAGCGGGTGCCAAGGTATCGGCGGCGTCTCTAATGCCGTAAACAACGCAGGCGGTATTAACACAACCCACGACGCCAGCGCAAGCCAACGATTGACCTTAAGGACTTTGGCGACACTTAACATGACTTCTCTAACCGATAAGAAACTTTCTAGCGTCGGGATTTCAAAATCAAGTTTAACATCGTCCGAAGCCTTCAACGAGCCGCCCGCCAATAAAAATGATACGTCGGCACTTTTGAGCGCGGGCAAGTCGTGTTCGTCGTTGCCGATGACCGCTACGATTTTTCCTTTGGCGCGGAAGATTTGAACTTCGCGAGCTTTGCCTTCGGGCGTGAGGTTTGTGCGTATGTTATCAAGCGTAAAGTTCTTCGTGATGTAACTTGTCATCTTCTTTGGTTGAGCCGTCAGCAAAAGTGATTCGATATTTGCCGCCTTCAACGCGAACAAAAATTTTATCGCCTCGTCGTTTATTTCGTCGATAAGTGCAATGGCTCCGCGAGCTACTCTGCCCGTGCTGACGATTAAGACCGTCTTGCCCTTGACGAGCAGTTGATCAATCTTCGTGCGTAATTTCGCGCTTATCGATACGCCAAGACTTTCAAGCCATGCCAGATTGCCAACGCGCATAATCGTTCCTCGAACTGTCGCCTCGACGCCGCAACCAGCCTGCTCCGTAAAGTTCGTTGACTTCTGCAAGCGCAAACCTCTAGCCGTCGCCGTGTCATAAATCGTTCGCCCCAAAATATTTTCGGCATCAGTCTCAGTGCCCGCTGCCATTGCCAAGAGCGTCGGTTGATTCAAGCCCTCTGGCACCAAGTCCGTTATGTAGCATTCGCCGCACGTCAAGACACGATTATAAGGCAAGGCGACAACATTAACATCATTCAACGTCTTGAAAGCTTCAGGCTTATTGACCTTCACACCGAGCTTTGAAATTTTCTTCCGCAAAAGATAAAGCGTGAATGGCGACGCTAATATAAAACAAATCGGCGAGAACGCCACGAAGATTGAAAGCCCCGTCATCAATGCCGCGTTGAGTCCGCGTGTAAAGTAAAGCCATGTCGCCACGCCGCCGCTTATCAACACGTCAATTAGGAAAAGTAAAATTATCTGTCTCATGGTAATCGCTATGCTTTTCTAACTCCAGTTTCATCAAAAGTTTTCATCTCGTTAAGGGCAGTCAAAGCCGCCTCAACAATCTCAACGCCAATACAAGCCGCCTCACCGTCAAAGCCCGTCGGAGTGTCGTCGGCATTCTCGTAAACAATTAACTGCGCGGCGTGCAAGATAAACGGTCGAACTTCAGGACAAATCTTTTCGACGTAGCGGGCAATAATATCAACTGCTCCCGTGTCGACGACGATTAAAGTTGAGTTATGAGCCGCCGCTACCAATGCTCCGATAATCGCGCCTGTCATGCACTGATAATTCTTCGGGACGTGTTGCAAAAAATTTTCGGGTTTGTAACGAAGCTTGCCTTTCTTAGTCAAGAGCGCGGCAGAAAATTTATCGGCGAGCTTGTCTTCAACTAGATTACTAAGGTCAGTCAAGGCGATAATCGGCGTGTCGAAGGTTATTTCCTCCGCGAGGTTGCGTCCGAAGTTAAATGCGACGTTAAGATTTTCTTCGGGGTTGACGACGCCCAAAAATATTTTCATTCCGAACGTTCGAGTTGTCGCGCTGAAGTCCAAAGAAATATCGCGACGTGCCCCCTTAGCTTTCATGTCGTAGTTAGGATTGACAAGCGTTGGACAATTTTCAAAGTTAGCAAAGGCAAGGGCGGCATGACGTAACTTATTAGTCGGACAGTCTTCGTTGGCAATGCCGGCAACTTGAATCGCAATCTCCTCCAAGTGTCCGAGACTACCTCGCGGCTTCGTCAAGTTGTCCAAAAGTTCACGGCAATTATTCATCGGTCTATCGTGAAGGTGCGGCATCGTCTGCAAATAAAAATTAAAAGTCCTGTCCGTCGCGGCGATAAGGCTTTCCTCGTCCTCGCCCATGATACGAACATTCATTGGGTAACTGCGTGGGATATTAAGTGTCTGTGTGCTGAACGGCAACTCGATGCTTTCCATGCGGTGTTCGCTAAGGTGGAAGTCAAGCGGTATTTCCTCAATCTGAATTTCGTCGCCGAAAAATTCCCGCATGTCTTCGATAGTGTTAAGCCCTTCCACGCCATCAAGCCCCAGTTGCTTTTTAAAATTCTCAAGCGCATTGTCCTGTTCGACAAGTTCGCCGTCAAAGTCAGCATCAGGTCCGCAGACAAAAATATAAACTAAGTTATCGAGAATCCTCGCGGCGATTGATGAACCGATTGCTTCGCCAAGTGCCAAGTCAAGATTGAACATGGGCATAAGGTCAAGATGCTCAAGGATAGCTTTGTGCCCGACTTCGCGTCCGACATGTGAGGCGATAAGACATTCCACAGACTGCGGCAAAATTTCTTCAGCGACGAGTGCGGCAACAGCTGTATTGAATCCGTCAAGCACGACAACGCATTGATGATGATACGCCGCGATAATCACGCCCGCCATTGCTCCGAATTCGTAACCGCCAACTTTGGTCAGCACGTCAAGCAAACTGTCGCGATTAGGCTTATTGACTTTGAGGGCACGGCGAACAACTTCAATCTTATGGGCAAGTTTATCGTCGTCAATGTTCGAGCCACGTCCCGTAACTTTTTCCGGCGCAAGGTTCAGATAAGCGGCAGTCATAGCGGCGGCAGTTGTCGTGTTGCCAATGCCCATCTCCCCGATAAGAAAACAATTACAACCAGCCTCGATTGCTTCTTCAGCCAACTTCTTGCCAATACGAACAGACTCCATTGCCTGTTCAAAAGTCATGGCGGGTTCTTCAGCGATATTCCGAGTGCCACGAGAAATTTTTCTGTCGACGAGTCCCGGCAAGTTCGCAACGTCTGCATCAACACCGACATCAACAATGTAAAGTTCCGAGTAAGCAAACTTAGCAAAGGCATTGGCGGCGGCTCCTGCGTCAACGAGATAATTGCGCACCATGTCAGCAGTCGTAGCTTGAGGATAGGCACTGACATTTTCCTTAGCAACGCCGTTATCCGCGCAGAATATGAACGTGCACTTCTTCGACTTGCCGACGCTCCGATAAAGTTCAGCAACTTGAGTAAAGGTCATTACTTGCCCCTCCGCACTAATTTTTTTACGACCTTCGCGCCCGCATTCTTAACACGTCTTAGAGGAGCTACGCGAACTTTTATTTTAGGTTTAATCTCGCGTTCAAGTCCGAAGTCGCCGCGCTTAAGGAACGTTGACTTAATCTTATCGGGGCGAAAGTAGTTGCGGATAACTTTGGCAAGCTCTTCGGAGTCTTCGGAGTCGGTGCAAGTAAAAATATCTGCCGCGACGTATCGCAACTCTTTGTAGACGTGCAAAGCGATATGACCTTCAGCGAACGCCCCGATAATCGAGCAATGGTTTTCGTCGATAAAATCGGAAGTCAAGCGCGGCTCGCTCCCGATGACATTGCTTAACGTGGTTTTTATCTCGTCGACATTGCTAAGCCGGTTCGTGTCGCAGTTGTATAGGTCAAGGGTTAGTTGGCGTGCTAGAATCTTCATAGTGTCCTCCCAAAAATTTTTTACGCGCCGATTATAGCAGGTATCATTGAACAGCGCAAAAAACTTGAAAAAATTTTCCCGCTGAATTACAATCGCCGACATGAGCAAAAAAATTTTTTTAATCGCGGGGACTCAAGACGGTCGCAAGCTTGCCGAGTTCTTATCGGGAAAAAATTTTGACGTGACGGCTTCTGTCGTGAGTGATTACGGACGCAAACTCTTGGAGACCTGCGCGGGCGTCAAGATTAATGATAAGCCGCTTGACTGTGACGAACTGGAAAAAATTTTGCGCACGGAGAAATTTAATTGCCTCGTCGACGCCAGCCACCCTTACGCCAAAAATATATCTGCTAATGCTATCGACGCCGCAAAGTCCGCGCAGGTTACTTACATTCGATATGAGCGGGCTGAAGTTGCCTTTGCTTACGAAAAAATTTTTCACGTCGACAGCTACGAAGCGGCTGCTCTTAAGGCTCGTGAGCTTGGCAAAAATATTTATCTGACGACGGGTAGCCGGAGCTTGAAAGTTTTCGTTGACATGCTTAAAGATTGCAACGTGACTGCGCGAATCTTGCCGACCGCCGAAGTCTTAACTCAATGTGAGGAACTTGGCTTGACGCCTAAACAAATCGTCGCGATTCAAGGTCCGTTCTCGACTGAACTTAACGTCGAACTGTTCAAGCACGCAAGCGCACAAGTTATCGTCACGAAAGACGGCGGGCAAATCGGAGGAGCTGATACAAAACTTGAAGCGGCAAAAATTCTAGGCTTGCCCGTCGTGATGATTGACCGCCCGAAAATTTCTTACCCGAACAAAGCCGAGACCTTCGACGCCGTGTTGAAACTATTGGAGGAGATTAGATGAGGAAATGTACAGTTCAAATCGTTGCTGATGTTATTAATCGATTGGCTCCACGTCGTTTGGCTGAAGATTGGGATAATCCTGGACTTTTAGTTGGCGAACCGTCTGCTGATGTTAAAAAAATTTTTGTCTGTCTTGACGTGCTTGACGATACTATCACGCGGGCGATTGACCTTGACGCGCAATTAATCGTTGCTCATCACCCGCTTATCTTCCACGCAATAAAAAATGTCCGCTTCGACTTGCCGCACGGTAAAAAACTTGAACGCTTGATAAAAAATAATTTGGCAGTCTTCGCGGCGCACACGAACTTAGATATTGCTGAAGGCGGCGTTAATGATGTCTTGGCTAAGAGGATTGGGCTTGTCGATGTCAAGATGTTCGGCGATGAAGAATTTTCTTTAGGACGGCTTGGAACACTCGAAACGCCGATGACTGCTACTGACTTCGCCCATCACGTTAAAAAAGTTTTGAACGCCGATAACGTTCGCCTCGTTGACGCGGGAGATTTTTTGATAAGCAAGGTCGGTGTATGCGGTGGTGCAGGCGCGGACATAATCCAAAAGGCAAAATTCTTCGGGGCGCAAGCGTTCGTAACCGGCGACGTTAAGTATCATGAGGCTCAAGCCGCCGTCGAAAATAAAATTCACGTCGTCGACGCCGGACACTTCGCCACCGAGTTCCCGATTGTCCATGTGCTCGCCGAGTATCTCAAAGCCGAGCTGAAGAACTTCGACGTTGAGATTGTCGAGGACACCGCCGCTAAAGATTTTTTCTCGACGATTTAACTTGACTTAAAGCAAACTTAAGCTGATAAACTTGCGGCAGAAAAATTTTTGGTCGGAGGAATGATTGATGACGATTGGCGAAGTTAGCAATAAATTCAAGATAACGACGGACACGCTCAGATATTACGAACGAATTGGACTTATCCCGCCAGTGCCGCGCAAGAAAAATGGCATCCGCGACTACGACGAGACGGCGTGCGGTTGGGTGTCGTTCGTTAAGTGCATGAGGGCTGCCGGCGTTCAAATCGAGGCTTTGATTGAGTATGTCACACTCATGCAGGCGAATACTGGACTTGAACGGCGGAAAAATATTTTGGTTGAGCAACGGGCGCGGCTTCAAAGTCAAATGGAACACTTGCGCTCGACGATTGAACGGCTTGATTATAAAATCGAACACTACAAAGAACTCATGCTTAAGCAGAATTGAATCGTGCTTGCAATAAAAAATCCCGGCAGACGTCGGGATAATTTTTTTGCGTCAATCACTATCAAGCAAGCTCTCCATTAAGTCAAACGGGTCGTCGGCGTCCTTGAAGTGTTCAAAGACCATGTGCTTATATTCTTTGGTGTGATCAAAACGCGTCGTGAACCAGCCTACAAGTTCAATCAAAGCTTGCTTATCGGAGCCATTAATCGTCGCGTGAAAAATTATCAGCTCAAAGAGTTTGTACTCGGCAACGAAGGCGGCGAAGTTCTGAATAAGGTTGCCCTCGAACTTCCACGGCTGGATATTTAGAATCAGTTCGTTGATAAGAAAATTTTCCAGGAACGTCGACTGCTCGGCGCAAAAGATTTTTTTATCGGGCAGACATTTGAGCATACACTCGACGGACTTTATAAACTGTTTGTCTTTTGGCAAAGTCTCTTCGGCGAAAAATTTATTTAAAAGCTCCGTCATCAACCGAACAAACTTTTGCGCGTCGAAGGAGACACTTTGCAATATCAACGGGGCTTGCTCCGCCAAAAACTTTTTAGACTCGTAAGCCGCAATTAATTTTATCAAAGCCGCCTCGTCGAAGTCGGAAAAAATTTCTTGGAGCCTGTCAATAAAAAAGCCCAACATGATTAAGCGTTGGTCGATTGAAAGTGTGCGCTCCTGCAAGATTGAAATCATCGCCAGTTGAATTTCGATTATGTGCGCTTTGAGTTCGTCGGTTGCTTGGATTGCTTGCAAAAAAATTTTTCCGCCAGGCGAATGAAACTTTTCCGCGACCTTGACGAATTCAAATGCCATTGGCTTGGGATTAAAGAGAACCAACTCCGCCACTACTGGACAACTTAGCGTCAATGATCGTTCAAAAAATTTTCCAAAGTAGCTTGTGACTCTCGGATAAGTCGCGCAGGTCTGAGATAAAAATTTTTCGCCGTGCTTGAGCTGAATGCCGCACAAATTTTTTTCGTTAAGGAATGGGCAAGCCTTGCCGCCGTGATTAATAAGATATTCGCCCTTTTCGTCGTTGAATTGCAAATGCGCGATAATCTCCTGCGAATCAAGTTGCGTGTACTGCTTGTAAGTGTCCTTGTCAATAAAAATATTCCAGCCCCTGCAACAATGCGCCCCGCACTTAGAGCCATCGCATTTGAACTTGCGGACGTATTGAGGTTGAAAGTAAAAAAATTTCTTCTTCATTAGCTCACCTAAAGTTTTTTGCGACGAGTATATCACGCGTAAGAAAAATTTGCACGCTGAATAATTTGTGGTATTATACGGCGCGGGAGGGCGACAGTCTTGGAAAAATATTATATGGCGGCAATGGGCGGCGCGGAAGGATTCGGCAACAAGAGTATCGCGCTCCTCGTGAAAGTCTTCGGCAGTGCAAAGGCGGCTTGGTCTGCTCAGATAGCCGAGCTTATCAATTCGGGCGTTCGCAAGAATTCAATCGGAGCTTTTATCGCCTTCCGTCAAGAACACCCCGACGCGCCTGACAAACTCATTAACTATTGCGAGCGACATAAAATAAATCTGTGCTGTATTGACGACGAAGATTATCCGCCAATTCTTAAAGAGATTGATTCGCCGCCAATGTTTTTCTATTATCGAGGCAAACT
>Ga0310697_10002874_pt1 | contig 17827 bp, 16 predicted proteins | sample 172DNAGHGlowgp2_FD_203883 | JGI IMG/M metagenome (GOLD analysis project Ga0310697, IMG submission 203883) | Sheep rumen microbial communities from Palmerston North, Manawatu-Wanganui, New Zealand - 1728 DNA GHGlow gp2 (v2) (version 2) | ecosystem: Host-associated > Mammals > Digestive system >... | reverse complement strand
CCCGCGCCCTGTCCCCGTCGGGAATCTGTGCCGCCCCGTCCGCCCGTGGCGAACGTCCGCGCCATGGCACAGACGCGCCGCAAGCCGTCACCATCCGCCATCCGCCAGCGGCAACCGTGGCGAACGTCCGCGCCGTCCGCCCGTGCGGCGCGCGCCGCGCGCACCGTGTGCGCCGTCTCGTCTCTGTGTAGGATAACACCTCTTGCCGTCCTTTCCTTTTCGTGGTTGACGGCGCATAGTCTACCAAAGCCAGACGGCGGAAGTGTCATGCCGCCGTTAGGGGTTTGTCAGAAAAATGTCAATCCCTACCCGTTCAACTTCGCCACCGCCGCTTCCGCGCCGCGATCTCCCGCGCCGCCGGGCTTCCGCTCTCATGTTGCGTAGTTGCGTTTTCCGTTACTATATTTTTTTCCGAGACTTCGGCCTTTGGGCGCATCCCCGCCCCATCCCTTTCGGGAGTACCTTCCCACCCCCTCGCCGCTTCCCATGTCTCGATAACGTCCATTGCGGCGATAAGGTCATCAAGGGGCGCATCGTCTCGCGGCATCGTCGGCGGCAACGGCGCATGGTCGCACGGAAGGGCGGAAATCCGCCCCGTGGCGCGTCCGTCCGTTTCGGGCGCGTGATTCTCCGTCTGCGGCGCGGCGGGCGTGACGGCGCGTTCCTGTGCGTCCGGCGGCATGGCGAGATACAAAAGCCGTTGCGCCCTGTGCGTGTCGGCGCGGACACATCCGGCGAGACGTGCGCCCGCAATCGGCAAGGCGAGTGATTGAACGTCCAGGCGCATGGACGGGTTCGGGGACGTGGCGAATGTTCGGCGGGCGAGGTCTGCGGCCTTGTCAAACTCCGTGCGGCTTGCGCAGTCCACGCGCACAACGCCGTGGATTGACTTACCGCCCGAATAGACGAGCGCGGCAACGGGCAAGCGGTAGAGGGTAATCGCGCCATACCAAAACGCGCATTGATCGGGAAGCGGCATTTCGTCAAACTCCATGAGCGCGTGAGCGAACGCCGCAACGGTCGCAACCGTGGCGAGGTGTGGCTTGCCGTCCCCGCGTTCATCGCTTGCGCCCGTAAAGGGGTTTATCTTCACCAATTCGCCAGCCGTGGCAAGGCGCGCGCCGTCCGCAAGCCAGTCGGTCACGGGCATGAAGTCGCGCCCTTTGCGCGGTGTCCATGCGCCCGAATGTGGCATGATTCCCACGGGCAGGGCACGCAGATCGGGACGGTCGAACATGGCGGCGAGTTGCGCGCGCCGCTGTGCCGCCGCGTCCATGTGGCGCACGTCCACGGGCGAGAGGGACATGAGCGCGGCGGACGAGGTACAAAGCCCGCGCCGTCCCGCTTCCACGCAATCCTCAACCGCCCGCGAGTGGTAAGGCACGGATTTCGCGGTCGGCCTGTGGCGGTGGGCGTGTCGCGTCCCCCGTTCTCCGTGCGCCGCGTTCCACGCGTCCACCTTCGCGCAGGCGGTTGCCATGCCGCGCCGTATGTCCGCGTCCCGCGAGGTCACGCCAAGTGCCCGCGCGTCCGTGATTACTTCGTCGGCGGACATTCCCGCCGCAGAAGCCCAAAATGTCAGAGACTTCAAACCTTCCCACGTCGCCCCCTTGCGGAAAGCGGCGAGGGCGGTTTCGTACTTTTGGCGCGGGTCATTCATAACGGCGCGTCCATCCGCCATCCGAAGTGACGCGCCACGGCTTCGATGAAGTCGGCGCACATGGCGGGCGTAAACCATCACTTGCCCGTCAGGTGTCGAATCCACCGCGCCAGTTTGATAGGCGCGTCGAGCCGTCGCCATCCGATCGCGTAGGGGTTGAATCCGCCCGGATAGGGATAGGCGGCGAGTTCGATACCGTCAGCCGTTGCCCGTGCCAGTGGGTTTGTCATGGTCTGTTTTCCTTTCGGTTTAGAGTTCATGCGAAAGCCTTACAGAGTTCATACATACGCCCCTATAAGGGGGGGCGTGTATGAAGTCTAAAAGACTAAGGCTTTATAGAGTTCATGGAGTCTAGTTTTATGAGGTCTATGAAGTCTATGAAGTCTGCACGCCGAATGATTCACGGTATGCCGTTATCCTTTCGGGCGTGGATACGAACGTCTTTCCGCGATGCTTCCGTTTCGCCGTCCCGTCGGGCTTGCGTTCAAGTTCGTACGTTTCGGCAAGTACGCCCTTCTCAATGAGTACGGCGAGAAGGTCATCGGCATAGTTCTTGCCGATTGCGGCTTCGGGTTTTTTCGCGATTTCGCTCTTGAAAGCCGTTTTGCCGAGCAGATTCCCCCCTGCGCCGGCGGCAACGGCGAGGGCGGCAGATTTGAACGCCGCTTCCGTGTCCGCGTGTTTCTGCGCACGTTCGGCAGGGGTCATGCCCTGCGTTGTCTTGCCGTGCGCCGTGTCTACTGGTATGTGCGGGTCGAGCGTGAAGGTCTGCGTTGTACCGTCGAACAACGCCGCGAACGGCTGGACGGGCGCGCGGTTGCGGTGTATTGTCTCCACGGTCACGGCGTTGTCGGCGTACCCGTTCGGGGTGAGCAGGATCGTACAGTCATCGTCGGCCACCTGCGTATAACTGCCCGCGCCACGGTCGAGAAGTGACTTGCCGGAAATGTCCCCTTTCGGGTCATGCCCCACAAGCAGCACGGCGCACACGTCGGCGAGGGCGGTTCGGAAGTCGAGCAGGGCGCGCAAGCCCGTTGCCGAGTTTTCATCTTCTTCCCCCTGCATGAGTTTATAGCGCGGGTCGATGATCGCGAGGTCTACACCATTGTCACAGAGTTGCCGCGTGAGCGCGTTGTCCTTCACAAGGTTTCCCTTTTCATCCATGAACGGGGCGCGGAGTTCGCCCGCCCGTCCGCGAAGGTTGTAGAGTAGGAAAAAGCCGGCTGCAGGCTTCACGCCGAGCGCGTCAGTCTGTGCGGTCATGCGCTCTTGCATGAAGCGCGGCATGATTTCCAAGTTGAAGTATGCCACGCGGCGCGGACGTTCGGGCGCGGGGAATCCGAGAAACTTCTCGCCACACGCCACGGACAAGGCGAGTTGCAGGGCGAAAAACGTTTTGCGCGATTTCGATTTCCCGAAAAGCGCGGCCTGGTAGTGTTTCGCCATGAAGTCAGGTATTACCCAGTCGGGCGGGTCGATCTTATCCGCGATAAACGCCGCGCCGTCCACGGGTTCAATGTCGAACGCCCCATCTTCAAGCGTATCAATGAACGCGGACATATCCGGCCTCCTTTCCCCCGGCGAGGCAGTCGCGGCAGATTCCGCCGTTGCGCCCGTACACCGTGCGCCCGCAGACGCGACAACGCCGCCGCGCCCTGCCGTCCGCGCCGTGAATCACGCGCCCCTTGTGCGGGGTCGGGTTCGTGATCGTCACCCGCGCCATTTACGCCACCGCCTTTCCGTTCGTGTTCGCCTTGCCCGCGAGAAAACGGCGGACGCTTTCGCCCGTGTAGCCCGTGATTCGCCGCCCACTTTTGCCCGTGCGAATGGCGACAATCCATCCGCGCCGTTCCCATTCGCGGAGCGTGTGCCTGTCCTTGCCGCCGCACAGTTTACCCGTTTCCGCAACCGTGAGAATCGGGTCGAGGGGGTCGGGGTTCGTGGGCGTGAAGTTCGGCGCAAGCCGCGCCCTGCGTTCGTCATCCGTCATTGTCGGGTCTGCGGCGAAGATTGCCGCCGCCGCCGTGCGTGTAGTGTCGAGCATGGGTAGCCTTTCAAGTGAGCGCGTCCATCATTGGCAAGTCGGAAAACGTCCCGAGCCGCGCCTAAAACCCACGTTCCAATTTTCAACTGAAAATCGGCGCGAAAAGGAACACGGGGGAATAAAAGCCTATAAATTAGGGGCGGCGAGGTGTCCCGCCGTCCCTAATTCTACCCAGTGCCGATTTTCAATGGGTCTGAAAACTGAAAATCAAAGGGCTTGAATCTTCTTCATGACTTCATTGGTTAGGTTCGGAACAATGCCGCCCTGTCCCCAGCCCATCGAGTTTCTTGAATCGGCTCTTTCGATTGCCGAGCCTACGGCGATTTGCCCGCCCTTGGGGGCTGTGACTTTCGGGCACATACCCTGCACCCATGTAATGAACGCCGCTTTCGTCGCGAGGTCATTCTCCGTGATAGGGGCTTCGGGCGCATGAGGGCAAAATCCCTGCCGCACCCAGTTGCCTATGCTCTGCCCCGTGAGGTTCGCGAATCGGGAATCATGCCCGCATAGCAGATTGAGAATCTTCGCCGCCGTCGCCCGTGATATGTTCGCGTCGGGCTTCTTCGCGGCCTTGACTGCGGCGAGAAGTTGCGCCCATTGCTCTTGGTCGGGCATCGTCGCGGCGATTGTCGCGGTGTCCGTCCGCACCTCCGCCAGCGTCCGCCCGTTGCGTTCGCCCTGCCGCACGAGGTCGGCGAGGTCGCCCATGATGTTCGCGGCGGCAACGTCAATCTTCGCGGACGTGTCTTTGGAGTTCTTCGCGGCGAGGTTCGCGGCGGCTTGCGTCTCGTTCGCCTTGCCGTCGAGCGCGTCGAGTTTCGCGTCCATGTTCGCGAATCTCGCCGTCATCGCTTTCATGAGTTCCGCATAGTCGCCCGAATTAGGCGAGATTGTGGCGGCTTCTTCTGCCATCGCGGCAACGGTCACGCCCCAAAAGTCGGTCGGGGTTTCCGTCCGCTTCGCGTTTAAGCGCATTACGTCCAATGCGGTAGCTTGTATCAAAAAAGCCATCAGCAAGTGATCCACGGCTCTCTTGAAATATGCCATTTCGGCAATGGTGACATCTTTCGGCATCGCCGTACCCTGCGGGTCGATAATCGGCGATATGAAAAGATAGCGATTGAGACATTGATACAAGAGGGCGATTTCGCCGCCTGTGAAATTGCGTAAGGCGTAGTTTTCAACAATCCCGAATATCGCTTCCGTGGATTTTCCGTCTTGCGCCGCCCGTACGCTCCGAATGAATCCGGCTATCTGTGCCGCTGCGAAGAAGTATGTTTCTGCATCGTTTATGGGCTTTTGGGCAAGTTCCAAAAGTCGCCCGCGTAGTTCTTCAGTTGTCATTTCCGTCATGTCTGCCTCCTGGTCACGCGAACGCAGGGAAACGCGCGCCCACAGTTCGGAACGCGCGCCCCCGCGTCAGTCCTTACGGGCTTGTCAGTCACAGACCGCCCCCGGCGGGACTGTTGCCCCGCAACCGGTCAAGCGCGGCGCGTTCGTGTCGCGTTAGCGGAATCTCGCGCCGCCCGGTCTCCTGTTGCGCCAATTCCTGCAACGCCTCCAGTTCGCCTTGGAACATATCGGCAAGAAACTCGTCGAAGTTGTCACACACAAGCCGCGCGCCCGCGCGTAACAAAATGAACACGTCGGCTGGTACGGTTATAGGTCTGCCCAATCGTCTAAACTGTCTATCAGTCCTTATCGCGTCGAGCCGTTTCTCGCAGATATACCCCCGCCGTTCTGCGGGCGTAAAGTTGAATCTATCGAAAATACTACGCCGCGCAAATTCCATGTCATTTGCAAGGATTCGCCGCGATGTCGGCGTCAATGCCGCCTCGCGTACCTCTTGCGCCGTGCCGTGGTAAACGTGCCCGTCGGGGTCGATGAGTACCCGTTCGCCCTTGCGCGTGGTGGTACGCCAGCACGGCCATTTCCCTGCGGCCTTTGCCGCCGTCTTTCTGTCTTTCGTTTTCATGTGTCTGACTTCATGTAAAACGCCCTGCGCAACCGGGTCAGACATACCCGCGAAGGGTAAACCGGATGCACAAGGCGCAAGTTGTTTTTGGGGTTCGCGGTTCGGGTGTCTGACTTCCCGTCCGGCTCTACGCCGAAAACGCCGATAATGATACCATAATCCGCCGTAGCATACAATAACATAATGCGAGAAATGCCAAAATACGCCTTTTTAGCGATTTTTGAAGTTATAAGGGGGTACGCCGTGCGTATAAAACGGATTATGTAAACTAGAATCCATAACTCACAATCTGAAAATCAGTTAAACCTCCGCCGTTGCCGCCCATTCCCTGCCGCAACCGGGGCAGACGTGCGCCGATTCCGCGAGGGGGGCGAACACAAACGCACCGCAACCGGGGCAGATGAACGGGGCATGGCGTGACGGCGCGGGCGCGGACACTTCCACCGTCGGCGCAGGGCGTGACGGCGCAGGGGCGGGGGCACAAGCGGCGAGGGCGCGTTGTAGGAGTTGCGTCACGTCCGGGTTTGCCGTGCCGCGCAGGGCGGCGAGGCGATCTTCTACGGCGGTCATGCCGCACCCCCCACCATGTCGGCAAGGCGCGTGTCAATCTCCGCGCGCGCCTGTTTGAGTTCGTCGGCGGTCATGTAGCGCACAACATCGAGAAACGCCGAAAAACGCCCCCGTGCCGCGTCCGCGCCGTCCGCTTGCGCCGTTATCGCCACGGGCGCACCATCCGCGCCGTCCAGCGATATTGACGGCAGGGCGGCGACGGCGGATTGCAGGGCGGTTTCGCTTTCGTGGAAGTAATGCCGGGTCATGGCGGGGTTGCTGTGCCCGACAATGGCTTGCACAACGGCGAGAGGCGCGCCCGCGTTCGCGGACAGGGAAACGAAAGTATGCCGCAGGGAATGAAAGCCGACATCCAAACGGGCGCGTTCCCCTTCCGCCGTTGTCTGCGTCCGAATCCCCGCGCCCGTGAATACCGCCTGTATGCGGCGCGAAAGTTTGGCCGAATCCTGTTCATACATGGCGGCGAGTTCGGGAAGAAGATACCCCTTCCGCGATTTCGGCGGGATCTCCGCAAGCATGGCGGCAAGTGTAGGGTGTAACGGAATCAACACGGGCTTGCCGTGCGCGTGCCGGGCCGTCTTTCGCGGTATGGTCATTATGCGGTTGCGCACAAGGTCGATGCTTCCCCAGTCGAGCAGGGCGCAGTCCCCGAGCCGCAAGCCCGTATAGATTCCCACGGCGAACAGTAGCCGCATTTCCCCCTTCACCGCGCCGCACACCCGCGCCAGTTCTTCCACGGTCAACTCCCGCCGCGTATGGGTTGCAAGCACCTTGTGCCGGATTTTCTTCCACGGGTTTTCGGTAATGCGCCCTTCTTCCGCCAGCACGTCCCACATCCGGCGGAACAGGGTGACGTACTTGTTGAACGAGTTCGCGGACAGTTCGCCCGCAAGGTAGTTTGCGAAAGCGTCGGCGGTTGAGCGCGTGAAGTTCCGCATTTCCCTTGCGTCGGGGGCGTTCTCCGCCGTCCACCGCACAAGGCGGTTATACTGTGACTCATACATATCGAGCGTCGCCGCGCCCGTGTCGGGGCGTTCCCTGCTACGTCGGTACGCCTCAAACCCGTCGGCCAGGGCGAGGGCGGGCTTTGAATCTTCGTAACGGCGTATCTCCGCCTTGCGCCCTTCGATCTTCACGGCGAGGTTTTCAAGCCGTTCCGCATCCGTCTTTGCCGCGAACGGGGCGACGATCTCCGCGAGAATCTTCTCCGCTTCCCTGCGGTTGCCCGTGCCAGTCGAACGGGTAAACCGCTTCCCGTTTACCATCCACCGCGCCCGCCATACCTTCCCTTTCAGTTCAAGCGTTCCCTGTCCGTTCGCCCTGCCCGCCGATTTCTTCGCCATTTCCGTATCTCCGTTTTCGTGTCGGCGGGGGTTTCGCCGTGAAACTTCCCTAATACGCCGTCACGCGCCGAATGATACCAAAACGGTGGATAAGTTGCAAGCATAATCCCCCCATTATCCCCCTTTTTTCATAAACCCCAATAAAAACAGGGTTTGTAGCAGACTCAAAATCTGCCGTACGCGAGTACGTGAGGGTTCGAGTCCCTCCTCCGGCACCAGCCGGGCACGCCGCGCAAGTCTTTCCTTTTCAGTCTTGAAAAACATTTTCGCCGTCCTTTCCTTTTCGTGGTTGACGCCGCATAGTCTACCACAGGCGGACGGCGAAAGTGTCATGCTCCCGTTAGGGGTTTGTCAGGAAAACGTCAAATCAGCGGATGTTGTAGCGCGTGGCCTTCATGAACGCCTTCCAGAGTTCGGCCGGCGTCTTCGCCGTCAGCAGGAGGTCGCGGTTCTCCTTCTTGGAGAACGCCTCGGTGAGGCTGCTCATGAGCCGCAGATAGAACGCACTTACTGCCACGGGAATCGCGCTGAAGAATACGAAGTGCACCTTCGTCCCCGCGTCGTCGTACGCGAAGCCCTTCTTCGAGATGCCCAGCGCGAGCGTGAGCCCGCCGCCCTCGACGCCACGCACGTGCGGGAACGCGAGGCCGTCGCCCATCGCCGTGGAGAGCATGATCTCGCGCTCCATCGCCGCCGCCACGAGCGCGTCGGCGTTGGAGACGAAATGGTTCTCCGCCATCGCCACCGCGAGTTCGCGGATCACAGCCTCGGTGTTTTCGCCCTTGAGGTCGCACACCATCAGCTCCTCCGCGCTGAACCGGCTTATGCCCGTCTTGCGCGGCTCGCCGCGCATCGGCTTCTCAGCGATCACGCGCGGCGCGTCCACCTCTTCGTCGTAGAGCATGCGCCCGCACGAGCTGCACATTTGTATCGTCCGCGCGAGACGCACCTGCTGCACCTGCGAGACCGGCAGACGCATTCCGCACACGCCGCAGCAGCCGTCCACCATCGGCGACATCACGAGATGGTCTTTCTTGTAGAGGCGCTGGTAGAACGTCTTGGGCTGCGGCTCCAGCTTGTCCACGAGCGCGTCGATGGAGTCGTTGAGCGAGTCGAGGTGCGAGCCGTCTCCCGTGTGGTGGTGCTCGTCGCGCGTGAGGATGAGCTCCTGGAGCTGGCAGAGGAGGTTGATCTGGTGTTTCATGCTCTCCATATCAGTGGTCCTCAGTGCTGCGTGTACGTGCCGTCAACTTCCGCCCACGGCGTCTTCGTGAAGAAGCCCGCGATCGCCGTGTCGTACGCAGCCGTGTGCGCGAACGCCTTCTTCATCAGCTTGAAGCGCGTGTCGAATCCAATCGTGCCGCCGTGGTCGGCAAGCTCGCTCGCGATGCTGGCGTAGTCGAGCGGGTCGGTGACGGACGCGACGCGCAGGTAGTTCTTCGCCGAGGCGCGCACCATGCAGGGGCCGCCGATGTCGATGTTCGTGCGCGCCATTTCTGGCGTCACGCCTTCCTTCGCGACGGTCTGCTGGAACGGATAGAGGTTCACCACCACCATGTCGATCGGCTGCGCGGAAAGGCGCTTGAGGTCGGCCTGATGCGCATCGTTGTACGTCTCCGAGAGGAGCCCGAGGTAGATCTTGAAGTCGAGTGTTTTCACGAGGCCGCCCTGCATCTCCGGCTGGCCCGTGTAGTCGCTCACCGCCACGAGCGTGCCGTCCGCCGCCGCGCCGAGGATTTCCTTCACTTTCGTGTAGGTGCCGCCGGTGGAGTAGATTTTCACTCCCGGACACGCCTTCACGAGGGCGGGCACGAATTCCTCGAGGCCCGTCTTGTCCGAAACGCTCATCAGCACGTGCTTCACGGCGACGCGCGAATCGATGTCTTTCACGATGTTCAACGCCATAATAGACTCCTTCTTGGTGCCGTTTAGTTTATCAAAATCCCCGCCCCCGCGCAACGGAGAAGTCCAACGAATAACACCTGTAAGATTACGGTGCGGAATGAAAGAATTGAAGAATTGGATGCGCTCACTTCGTTCACTATTTGGTGAATCCTTGGACGGGTCGAATCGACTGCCCAAAGTAACGGTAGTAGTAGCTCACGGAGTGGCTGCCCGAATTGAAGCCGAGGTCCCACGCTTCTGAGTCATTGTAGTCCGAGTGCGGAACGGACGCCCAGTAGGCGCCAGTCGAACCGGCATGGCCGAGCGACACCTCGTGGCCGAAACCGGCACAAGGAAGGAAGATGCTACCGGAAGCATAATTACCTCTACCGCAGACAACATACCCATTCACGCCGTTCATTGCCGTCCAGGTCCAGTCGCACTTGTTGCAGAGGTCTTTCAGTTCTTGGTTCGTCGGCATGCGCCATTCCCCACCCCAATGTACCTGCGCCGCGTCATGCTTCGTGGTCAGCATACTATCTTCTTTAGCTTTAACCCCAAATAACTTTCCAAGCAAAGATTTTCTTTCTTCACCTCCAATAACCCACCCATCGCTCTTCAAGGTGTGCAGGCTTTTGCCACAAGTTGGCGTATGCCCCTCACCGAACTCAAAGTCCAAAGAGGAACCGTCGCTCGCCACCCAGGCTTCGCCCTCATGCTTGTAACCGACCGTGTCACCCCACCAGAAGTAGAAACCGTAATCTTCAGGCTTCTCCGCGCCGATGTTCGTGTCGGCCCAGTACGGACCATCCTCCCAAAGTTGGAATTTGTTGTGAACGGACCTATTTACAGTTCCGATACTGGCGGCAACGCGCCCTGTCGTCGTTTCAATCTGCGTTGCCGTCTCTTTTTGCGGAGGATGCTCGCCGCCCAGCACGGCTATACATGTTGGCGGTCGGTCCTCCGGACTCTTCGCAAGACCCGCCATGATCGCGGCCTCGCAGGAACACGGTCCTTCCGGCGGAAGCGGCGCGGGCGCCGTGTTCATGATCTGGTATTCGATGTTGCCGCGCGAGAACGGCGGCTTGCCCGCGAGGCATTCGTAGGCCATCGCGGCAAAGGAGTAGACATCCTGCGCAGGTGTCGGCTCGGCGCCGTTGTTCTGCTCGGGCGACATGTACATCAACGTGCCGCTTGAGAAGCTGCCCGTCACGCGCGTCACCGTCTCCTTGATCTCGCGCGCGATACCGAAGTCGAGAATGTAGGGCGTGCCGTCCTTCGCGATCATTACGTTGCTGGGCTTCACGTCGCGGTGCACCACGCCTTTCCCGTGCGCATAGTCGAGCGCGGCGGCGATAGGACGCAAAACTCTCAGAACTTCTTCTTCAGTGAGCTTGCCCTTTTCGGCCAAGTAATCGTCGAGAGTCCGGCCGTCGATGTAGTCCATCACGAGGAACGGATTGCCGTGGTTGTCCTCGAAGGCACGCAGCGTCACGATGTTCGTGTACGTGAGCTTCATCGCCACAAGCGCCTCGTCCTTCAGCTGACGGTACGCGCGCTTGTTGCTCACCAGGATTCTAGGCAGCATTTTTATCGCGAACGACTTGTTGTCGAGCTGCGTGTCCTCCGCGAGCCACACGCTCCCCATGCCGCCCTGTCCAAGCTGGCGTACCACACGATACCGGTTCGCCAACATCATCCCCGTGCTGTAGCCCGGGATTGTCGTCGCGTCGTTGATGGTCGGTTGAAACATGCCAATAGTTTATCATATTCCCCGACGGACGCGCAACCGATTCATGAAATGAAGAGATTTTTGGCCGTGTAGGAGTGTAGAAATAACATGCCTTTCTTGCTTTCGCCAGTAGGAGTTCATGATATTGGCGACTTGGAGAATACCTTCAAAAGCCTCAATAAGGTGTTGCCCAAAAAATAACCTTTACACAACACGTGAAGCGGCAAGATTGCCGCTTCCCCGAAATGGTGCGGAACGGAAGAATTAAAGAATTAAAGAATTGGATGCGCTCGCTTCGTTCGCTTTTTGGTGAACCCTTGGACGGGGCGTACAGACAGCCCACAGTAGCGGTTGCCGTAGTACGTGCCGTGGAAGCCCGAATTGAAGTAAAGGTACCACGAGTCATAGTTACCCGAGTGCGGGACGGACGACCAGTAGCCGCCGTCTGAACCGGTACTGTCGAGCGAAGTCCCAAAGCCGTAGCCGGCGCAGGGAAGAAATATCCAGGATGACGCGTAAGCACCCCTTCCGCGAACAACATACCCGTTGACACCATTCATTGTTGTCCAAGTCCAATCGCACTTCTCGTTGAGGTCCTTCAGTTCACGATCCCTCGGCATACGCCACCCATCGCCCCAGTGCACGTGCGCTGCGTCGTGTTCCGGCACAAGAACATTGTCTGATATGATCCATCCCTCTCTTTGAAGATTGGCAATGCTCTTTTTATAGGTCAGTGCATTTTCACCTTCAAACGAGAAAGACAACTTTGACCCATTACTCGCCACCCACGCATTACCTTGACGTTTGTAGCCCACAGTATCACCCCACCAGAAGTAGTACCCGGACTCCCATGGTTCTTCCGCGCCGATGTTCTTGCAGGCCCAATACGGTCCACCCTCCCAAAGCTGAACCTTGCGCCGCACGCCCCTCTCGCTCTGCGTGGGCTTAATACTCGCGATCTTCTCATCCTTACCCTTGGACGATACCCACCACAAACCGCCAATCACGGCAAGGCCCAGTAGCGCAATCAGTCCGATTAACACTTTCTTACGAGAAACCTTGCAGTCACCATCATCACGCTCTTTACCTTCTACACGTTCTACATGGTCTACACGGACAACATCATCCCCTAGCGGCGCGCTCGGTGATCGCGCCCTACCGCTCTGCGACTCTGCCTCTCCGCGACTCTGCGTGAAATCAGTTCCCTCCAACATCTCCTCGCAGTTTACATGACGGCCTTCGGGCTTCTCCGTATCGCCCGCGATCGTCGCCGCGTCGTTGATAGTCTGTTCAAGCATGCCCGTAGTTCACCATATTCTCTGCCGCTTGTGGGATTATGCGGTGAGTTTGAGCCAGACGCGGAGGAGCTCGCTTGCGCTCCAGGCCTGCGCGCGGCAGCCCTTCTGCGCATGCGGCGCATCGCCGTCCGCGATCTCAGAGATGTGGCAGAGGCAGCCGGAGTTGATGTTCTCCACGGACGACGCGAGCAGCGAGAGCGCCGTCTCGGCGCTCGCCTGCCCGCTCGCCGCGAGCGCCTCCGCATAGAGCGGGAACGGCCACGCCCACACCGTGCCGTTGTGGTAGGCCGGCTTGCGCACCGTGTCCTCGTCGCCCGCGTACACGCCCTTGTAGAGCGGATGGCCCGCCGCGAGCGAGCGGACCCCGCCCGGCACGAGCAGACGCTCCGTCGCCGCGAGCACGCCCGCGCGCAACGCCTCGGCGTCGGCAGGCAGCGCGTCGAGCGCGAGCGCAAAGAGCTGGTTAGGACGAATCGCCGGATCGGGCCGCGCGTCCGCCGCCGCCTCGCCGTTCGGCGCGTCGAGGCAGTCGCAGAGGTAGGAATCGGGCGTGGCGAAGAGGCGCGCGAGGGACTGCGATGCCTTCTCCGCGAGGTCGCCCCACTTCCCGCCGAGGAACCGCAGCGCGGCGATCCACATCGCCTGGATGTCCACGGGATAGCCATGACGCGGCGTGCAGGCTGGGTAGTTCGTGTCCATCCACGTGAAGTGCGACGGCGCCCACACGAGCCCGCTCGCCGCGTCCACGCGGATGCCGTTCGGCGTGCCCTTCACGTAGTTCGCCACGATGGACTCCATCACATCCGCGAGCGTGCGTCCGCCGCAGTCGGTGCGGAGCACCTTCTTCCCGACTTTCTCCGCGAGGTCGCGCACCGCGAGGATGAACCAGAGCTGCGCGTCCACCGTGTCGCGGTTGCCGGCCGTCTCGCCGTAGATGATGTTCGGAAGCGTGCCGTTCTCCTCGAAGCGCGCGAACGCGACGAGGATCTTGAGCGCGTCGTCCGTCTTGCCTGCGGCGATAGCGCCGCGCAGGAAGATGAGCGTGTCGCGTCCCCAGTCGAGGAACCACGGATAGCCCGCGATGACGGTCTTCACGTCATCGCGCCGCACCACGAAGAGGTCAAGGGAGAGAGAGAGGGCGTCGGGGATGGAAAGCGTGGCGGGGGACGGCGTAACCGATGATCGCGGGACGTGCGGCGGTCGCGGGGCGACCGCCCTACCGGGGTCGTTGAGATATTCGGCGGAGAGGCTGGCTGTGGTGCCGGACGCAAAGTCGCATGCGAACCAGCCGGGCGAAAAGAGATCGCCGCACGGCTCCTGCCCGCGCTCCGCCTCCTCGGGATGGCCCACGCAGTACGTCCACGCCGGCTCCTCGTGGAACGCGCCGCCTTCCACCTTGAACACGAGACGATCCTCGCCGTAGGGCTGGAACGTGAAGCCGTCCGCCGCCGCGCGCACGGCCCCGGGCTTACCGAACGCCTGCTCCACCGCACCTTGCGCCTTCGTGGTCGCGTGGAAGCTGCGCCATTCGAGGTCGGGACGGAACACGATGCGTACGGGATCGCGCACGTCGCGCGCACCGCCGGAAACGCGCGTCACGTCGAGACGCGCGCCGTTCGCGCCCGGCACGAGCGAGAGACGGAAGTCGAACACGGCGAGACGCCCCATGCCGCAGGGCATGCGGAAGCGCCACGTCGCGAAACGTCCGGCCGGGTCGGCCGTGAAGGATTCGAGACAGTCCTTGTTGAACTCGCGGCTGTAGCCGTCGTGCTGGAGCCAGGCGCGCGTGCGCGTCCAGAGCACGAGCCGATCTCCCGGCACCACGACCTTCGGGTTGGCGGAGAACGTCGAGTCGTACTGGCTGAGGATCTCGCCCCACGCGACGGGCAGTTGTGCGTCCGCGCCCGCGCCGTTGGAGAGGACCGTCTTGAGCGTGGGATCGGCGCGCACCTCGGCACCCGTGACCATACACTTCACGCGCGCGGCGGAGGCGGACGGCGGCACGAGCACGCGCGAACGCGCACGACGCACGCCGTCCGGCTCGAACACGGCCATTTCGAGGTCGTAGGCGTCGCAGCGCGTGCCGTCGCCGGCGTAGGCCGGGAGCGCGAGCGTGGCGGCGTTGTCTTCGGAACAGGCCGCGGCGCGCGTTACGTCGTTGGCACCCACCACGCGCACGCGGAACGCGTACGGCGCGAGGATGCGGAGCGCGCAGCCCGCCGGCACCACCACGTCGCGGCGGGCGTCCTCCGGCCAGCGCCAGGTCATGACATGGGATGAAGCGGCAGGAGTGCCGCTTCCCCGAAGCGCCTCTACCGACGAAGCGGCAAGAGTGCCGCTTCCCCGAAGTGCCTCCGCCGATGAAGCGGCAGGAGTGCCGCTTCCCCGAAGTGATGCACCCCTCGGGGAAGCGGCGCTCTCGCCGCTTCGTCCCGCGGAGAGCGCGAGGACCTCACCCGGCTCCAGCCACACGCCGGCGGGCGGGTCGATGTGCATGGGCTTGCCGGAAACGAGTTCCGTCACGCGCGTCGCGTCGAAAACGGACGTATCCCACTGCACGGTGGCGGGGTGGTTGCAGTCGAGGTTCGCGAGCACGAGCACGGGCGCGCCGTCGTCGCACAGGCGCACGACGGCGAGCGTGTTGCCGTCGCCGCGCGTGATCAGGCGCTCGCGCACGCCGGGTCCGAACGCCGGATGCGCGGCGAGGATGCCGTTCAGGCGGGCGATGAGGTCCACCATGTTGTCGGACGCATCCCAGTTGAGGTCGCCGCCGTCATGCACGTCGATCTTCTCGGTGGCGTACCACTCCACGCCGTTCGCGATGCCCCACGCGCCCTGGTGGCTGAGGAGCGCGGCGAGCTGCACGCGCAGGCGGGCGTAGACCTTCCCGCCCTTCGCGAGGCGGTCGTTGTCGTGCGTCTCTGCGAAGTGGACGAGCGAGCCGTACTTCTCCGCGCGCGCGATCGCGCCGGGCAGGTACCACTCGAACGCGCCGCGGTCGTAAGTCTGGAAAATCTCGGAGTAGGCCCAGTCGAGGTCGGAGCGGGCGAGCAGGGCGTCCGTGACCTCGAGCTTCCCGCCGAGGCCCTCGAGCATGAACACGGTGTCGGGGTGCTCCTCGCGCACGCGGGCGACGATGTAGTTCCACGTCTCCTCGGGGATCATGTAGCCCGCGTCGCAGCGGAAGCCGTCCACGCCGAACCGGCACCAGAAGAGGAACACGTCGGCCATGTAGGCGCGCAGCTCGGGCTTCGCGTAGTCGAGTTCCACGAGGTCGGCCCACGTCACGCCCCACGCGCCGGGCGAGACGAACGTGCCGTCGGCCTCGCGGTGGAACCAGTCGGGGTGGTGGGTCTGGAGTGCGGACGCCCAGCCGGTGTGGTTGGCGGGAAGATCGATGAAGAGACGCCCGCCGCGTGCGTGGACGGCGTCCGCGAGCTCGCGGAACTGGTCGAGGGGCGTCGCCTTCACGTCGAACTCGGCGCACGCGGGGTCGACGCTGAAGAAGTCGGTGGCGGCGAACGGACACCCCTTCTTCCCCATCACGCCGTAGGTGACGGGCACGGGGAACGGCGGGAGGGTCTGCACGATCGTGAAGCCCATCTTCCCCATGATCGTGTCGAGGCGGCGCACAACCTCGCGGAAGGATCCGAACTGGCGCACGAACACAGTGTAGATCGCGTTTGCGCGACGCGTGGCGGCGGGTTCGACCTTCACGTGGAAGTTGCGTCCCTCGGGCCACACGGGCGTGCGCGTGCCGGCGGGGAAGAAGCACGCCTTGGCGGAGAACACGCCCACCTCGTCGAGGCGCACCATGCACTGGTACGTGCCGGGGCTCGTCTCCTTCATCGGGATGTCGTTCCACGCCTTCGCAAGGGGCACGATCCCCTGCTCGGTCTCCTCGATGATCTCCTGGCGTCGCACGGACGCCGCGCCAAGGTTGGTGCGCAGCACGGCGCGCCCCTTGTGCGGCGCATCGAGGGTAAGGGTGATGACGAGCTCGTCGCCTTTCCAGCGGAGCAAGTACGAATCGGGGGCAGGTGTCTGTTGAAGCGTCATGGGGGATAGTATACCATAATCCCCCGATGATAGGGCGGACGCCTCGTACTCACCGCGCGCATGGGAGGGTCACGCGTGTCGTCCCCCTGACTACCGACGCCTGTCGGTCACGTTGTCGATCGCGATCACCAGCGCTACAAAGAAACGGTGGTCGAACGAATCGTCGATGTCGAGCACGAACGAGTCCCGCAACGAAATCTTCCGTGCAATATGTCCGACTTCCTTGCCGTCCACAATGATATGGTAGTCGTAGCCCAGGATATTGCCGATGATCTCCATCTGCCCTATGGACGATTCGACGAAATACTTGTCGTGGAGGGAAATGAGCTTTTTACGAACCGTCGCCACCACATTGTTGCCTTCATCAAGAACGAAAGCAGTTCTCCCCAAGAACGAAAAGAACTTGTTGCGGATGGTGTACAATTGCCGTCCTTCCAGTGTCTTGAGGAATTTCTTCCGCGTTAACGTAAATAACGCGCCCTCGACTTTCAGCACGTCGTTCCCGTTCATGTCTTGGACAGACGACGATCCTCCAAGCGATATCCAGTGGTTTTTGATTGCAAGTTGCATTTCTTTTCCTTTCCATTAACATCCCATTCGTGACCAAAGGGATACGGTTCAATGTTGCTTTTTGGACAGTTCCCGTGTAACCTACACGGGTGTAAAAAAGGCCAATCCGAAAGCAACAGAGACAGTATACCCGATTATCTGTCCGATAGTCAATGCCCCTCTCGTCCCCTCTCGTCTCATGTCTCTCGTCTCACGTCCCGAATGTATGATATACTACGCACAACACGTTGAAAGGAAAAATACGTACAAAATGAAGAGAATACTCTATCTACACGGCTTCGCCTCGTCCGGCGCGAGCGGCACGGTCGAACTCCTGCGGCGGGAGTTCTGGGAGAGGGCCGAACCCGCGCACCGCGCCGTGGTGACGGCGCCGGACATCCCCGTCGACCCGCTGGAGGCGTGGCCGATGCTGGAGGCGCTCGCCTACGAGGAGATGCCTGACCTGATCGTCGGCACGTCGATGGGCGCCTGGTACGCACAGCAGCTCCACGGGTTCCTGCGCATCTGCGTGAACCCCTCGTTCTGGCTCTCGAAGAAGTACGACATCCTGCACGTGGGCAAGCACAAGTGGCTCAACCGACGCAAGGACGGCGCGACGGAGTTCCACGTGAAGAAGGAGACGATTGAGCACTTCCAGGAAATGGAGGCGCACCAGTTCGACGGCGTGACGGACGACGACCGCACGCTCTGCT
>Ga0310697_10002873_pt1 | contig 17834 bp, 8 predicted proteins | sample 172DNAGHGlowgp2_FD_203883 | JGI IMG/M metagenome (GOLD analysis project Ga0310697, IMG submission 203883) | Sheep rumen microbial communities from Palmerston North, Manawatu-Wanganui, New Zealand - 1728 DNA GHGlow gp2 (v2) (version 2) | ecosystem: Host-associated > Mammals > Digestive system >... | reverse complement strand
TTGACTGTCACTGTGGCGGCACTGAAGAATGCCGTCGTCAGGGCGAAGCTGCTGTTCAGGTAGAGCTCGCCGCCATTGACGGTGACTGCCGGCACCTCGGGCTGCGGCTTCGAACTGCTGATGGTCCAGCGTCCTGCACCCTCCTTCACGACGTTGGACGTTATGTTGCCGGAGAACGAGAAGTCTGTGCCGGCAGAGCCTATCCTGTATGTGCCGTCACCGGCGAGCGTACCGCCACCAGCGACAACACCGAGCGTCACCTCGCCGTCGGCCGTCACCGTAGCACCGGCACTGACATCGAGCGAAGCACCGTCGAGGCGGAAACCGTCCTTCAGACCTACCCAGCTGCTGCCGGCGGCAGCCACGCTGACGGTGCCGCTGAAGGCACTCCAGTCGCCCTTCAGGTTGTTGGCCGTACCCTGCGGGTAGAGCGACAGACGACCCTCGCCACCGAGCGTCCCCTCGTAGTCGCAGTTGCCGTCGAGGTAGAACGACACCGAACCGCCGTCGGCGACAAACAGCTTCGTGCGGTCTGACGTCTGCGGTATGACGGGCTCCACGCCAGCCTCCTGGTCTTCCTCGGTCAGCGTCACCTCCGCATAGTGCTTCTGCGTCAGACGCGTGCCGGAGGCGAGCTCCACGACACCGGTGAAGGCATCACCCTCGTCGGATGGTATCACCAGCTGTCCTTTCTGCAGATAGAACCTGCCGAGTTTGTTTCCTCCTCTCAATACTAATGTTCCCGTACCTATTTTATATAACGAGGCTCCCGTCTCCGATGTCACGGCGTTCTCCAGCTCAAAGGTCTTTCCTGCCGCCACGTCGATGGAGCCGCCACCGGTGCCGAGCGCAATGGGATGGCCGTTGACGGCATCGGCATTGACACCGATGGCACCGCCCTGGCTGAGTTTTATTACATTGTCGACGACACCTAACGAGCCCTTCGCCACGCCACCGGCCCTGTTAGCGAGTGAGCTGGCCAGCAGACTGCCGCCGCTGACGCTGATAGTTCCCTCGAAGGAATTGACATTGTTGATGTTGACGGTGCCTGTGCCACTCTTCACTATATCTACGTTGCCGGTGATGTCACCCTCGCCGTCGACAGTGTAGGTCACCGTAGAGTTGTTGAAGGTGACGGTACTCGGACGCACCGCACCGGCGACTGTAACCGTGGCCTTGCCGCTGCTGGCGTTCTTGGCATTGTCGTCGAAGAGTACCTTGTCACCCGTGACAAAGACATCCTCGGCAGCGTCGGTGGTCTTGAAGTTCTGGGTCAGCGCATAGTCCCACACGTCGCCCTTGGCACCGGTCCAGGTGGCCAGCTCGGCGGAACGCATGTCGTTGACATCGAGGTATATCTTGCCCCCCTCACTGATGAGGCCGCACTTCTGCGAAGTCAGTCCCTCGATGACGATGTCGGCGAGGCTGCCCTCCACCTTCTCCACGTCGAACAGCAGGTAGCGGCCCTGGGGCAGTTTCTCTGCTCCCGGGGCGTAGTGTACCGACAGCTCCACCACCGGCGTGAGGTACTGCGGCCCGTTGCGGAACGTCTTCTTATCGATCTTCAGCACACGGGTATTTATCTGGTCCGACGAGAAGTCAGCACCGTAGATGTCCATCACGACACGTGCTCCGTAGTTCAGCACCAGAGTGTCGGCAATAGTCATCGTACCCTTGTTGTCGGCACCGCCGGGACGCAATACCGAGGCGTAGCACATCTCTATCGACCTGCCGAAGGAGCCTGCGCTGTTCAGTTCCGCAAAGCGGTTCATCCACACGCGGCTGGCTGTTAGTGTCCCGTTGAAGTTCACCTTGCCGGCCCAGATGTCGGTATTGCCAGTGTATGTCTGCTCCACCGCCGGCAGGTTCAGCGTGCCGTCGCCCTGCTTCACCAGGCGCATGTCGCCGCCGAAGCCTGCTCCCGTCAGGGTGTGGGTGTAGTAGGTGCGGTTGATGGTCGGGTACATATCGCTGGTGCCGTCGACATCGGTACCCTGCACCCATGACGGCGCATTGACATAGAGCACCGCCGGAGCAGCTCCCGCCGCCACGCTGACGGTTTTGTCGCCGTAGCCGCATACGATGAGCTCGTCGTCGGTGTCACCGCTGATGGAACCGCCGTCCTCCACCTCGGTGCGGCCGTTCATGGTCAGCGGCGGCGGGGTCATGGTGAAGCCCTCGAGCGCTCCCATGAAGTAGCTCACGTGGGGCGGCTGGTTGTAGCCGCACATCTGCCACACCATGGCCTGGCGGTACTGGTGGTCCTCCCACAGCGAGGGTATGCGGTATGTCGTGGCATCGGTGGTGGTATAGATTCGTATGTTCCCCGCCGGGGTGCGCAGAATCAGCTCCTCGCGCCAGTCGCCGAGGATGTCGCCCTGGTAGCAGGGCGTTCCCTTGGTGTCGTTGTTGGTGTGCACGTCGGTCCACGACTTTATGGCTCCCTTGCCGAACTTCAGTATCTGCACGCCGGTGTCCTCGCGCACTGGCTCCGTATTGAATTTTATGTAGTTGAACGTCTCCGACAGTATGTCGCCGTCCCAGTAGATGCGGAAGTTGTCGGCTATGCCGTTCCTCTGCACTCCAGACAGCACGTCGTGGGTGACAGAGCTGATGACACCCGACGTCGACGAGACGCCGATGCTTCCCGGATAGGCGTTCGAGAGGTTCGCCATCAGACAGCGCCCCTCGTCCTCCTTCGCGTTGTACTTATAGTAGACCTTGCTGGTGGTGGCGTCGCGTAAGTTGTTGCCGTAGACGGGTCCCTCCTCGAGACAGGCGAAGACCTCCTGTCCGTGGTTGTAGGGGTCGAGGTCGCTGACGTGTATGGCGTCGCCGTGGCCGTAGCCCGTCGTCGACAGCCCGTGCCCGTTGTCGTCGATTACCATCGAGCCGAAGACTATCTCGTCGCGTCCGTCCCAGTCGACGTCGGCAATGATGTAGTTATGGTAGCCGTTTCCGTACCACTCCGACTTCGAGTTGTTACAGTTCCAGCGCCAGCGTTCGGTGAGCTTGTGGGTGGCGGGGTCTACGTCGAGGGTGACGAACTTATGACGTGTGTAAATGCCCCGGCCGAGGAAGATGCTCGGCCGCCGGCCGTCGAGATAGGGGGCACCGAAGAAGTGCTTCGACGAGCGGTGCCCGTAGTTGTCGCCCCAGGCCTTATGCAGCACTCCCGTGGTCTTGGTGCCGTAGTTGCCCTGGTTCTTCCAGAGCGTGGGGTAGTCGTTGTAGGCACACTTCGTGGTGAGCGTTGCCCATTCGCTCTCCTCAAGACGTGGCAGCGGGTAGTCGATGACCTGGTATGGCACGCCGGTGGCACCGTCCATATAGACAAGGTACTCGCGCCCGAAGCATATGAACCACTGCCCCTCGTAGCCCGATGCGTTGCGGTAGTTCTGCGTACGGTCGCCGATGACGTACTCACAGCCGTCGGCGGCATGGATGACGGTGCCGTCGGCAGCACGCATGAGAGCCTCGGCCTTGCCGTCCATGTCCCAGTCGTAGGCCACGATATTGTTCTCGTTATTCTGGAAGTCGGCCATGTTGGGTCCGAAGTCGAGCCACCACAGCTTCGTGCCGTCGAGCTTGTAGACCTCTGCTATCGCATACTCGCCGTTATGGCCCTCGGGCTTGTAGGCGTTGGCTCCGTCGGAGCGGTTGAAGAACTTCAGGATAATCTCCACCTCGCCGTCGCCGTCGACATCGGCGCAGCAGGCGTCGTTAGGCTCGAACTGACTGGTGAGCGAGCCGTGGTCCATCGTTATCTCCTTGTACTGCTTACCTTTCTCCCACGGCGTCACGGCCTTGGAGTCGGGTCCCTCGACACCGTTACGCACCGGGCGCACGGTGTACGATGCCGTGGGCGAGCCGGCACTATCCTGGAAATACGACACTGAGAGTGGCGCGGCATTCACCTTCACGCCGTCCCTGTAGACATTGTACGTCACGCCGTAGTACTCGGTGGCGAGGACGCGCCATGTCAGCGTCACGGAGTTGCTCCACGTCGAGGGCTGCAGGGCGACGAGGCCACGGTCCATCACATCCGTCGTCCGCTGTGCCACGGCGGCAACTGTCAAGAGCCCGATGAGGGCCGAGAGTATTATCCTTCTCATGTTTTGTTTTAGTTAATAGGTAGTTTACTGGCGGCAAAGTTACTAAGAAAAACGCATATTGAGACCTAAAACTCCGATAATCTTCCTGCAATTTTTGGGAAATCCTTTGGAGTTTGCATAAAAATACGTATCTTTGCACCGCTACTGAAAGCCGAATATCAAACTAAAACAAAAAAAACAAATGAGCAGACTACGCATTATAGCAGGGCTACTGCTGGCTACCGCCGCATCGGGCCTGCAGGCACAAGAGGTGACACCGGTGAGCCAGATGGAACGGCTCGACCGCGGCGTCGTCGCCGTGCGACCGGCATGGTCGAACTTCGTCAGCTGGCGCTACCTCGGCTACGACGACCCCAGCACCACGTTCGACGTGCTGCGCGACGGCGCTGTCGTTGCCAGCGACCTCACCGTGACGAACTACACCGACACCGGCGGCAAGCAGACCTCTATCTACCAGGTCGTGGCGAAGGTCAACGGCCGTACCGTCGACACGAGCAGCGAGGTGGAGACATGGAACAAGTTCCTCACCCTGCAGCTCGACCGTCCTGCCGACGGCAGCAACAGCGACGGGGCGTACACCTACACGCCTAACGACATGAGCGTCGGCGATGTCGACGGCGACGGACAGTACGAGCTTTTCGTGAAGTGGGACCCAAGCAACTCGAAGGACAACTCCCAGAGCGGCATCACCGGCAACGTCTTCATCGACTGCTACAAGCTCGACGGTACCAAGCTGTGGCGCATCGACCTGGGCAGGAACATCCGCGCCGGAGCACATTACACGCAGTTCCTCGTCTATGACTTCGACGGCGACGGCAAGGCTGAGCTGATGTGCAAGACGGCACCGGGCTCGCTCGACGGCCAGGGCAACTACGTCAACCAGGCCACCGACGACGAGAAGATCAAGGCTGCGGACAACACCAAGAGCTGGGTCGTCAGCGGCGGCCGCATCAACGGCGGCCACGAGTACCTGACGGTATTCAGCGGCGAGACGGGAGCCGCCGTCAGCACCATTGCCTACAACCCGAACCGCAACGGAAAGTCGGAGCTGAGCGAGGCTGCCGGCACCTACAACTGGGGCGCACCCAACGGCAAGACCGATGCCGGCGCCTACGGCAACCGGGGCGAGCGCTACCTGGCTGCCGTGGCATACCTCTACGGTGCCGACAAACGGCCCTGCGGCGTCTTCAGCCGCGGCTACTACGGCTACGCCTACATCTGGGCGGTGGAGTTCGACGGCAGCAGGCTCAGGGAGAAATGGCTCAGCACCTCGCTCGACGGCAGTAAGTTCACGGTGACGACCTACGATGCCAACGGCAACGGCACCTCGCAGACCATCAGCGGCATGAAACCCACCAGCGGCAGCGGCAGCGGCACGATGTTCGCCAACGGCAACCACAACCTGAGCGTCGGCGATGTCGACGGCGACGGCTGCGACGAGATAATATGGGGCTCGGCGGCCCTCGACAACGACGGCTCCGTACTCTACGGCACCGGCTTCGGACACGGCGACGCCATTCACCTGGGACGTATGATGCCCGACCGCGAGGGTTACCAGGTCTTCGAGGTCCACGAGGAGAAGGGCACCTATGCCTGGGACGTCCACGATGCGGCCACGGGTGCCATTATATGGAAGGGCGGCCAGTCGAAGGTGGACAACGGCCGCGGAATGGCTGCCGATGTCATAGGAAACAGGCGCGGCTATGAGTTCTGGTCTGGCTACGGAGGTTTTGAGAGCAACCCCAATTATGTAGACGGCTCAAAAGACGCCGACAAGCAGCCCATCAAGAACAGCAAGCCGTTCAATGCGGTTACGGGCACTCAGGTTAGTACTGCCGGTCCGTCACAGAACTTCCGCATCTACTGGGACGGCACCTGCTACGACCAACTGCTTGACAAAGGAACGGCCAACAACGAGCTGCCCGTCATAACAAAGGTGACGACGAGCGGCGTGAGCAACGTAAAGGCCTTTACAGCCAGCGAAGGCACTCCACGCTCCTGCAACAGTACAAAATCTACGCCCTGCCTGCAGGCCGACATCCTCGGCGACTGGCGCGAAGAGCTCATCTACTGGGACGGCACCGACCCGTCGAAGATAAATGTATACACGACGAGCACCAAGACCGACTACCGCGTACCCACACTCATGCACGACCATATCTACCGCATGGGCATCTGCTGGCAGAACACAGCCTACAACCAGCCGCCACACCTGGGCTACTACCTGCCCGACTATGTAGAGGGAAAAATCGACGTGCAGCCCGTCATCACCGGCATAAAGAGCATGGCAACAGTACTGCAGGAGAATGGCACAAAGAGCGTCTACGACCTCCAGGGCCGTCAGCTCCAGGGTCTGAAGCCGGGACTGAACATCATCCGCGAAGGCGGGCGCACACGCAAGGTGCTGCGTTAGTACACTGCGGCGCGCAGCCACCCGTCAGGGCTGTGCGGCGCGCCGACAGCGTCACTTCTTCGCTTTGTAATACAACAGGCGTCCGTCGGGGGTCACTCCGGCGGCGCTTATTTTTATGCGCGTGTCCTTGGAGTTATTGTAGAAGACGGCTATGAACCGGCCGTCATCGTCGGCCCGTGCATTGGGGTTCCAGTAGAGGGTGCGACGGTAGTCGGCAGGACTGTCAGAGGAGCCGCTGCCGGGGGTGCGGCTGCCATAGTCCGGCTGGTAGAACTCCGCCGGCTCGTGGAAGCCGTAGAAATAGATATGCCGGTCGCGGTGCACCACCGTCTTGCCGTCATCGGCGATGGGTTCCATCTCAACCGTGGCATCGGCGATGTAACGGCTGTGAACCATCGTGGAGTCCTCCTTGCGCGGCTCGTAGTCGGTATAGACGCGCACGTTCTGCAGACGCGACAGCAGCAGGTCCTTGTAGATGGCGCCTGCCGAGCGCATGCCCTCAGTGCCACGGAACAGGTCGGCGAGGTCGGAGTCCATCGTCTCAGTGATGTCCCTGTAGCTGCGCCAGTAGGTCACTCCGTTGAGGCGTCCGTCGACATTGTAGTTGACGTGGCGTCCCATGTTACCGAAGAGGAACTGTGCCACCTGCCGTGGGAACGACCTCATGTCGAACTTTCCGAACGACAGCCCGTAGTCGGTGATGTCGTTATAGAGGTCGTAGGCATCACGGACGTAGGCGGGCTTTTTCCAGTCTATGGCGCGGCGACCGGTGCGGCGACCCTTGACATCGACGTTACGCAGCTGGTAGACGCCGTTCTCCATCGAGTACTCCGAGAAGAGGGTGTCCTCCTCCTCAAGTGTCGGCTCCCAGTCGGGGGCGTGGTTCTCGTAGAAGTTGTACTCGTGGGTGAAGATGGGGAAGGGCATGTCGCGCTTGACGTAGAAGTCGGAGTAGGCATCCTCGCGGAACATGGTCTTGTCGCCGCGTGCCGTCATGGCCTTACGCAGCGAGTCTTTCTCCTTATATGCCTTGATATTTAGATAGGTGGTGCCGTAGAACGGCGGTATCTGGAACTTGAAGCGCCCGCCCTCGGTCTTCTGCACGGCGGCGACGGGACCGTCCTCGGTGTACATCTCCGCCTCGACGAGCACCTCGTACTTCAGGTTCGAATGGTTGACGCCGAGCTCTGCATTGGAGTTGAGCAGACTGCCGTACTCCAGGTCGTTATTGACGACGGTGGTGGTGACGGCGTTGCCGTCCTCGTCGGTGGCACCGCTGGGGTCCTCGACCTCCTCGAGGGTCACGCTGGAGCCGACGACACCAACGCCGTTGCGCCACGAGGGAATCTCCTCGAGCTCCACCTCACGCAGCCCGAGCATCTTGTAGACGGAGCCGCTGACGGTCATCGTGTGCTCCGGCTCGTAGCGCGGCGTGAAGGTGGCGGTGTCGGCCAGCTCCTGCCACTTGTACTTGCGCCATCCCTGGACCATCATCAGCAGGTCGAGGTTTCGGCGGTGCTCGTCGTCGTTGCTCTCGAAATAATAGGCGGGACGGGCAATGAACCCGCGCAGCTCGCTCGACAGGAGCATTGACGTCATGATGTTGCCGTCGTCGTAGGTCGGCTCGTCGGTGCGGGTGTCGCGCACGGCGACGGAGAACGTGGTACCGGGCTCCGGCAGCTGCAGGCTGACGGTGATGGGGGCGTACGGCGAATAGGTCTCGCGCGGGTTGATGGGGTCGATGGTGGTGATATGGCCGACGGGGTTCTTAGGACTCAAAGGGCTCATAGAGTCTATAGGACTCACAAAGAACAGCCTGTCGGCGAGTATCTGCCCCTCGCTGTCGAAGAGTGTCAGGTCGTTGACACCGGCGGGCAGCAGCTCCAAGGGCAGCTGCAGCGTGGCATGGCCGGGGACGGGCTCGCCGGGGACGGTACCGCTACCATAGGGAGCGAGCTGCACCTGGGCGAAGTGCTTCAGCACGCCACGGCAGAGCACGGACACGCCGTACTCCCTGCCCTGCGGCAGGTTCACGCTGCTGATGGTGACGCTGCTGCCGTCGAGGGAGAGCACCGCCCCGCTCTTCTCGGCCTTCGGCAGGTCGAAGGTGTAGTCCTTGCCGCGCCAGTTGAAACGGGCTTTCAGACGGTGGCTGCCGGGGGTGACGGTGAAGGCACCGCGACCCATATAGCCGGAGCTGATGTCGGCCTGCTTGTCGTCGCCCGACCACACGGTGCCGCTGACGGTCTGCACCTCGCCGTTCTGGTCGACGGCCTCGAAGGCCACACGGCTCTGCAGACCCTGCACCAGCGTGCCGCCCTCGGGGAAGAAGGTTACTACCAGCTCTTCCTTCTTGGGCTTGGGCATACGGGTCTTGGGACGCTGGTACATACGGCGTGCGTCGTAGTCGCCCTCGCTGTCGGGCTTGCTGTAGACGGGTATGACACGCGAGTAGAGGCCGTCCCACGTACGGTAGTAGTCGAGGGCCATCTGCTTGTTGTAGAACTGCCATGTCTCGGTGATGTTGTAACGGTGCAGCCCCTGGTTGAAATTAAGGTTCCAGCGCGTGTACGCGCGTATCTCGTAGTACCCGGAGTACAGCGAATCGGTGAGCACGAACTGCCCGTTGGTGAAGTTGTCGCCTGAGACGATGATGTTCTGCCGCTCAACGAGCATGCCGTCGGGCGAGAGCAGCTCGACATAGAGTATGCGGCTTATGTCCGTGGGCTTCAGGTTGTCGGCCCTGACGACGTATGCCTTGTACCACAGTGTGTCGCCGACGAAGTAGCAGGTGTTGTCGGTATGTACGTAGACCTTCTCCTGCACCTGACTTACCGACGACTCCTCGAGAGCCTTGCGTATGTCGTCGATGGAACGTGCCTGCACCAGCGATGCAGACAATAAGAGTATTATCGATAGAAAAAAGCGGTTCATCGGTATTGGCTGTTTACCCTTTAGACGAACGGCGGGTAAAAAGGTTTAACGGATGCTCACTTCTTGAGGCGGAAAGAGCTCTCGATGCTGCTGAGCTCGTCGGAGAAGGCCTTGTCGACCTTCAGACGCTGCTCGACGGTGCTGCAGCTGTGGATGACGGTCGAGTGGTCGCGGTTGCCGATGAGCTGTCCGATGCGCGAGGCTGGCATCTTGGTGTACTTGTGTGCCAGGTACATCGATATCTGGCGCACCTGCACGTAGTCGCGCTTGCGGCTCTTGCTGAAGACGTTCTGCTGGGTGACGTTGTAGTGCTGACAGACCTTCTCGAGGATGTCGTCGATGGTCAGTGGCTTGTTGTCGACCTTCACGGCGCGCTTGATGACGCGCTCGGCCAATCGCATGTCGACATTGGAGTTGTAGACTATAGAGAAGGCCAGCAGCTGGTTCACCACACCCTCGAGGTCACGGACGCTGCCGTTGGCGTTCTCGGCGATGAACTCTATCACCGTGGCGGGTATCTTGAGGCCGTCGCGACGGCACTTGGCGTTCAGGATGTCTATGCACAGCTGCATATTGGGCTTCTCCAGCTCGGCTATCAGTCCGCAGGAGAAACGGGTGAGCATGCGGTCCTTGAGCCATTCGAGGTCCACGGGCGGACGGTCGCTGGCCAGGATAATCTGCTTGCCGAGGCGTGACAGGTGGTCGAAGATGTGGAAGAACGTCGCCACCGTCTTCTCTGCCGTGGCCCACTCCTGCACGTCGTCGATGATGAGCATGTCGATGGTCTGGTAGAACTGTATGAAGTCGTTGACGGTGTTCTGACGGCTGGCATCGGTGAACTGCACCTGGAACAGGCGCGCGCTGACATAGAGGACGCGCTTCTGGGGATAGAGCTCCTTGCACCTGAGGCCGATGGCGTTGATGAGGTGTGTCTTGCCGCAGCCCGACGGTCCGTAAAGGAAGAAGGGGTTGAAGGTGGTCTTCCCCGGGTGCTCGGCGATGGACAGTCCGACGGTGCGCGGCAGCTTGTTGGAGTCGCCCTCGATGTACGAGGCGAAGGTCTTGTGTTTGTCCAACTGCGGGTCGAGGTCCTGTGGCAGTGCGGCGTCAAGCGTCGTCGGCGCTTTGTTGCCACGCGTGCCCTTAGGCACGTCGATGGCGTCGATGCCCTCGCTCTCTATGCGCTGCGAGAGGTTGTTGGCCTTGTCGGTCATAATCTTATATGATACGCGCACGACGGTCTGGAAGCAACGGTTCAGCGCCCACCCCATGAGACTGACGTAGTGCTCCTCGAGGTAGTCGTAGAAGTAGTGGCTGGGCAACTGCAACAGCAACGTAGTGTCGGCCTCGTTGTATGAAACGAAGACGATGGGCTCGAACCACGTTTTGTACTGGTCCTCGGAAACGTTCTGCCTGATGAGTCTAAGGCATGAGTCCCAGAGTGACAGATGCTTGCTGTTTGCCATATTGATGACGTTAGTACGTTTTTTGAATAGGTTACAAGATTATGACTTGTTAATCACGAGTGCAAAGTTCGCACTTTTTTTTGAAACATGCAAATCCAAAAAATTATAACAGCGTGTCGGTTTCTCACGTAACTCCCTATTCTGTGGGATGTTAGAATGTTTCACGTATTATTCTTCGTTTTAACGCCCTTGCAGGTTTCGAAAAACCTAACTGTCAACGCATTACGCGGCACAATAGAAAAATCTTGAATAAAAATTCGGTCCTTTAAGAGCAGCCCCAAAACTGCTTATTCTGCAACGGTTTGCAGCGAGCCATTAAGTGTTCTTCCGCCACTTCTCCTATTTAGACAAAATTAAAATTGCTTGTCTTTCTTGCCGAAAACTGAGAAGTGCACATAGCGTTTCGGATGACTCTTCAGGTCTATCATCAGCGAGTCGGCATGTGCCATCGTGGCGTTGAGGTTGCGATAGAGCGACTGGTCGCGCATGAGGAGCCCCAGGGTGCCGTCGTTGCTGTTCAGACGGGCGGTCATCTGCTCGACGTTACTCAGCGTGGCGTTGACGCTGGCCATGGTGGCTGCCACGTCGAGGTCGCTGAGGTTCTTCGTCAGCGTCTCGCTGTTGCTGAGCACGCCGTCGGCCTTCTGCATCATGGCGGGCATCTGACGGTTCAGGCTCGCCGTCAGCTGGTGCAGCTCGGCGGTAGTGGTGTTCAGCCCGGCGGTGATATGCTCGACGTTCTGCAGCGACTGTGCTATGGCGGGGTCGGCGAGCAGCGCGTTGACGCTGGCAAGGATGGAGTCGAGCTTAGGCAGCATGCGCTCTATCTGCGGCACCATGGCCGAGGCCTTCGACATCAGCCCCTGCTCGATGGATCCCATGATGATGCCGCCGGGGGCTATGCGCGACGGGCTGTTGCCTAAGTGCAGCTCCAGCCGCACGTTACCCAGCAGGTCGCTGGTGATCTCGGCAGTAGTACCCTCGGGCAGCTGCATCTCCTTGGCGATGCCCACGACGGCGGTGATGTCGTCGGGCCGCTCGTAGTTGTAGTCTATGCGTTCCACCACGCCCACCTTGTAGCCGTTGGCATAGACGGGACTGGTGGCCGACAGCCCGCTGACATCGCTGAACTTTACGTTGTAGGCGACATCGGAGGAGAAAAGCACGAGTCCCTTGAGGAACTGCATGCCGATGAACAACACTACTATGGCGACGATGGCCACCAATGCTATCTGTACTTCCTTGGTTATATGCTTCATATCATTATCACCTTTTTTTATTAGCCTTATACTCGCGGATGGCCTCGTTGACGTCCATTTTCTCGTCACCGCGGAAGGCGATGATGAACGCGCCGGGGAACTTGCTGAGGACGGTCTTGCGCAGCTGGTATATCTCGCTGTAGTCGGTCGACGCACCGACGGTGTACTTCGTCATACGGCCCTCGCGGAAGCTGTCGACACCCTTCAGACCTTTCAGCTGCGGGTCATTGTCCTTGAGCTTCTCGACGCTGGCGAGTATCTGGACCTTGAAGACAGGGGAGACAGGGGAGGCAGTGGAGGCGGCAGCAGAGGCAGACTCCTTCGGCTGTTCTGTTGCCGGCTCTCCCGAGGGCTCTTTCGCCGGTTCCTTGTCGGCGGGCTTCGTCAGCTCCTTCGCGGGTTCCTTTGTTACGGTCTTCGCCGGTTCCTTGACGGCTGGAGCCGGTGTCGCCGCCTCGGTCTTGAAGGGCACCTTCACGCCCTCGGTCTCGCGGCGGTAGGCCACGAAGGCGTTATAGATGCCACGGGCATAGGCATAGACGGCGGCATCGCTGTTCATGTACCGCTCCTCGTCGGGGGTTGAGATGAATCCCAGCTCAAGCAGACAGGCGGGCATCGACGTCAGGCGCAGCACGGCGAGGTTGTCCTGGTGCACGCCCTGGTCCTGACGGCCCGTGGCCTGACAGACGTAGCGCTGCATGTGTTTCGCCAGCCGTATGCTGTTCTCCATGTTCTTGTCCTGTATGAGCTCGAAGAGGATGTTACTCTCCGGCGAGTTGGGGTCGAAGCCCTCGTAGTGTTGCTGGTAGTCTTTCTCGTAGAGGATGACGGCGTTCTCGCGCTTTGCCACCTCGAGGTTCTCAATATAGCCTTGCTTGTTGCCGTCACGACGGCTGCGTCCTAAGGTGTAGGTCTGGTAGCCGCGCGCCACCTTACCCTTGGGCAGTGAGTTGATATGTACGGAGATGAAGAGGTCGGCCTTGGCCTTGTTGGCTATCTCGGCACGCTGCCACAGTTCTATGTACTTGTCGGTGGTGCGTGTGTAGACGACCTTCACGTCGGGACAGTTCTGCTCTACCATGCGACCGAAGGCCATGGCGTGCTTCAGCGTCAGGGCCTTCTCCTTCGAGAAGCCCCCCGCAGCTCCGGTGTCGCGGCCGCCGTGGCCGGCGTCTATGCAGAGCGTGAACTTCTTGCCGGCGGCAACTGCCGTCAGCAGCGCCAGCACCAGTGCACCTGTCAGCAATAAAAACCTCTTTCGCATATCAAACTGCAAAATTACAGCTTTCTCGCGGAAAAACCGCTCTTCGCCTCACAGTTTTATTATTTATTAAGTGTAGCCGCGCAAACGGACTGCTGACGGCTTTTCATTCCGTCATGTGCAGCTCGACGGTGGCACCGCCGCCGTCGGCACCCATCGGGGGGTTGTCCTTCGTCAGCCACAGGTCGAGGGCCGTCACACCGGGGAACGCCGCTGCCACGGCACGGCTTATGCGGCCCGCCACATGTTCCAGCAGACGCGACGGCACGGCCATCTCACGCTGCACCACAGCGTAGAGGGCGGCGTAGTCGAGGGTGTCGCCGACATCGTCGCTCGCGGCGGCACGGCTCCAGTCGTAGGCCACGCGCAGCGTCACGGTGAACCACCCCCCTACCCTGCGCTCCTGGTCCAGTACGCCGTGATAGACGTAGAACCGCTGCCGCTCCAGTGTTATGTATGTCCCTGCGTACGTCATTATACACGTTATGCCTCAACCGCAACGGCTGGCACCGCAGTTCTTGCAGATGAGACAGCCCTCCTGGTAGATGAGCGTCTCCTGTCCGCAGTTCGGACAACGCTGGCCGCGGGCCTCGGTGCCGTCGGAGACGTATTTCTTCAGGGCGCGCTCGACACCGCTCTTCCAGGTGTTGATGCTCTCCGACTTCAGCTGCAGCTGCGAGATGAGCTTGATGACGTGGTCGATGGGCATGCGGTAGCGCAGCACGCCGGAGATGAGCTTGGCGTAGTTCCAGTACTCGGGATTGAACTTCTCCGACAGGCCCTCGACGGTGGTCTTGTAGCCGCGCTTGTTCTCGAACTGGAAGTCGTAGCGCTTGGTGCCGTCGGGGTTCATCTGCTTGATGATCTTGCCGTGGACGACGGTCTTCGGCAGCACGATGCCCTCGTCGTCGTCCTGCAGACCGGTGAAGATCTCGTAGGGGTAGCCGTCGAGGAGTCCGACGAAGGCCACCCACTTCTCCTTGTTGTTCTGGAAGCGCACGACGTCGCACTCGAGGACCTGCGGACGTACCTCCGTCACCTCGGGGTGCTTGCAGGGCGAGGCCTTCGGCTCTTCCTCGATGTCGTTCTCGCGCACCTGCTCCTTCTTCTGGTCTTTCTTCGTCACCGAGATCATCACACCCGAGCGCGAGCCGTCACGGTAGATGGTACAGCCCTTGCAGCCGCTCTTCCACGCCTCGACATAGAGACTGTTCACCAGCTCCTCGCTGACGTCGTGGGGCAGGTTCACGGTGACGCTGATGGAGTGGTCGACCCACTTCTGTATGGCTCCCTGCATGCGCACCTTCATCAGCCAGTCGACATCGTTGGCGGTGGCCTTGTGGTACGGCGACTGCTCCACCAGACGGTCTATCTCCTCCTGGGTGTAGCGCTTCGTGGTGTCGAGGCCGTTGACCTGCATCCACGTCAGGAACTTCGGGTGGTAGACGATGTACTCCTCGAAGCTGTCGCCGACCTCGTCGACGAAGTCCACACGGGCCTCGGTGTCGCCGGGGTTCACCTTGCGGCGGCGTTTGTAGACGGGCATGAAGACGGGCTCTATGCCACTCGTCGTCTGTGTCATCAGACTGGTGGTGCCCGTGGGGGCGATGGTCAGGCAGGCGATGTTACGGCGGCCGTACTTCACCATGTCGGCATAGAGCTGGGCGTCGGCCTCGCGGAGCCGCTGTATGAAGGGGTTCTGCTCCTCGCGGCGCGCGTCGTAGACGGCGAAGGCACCACGCTCGCGAGCCATGGTGACACTCGACCCATAGGCCGTCAGTGCCAGCGTGCGGTGGACATCGACGCTGAAGTCGGTGGCCTCCTTGGTTCCGTAGCGCAGTCTCATGGCGGCTATCATGTCGCCCTCGGCGGTGATGCCCACGCCGGTGCGGCGCCCCTTGGAACTCTTGGACTTGATCTTCTCCCACAGATGACGCTCGGCGCCCTTCACCTCCTCCGACTGCGGGTCTTGCTCTATCTTCTCGAGGATGAGGTCTATCTTCTCTAACTCCAGGTCGACGATGTCGTCCATGATACGCTGGGCGGCGGCGACATGACGACGGAAGAGGTCGTAGTCGAAACGGGCACCGGCGGTGAAGGGGTCGACGACGTATGAATAGAGGTTGATGCTCAGCAGACGGCACGAGTCGTACGGACAGAGGGGAATCTCGCCGCACGGGTTCGTGGAGACGGTGCGGAAGCCGAGGTCGGCATAGCAGTCGGGGATGCTCTCACGCAGTATGGTGTCCCAGAAGAGCACGCCGGGCTCGGCGCTCTTCCAGGCGTTGTGCACTATCTTCTCCCACAGCCCACGGGCACGAATGGTCTTCTCTATGGGCTCTACGCCGGCATAGCCCTCGCGGTCGTCGACGGGCCACCGCTGGAGGTACTCCTTGTCGGCAATGGCGGCCTCCATGAACGCGTCGTCGATCTTTACCGACACGTTGGCACCCGTCACCTTGCCCTCGGTCATCTTTGCATCGATGAAGGCCTCGGCATCGGGGTGCTTTATGCTCACCGAGAGCATCAGGGCACCGCGGCGACCGTCCTGGGCCACCTCGCGCGTACTATTACTGTAACGCTCCATGAACGGCACCAGACCGGTCGACGTCAGGGCGGAGTTGTTCACCGGCGAGCCCTTCGGACGGATGTGGCTCAGGTCATGACCCACGCCGCCGCGACGCTTCATCAGCTGCACCTGCTCCTCGTCGATGCGCATCACCGCACCGTAGCTGTCGGCATTGCCGTCGAGACCGATGACGAAGCAGTTCGACAGCGACGCTATCTGGTGGTTGTTGCCGATGCCGGTCATCGGACTGCCTGCCGGCACGATGTAACGGAAGTGGTCCAGCAGGTCGAATACCTCCTGCGCCGTCATGGGGTTGGGGTACTTCTGCTCCACGCGTGCCACCTCGTTGGCAATGCGCCAATGCATGTCGGAGGGCGACTTCTCGTAGATGTTGCCCTGGCTGTCCTTCATGGCGTACTTGTTCACCCACACGCGGGCGGCAAGCTCGTCGCCACCGAAATAGTTCATCGAGGCCTGGAACGCCTCTTCGTAGGTATATGTCTGCATATCTGTCTGTTAATTGTTCTCGGTACCCGTTCCGCCAGACCGTCAATTGTCAGCGGTACACTTTCAGCCTGCAAAGTTACACATAAGTTTCCAATAACGGAAAACTTTTCCGAAGAATCTTTTCAAAAAGTTTGCCGTTTCGGAAAACTTTTCGTACCTTCGCGCCACGAAAACGAACAGAAACGGGAAACCGCAAACGGCAAAAAGCTAACAGCAACCTAAAGGAAGACGAAAAATGAAGAACCTCGACACACGGCGTACCATACGCCAATACTCCGACCGCGAAGTCAGCGACACGCTGCTCGACAAACTCATGGAACAGGCGGCACGCACACAGACGATGGGCAACCTGCAGCTCTACTCCGTCATTGTGACACGCTCGGAAGAGATGAAACGCCGACTGGCACCGGCACACTTCAACCAGCCGATGGTGACCGCCGCACCGGTGGTGCTCACCGTCTGCGCCGACTTCAACCGCACCAGCCGGTGGGCCCGCTGCCGCAAGGCGGAGCCGGGATACGACAACATTTTATCATACCAGAACGCCGCCACCGACGCACTGCTCTTCACACAGACCCTCTGCTGCCTCATGGACGAGCAGGGACTGGGATACTGCTACCTCGGCACCACCGTCTACCAGCCACAGCAGATTATCGATACACTCGGACTGCCGCCGCTGGTCATGCCCGTGGCAACACTCACCGTGGGATGGCCCGCAGAAGAGCCGCCGCTCTCCGACCGACTGCCCGTGGAGAGTTTCGTACACCGCGAGACGTACCACGACTACTCGCCCGACGAAATCGACCGCTACTATACACCAAAGGAACAGCTGCCCGAGAACCGGCACTTCGTGGAAATCAACAACAAGGAGACGCTCGCGCAGATCTTCACTGACATAAGGTACACACGTGCAGACAACGAGGCCATGTCGAAAATTCTCATCGAGACCCTCCGCCAACAGCAGTTCCTGTAACGACGGCAAGACTCTCCGCCAACAGCAGTTCCTGCAACAGCGGCAACAGGCACATACAGAAAAAGTTTTCTGCCGAAAAGCCTACACTCCCACACTAACTGCTGATTACCAATGGATTACGCGTACAGGCAACAGTGTGGGCGTGTAGGCAAGCAACGTTATTCTCGCAATTTTCACGAAAATTCGGGCATTACTCCACGAGTATCAGGCAATACTCCACGAGTATCAGACAATACTCCACGACTATTTTCCAGTACTCATGGAGTATCCCGCCCCCAAGCTATCCATAAGGCCCATAAGCCCCCCCCCACACACAGCCCATCCCTGAAACCCGCTG
>Ga0310697_10002872_pt1 | contig 17836 bp, 8 predicted proteins | sample 172DNAGHGlowgp2_FD_203883 | JGI IMG/M metagenome (GOLD analysis project Ga0310697, IMG submission 203883) | Sheep rumen microbial communities from Palmerston North, Manawatu-Wanganui, New Zealand - 1728 DNA GHGlow gp2 (v2) (version 2) | ecosystem: Host-associated > Mammals > Digestive system >... | reverse complement strand
TTGTCCTGTCGGGCAAAATGTGGACCCCGAACTCAGTGCGGTCCGCTCCTTCCGGAATATCCGAGATTTCAACAGCGCAAGCCTCGGGGCGTTTTTTCAGGATTCTCGAAACCACACCGTCGTTTTCCAAGGGAGAAAGCGCACAGGTGCCGTAAACAAGAGTTCCTCCCGGGCGTAACGCATCTATGGCCGAGGCCAAGAGGGAGCCCTGTTCCACCGACAGCCTCTTGATCCGCTTTGCGGACCAGACTTCCAGGTGGGCGGGAGAATTCAGCACATGCCGGTCCGAAGAGCAAGGGGCGTCCAGCAGAATCCGGTCAAAAGATTCCTTCCTATGGAGGCCGAACTTGACACCATCGTAACCCGAAACATTGATAATGCTTCGCCAGTCCTTGGGCAAAGAATTTTCCAAAACATGCTTAAGGCGTTCCCGTCTGTCTGGCGAGCGATCGTTACACTGCAAGGAACCCTGTCCTTGAAGCATAGAGGCGATTATCAGGGATTTTCCGCCGGGGGCGGCACACATGTCCAGAACATCCATTCCAGGCTCCACCCCTAGGGCCTTTGCGGCAAAGACAGAGGCCTTGTCCAGGTAATACGGTTCGAGGCATTCTCCGAACTGCAACGTCTCAAAACAGGACTCCCCCTTGAGGGAATCCAGCAGGGCCGGCCAGCGGTCGCCAAACAATTTCTCGTAGTAATCGAAAAATTCCACTTTTCATCGTAGCGGCCGGTTCCCCGACCACAGCAGCACTAGCGCACCTTCACGACAAAGGCGCTGATATTGTAAGCGGACAGTTCTCGGGCCTTGTCGTCGGCTGCCTTCTTGTTGTTCCAACCGCCAGCCCGCAACTTGTAAAAGGGAGCGTCAAAGACCACCTGAATGGCATAACCCGTGCTGGCAGAGAGTTCGGCCCTACGACGCTGGGCCGCATCAAAATCGCCCACCGCCTCAAACTGCAAAACGTACAAATCCTTGGAGGCTTTTTTGTCTGCATTGGACTTGCCCGAAATCGCGGGGCCCGCCGTCGCCGAAGTATCCCGCAAGGAGGCGTTCAGCTCAGGGGAATATTCGTTACCGCGGAAAAGAGAATCCATGTCCGTAGGGTCTCCGGCAAGGGAGATTTCCATAGCAAGTCCAACAACTGCAAAGAATAACTTCATGCCGTAAATTATAGCAAAAAAATGCCCGGGGAGACCCCGGACATTCTCATTCAACTTTTGCAGAGGATTACTTCACAATTCCCTTGCCGCGCTTGGCACCCCACATGTCGGTCTCTTCGGCCTTACTTTCCTTGACCTTGCCGCGGGCCGGAGAATTCTTGCCCAAGTCCACGAAAGACGACAGCTTTGCGATGTAGGCTCCGGTACCCACCAGGCGCTTCTTGTCAGAAAGCATGTTCCAGGCAATGTAGAAGTTGCCCTGGACACTGCGGCAGTCCTTGCCACCGTAGTACTGCTTGCCGTACTTCGCCTCGTTGGTTGCGTCCAGGCAGTAAATCTTCTGCTTGTCGCCGGCAACATAGGTACCCAGGTTGGTGTAGTACTTCACGTCGTACTGGAAGTATACGTCGGCCAGGGCTTCGGGATGTTCATTGAAGAACCTCTCGGTCACGGAGTCCTTGCTCATAAAGGAGGCGATATCGGACTTGACAATGAATCCCAAGGTGTTGGGGTACATTTTCGCAATGTCGTCCCTGCTCATGGTGGTAGGCACCGTAAACACTTCCACTGCGGGAGTTTTCTTGGCATCGATATCCTTGTTCATGGTGGCGAGCTTGACCGCCGACACTTCTACGGAGTAGTCACCCAAGACCATGACCCACGGAGACGGGAGCCTCTTGGCGGAATTGTAATCCGTCGGGGAGTTCCAGACCAGGGCGCTGTCTCCTGCAGGGCGCTTGATATCTTCGGAGATCGTATTGACCGTATCGCTCCACATCACGCCGTCGGCACGGAAACGGATGTAGTCACCCAAACGCGGTGTGGGGTTCTTGGTCCCCTGGGTCTTGTCAAACACCAAGGTGAGCTTGCTCGTGCCAAGGCCGCCCGGAGCCGCATCTCTTGTCGTAGGCGATGCATAGCGGTGCGTGGAATCCACTTCGGTTGCCGAGAACATATAGAAGCTGAAGGGGGAAGTCTTGTTAGTCTCATCCAGCAGCTTCACCGGTTCAGAAAGGACCACCGTCAAGCGGTTCAACTGGTCGTTGAAATTGTCCACTCGGGCGCTTACAATCACCGGAGCCATGCGGTCCGTGACACCTCTGTCAAAGTGCTGCTTGGAGACGCCGGACTTTTCCATAAAGGAGGCGTAGTTCAGGACCTTGCCGACACCGGCAGTCTTGATCTGTGCCGAGAAGGTAGAGTCCGAAACAAAGGTGAGCACGCTGTCCGACTTTTTGCCGTTGGCCTCGTAGCGAGCCATGAAGGCCTTGTAAATAGCCACGGAGTCAATGACATAGGAACACAACACTGCGGTATCCTTTTTCAGGGTAGACACACCCTTACTCTTGAAGTCATTCTTATCCAAATGTTCTTCGTCCCAGTTGAGACATATCAAATGAGGCAAAGAGTCCTTGTATTCTCCGCTAGCATTGGGCTGGAACGGCCTATGGTAGTGGATGGCGATAGAGTCGGCCTTACCATCCAGATAAGACTTGGATTCCGAATAGTAGGGTTCGGGGATCTTCAGGTTACCCAAGGCCTTGCCCTTGGCGTCGAACAGGTCCACAAGCTGCGGGTACGGTACCGGCGGTTCGCGGAAATGCAGGTTCCCGTAAGTGGCAAACACCAGGGTCGGCATGTCCATGGATTCTACCGTTATGGTAGCCGCAGAATCCATGTATTCCTGGCCCGAACGGATAGACACGATGGTCACGCCATTTTCAAAGGCAGGGATACCGCCAGCGCTCACCACCTTTCTGGAGGTCTTGCCCAATTGCAGCGCAATATTGCAATCCGTGCAGATAGAGTTGTCGATGGGGTTGATAATCAGCACATACAGGTCCACATCGGAACCAATCCAGTGGAAATACGGTTCCCCGTCTTCGTCCACATCCGGGTCTTTCGGCACCGGGTGGTTCCAGGTCTTGACCTTGCCCGTAGAATCGTAACTTGCAGGAGTTGCAAATTCCAGCTTGGGTGCGTAGAACTCGATGACAGCCTCGTTCTTGAGCTTGACCGTCTTCTTTTCGGGAGAAGCCGTGAGGCCGCTCAGATCCTGGTACACCCAAATGGTGTCGATACCAGAAGGACCAACCTGCTTGGGGAATGTCACCGGGGTTTCGCCAGTCTTGGAAGCGTAGGCCACCATGCCCTTGTCAAGCATCAAGGAGTAGCTCTGCCCTACAGCGCCCAGCAGGTCAACACCGCCATCGGCAAAGGCAGACACATAGACAGGCACACGAGAACCGGCAAGGCCCTTGCCGACAAATTCCCACTTGGTACCGTTCTTGTAGAAGGTGCTGGCCTCGTCGCCGGCGTTCACCACATAGGTAGAGGTCTGGGTCATCACGTCCAGGCTACCCTGGATACGGAAGTTGATGTAGGTCTTGGCCTTGGTGTCGCAAGCTCCAGAAGCGTCGCACACGTCTATCACCAGGCGGTAGCTACCCGGGGCAAGCCCGTTAATCTTGTTCTTGTTCACCTTGGGGTTGAAGGGGTCCGAAAGGTCGAAACCGCCATACTGCCAGCCAGAAGCACCCGGGTTGAGGGTGGCCTTCAGTTCGCCAGTTCGGGTGGTAATGGAGTATTTCAGGGTCTTGCCCACCTTGCTACCGATTTCGGCACCGCAAGCATGGATGGTGGCAGAACCGCCACCGGCAGAACCCAGGGCCACTGCGGCGCAAGAGCCGTCGCCGCTCTGGTCAAAGCAGATACCGTAGCTCACGGAACCGTCACCGTTGTCCGTTGCGTTTGTAGAAAGACCGCTGGACTGCTTGATGAACATGTTGGTCTTGATAATCACGTTGCTCATGGTGGTGCGGCGGTCGCAGAAGAAGATATCCAGGGAATAATCCTTGCCCGGTTCCAGGAAGGTAGAGCCGTAGGTGGCATTCAGGTTTTTCAGCACCACGTGGCCAGGGGCCGCCAGGTGGGCTCCGCCGTTGTCCAGGGCCAGCTTCTTGTTGATGAACACCCAGATGTCGTCGTCACCGCGGAAGGTGAATTCCTGGTCTTCGCGGTAGGTAAAGGTGGCATGGCTTTCGAAACAGAACTGCTGGTTATGTTGGCCTTCCCAACGGGTAGCGCCCCAGTCCCACACACCGGGGTTATCGCCATTGTTGAATAGTCCCTCACATTCCTTACCGCCGGTCCAGCCGTAGGTATTACAGTACTTGTCAAAATTGGCAGCTTGTGCAGCTACAACAGGAACCGGTCCCTGGGAATGCCGCTTGGCACGGCAACCAGGGCAAGGTTGGGGACTGATGCTGCTCACCACCGTTGCGTCGGTAGTATTTTCGATGGGGTGGAATCCGCTGTAACCCGCAAACAGGGAGGCCGCGGAATCGGAGTCAAAACCCCAGCGGGGGTCATCGCCGTAGTGCCTAAAGGGCATGTCGTAGCACTGGACCTCGTTGACACCGGCGGTGTAGTTGAACAGGGTGTTGAACTTGGCCTCGTCGCCGGCGCATAGCGCGGCGTTGGGGTTACCCGCATTGAACACGGGCTTGTTGTTCGGGCCCAGGTCCTGCTTCACGATTCCGTGGCGAACACCGGTGCAGGCTCCGAACCCACCATTTTCACCGTCCGTAGAAAACAGCGGGTTCAAGGATTGGTCCGTATCGTAAATCACGGCGGCCAGGTTGAAGGAGCAGACACCGTCAATATTGGGGTCCGCCGTAGTCCAGCCCATGTTGGCCGCAATAAGGTCGTCCCAGACGCCGTCGTCGGTAACAAAGTAAAGGTTCGGACCCAGGTCGATAAACTTCTGCTTCAGGGGGATAACATCCAGGTCGCCCCACAGGCCGTTGATGCCGATCAAGTCTTCGCGCTTGTCGTCGGTGCTGCGGAAAATCACCACGTTGTCCAAGGGAACAGTGCCCTTGGCCCATTCAGTATAGTACCAGCCGCACATGTTCGGGGCGGGTTTCATTTCGGTTCCGGTGACACCACCGTCAGCGCTGAGCATGGGCTTGGCGGACTGCCATTCCTTGTCTTCGGGCATCAAGAAATAGAGCTTGGTGGCCTGGGACGAGGCACAGGTGCCGTTGGTACCAGGGTCCGTGTCTGTCAGGGCTCCGGTATCACCATCGTAATAGTACTTGGGAGTAGTATCGCTCAACTTGGTAGAAAGGGGCAGAGAACCGCCACCAAAGGTATGACCTGCGGCATCATAAATTTCAGCACTGGTAGGCACGCTAGCCTGATCCCACACCACTTCGTACCAGCCGCACCTATTCGGTACGGGAGTCATTGACTTGCCTGAAGCAGCCCCCACTTCTCTAATCATAGGATTAGACCAAACCCACTCCGCCGTCTGGGGAATTTTCACGTAGAAATACTTGGCGTCGGGAGGATTGGGGCCGGTGTAGGTGGTTCCAGAAGGACTCAAAGGATCCTCGGCGACGTAAACCTTATTGCCGGCACCGGGGCAACTGATCGCAACCGAAGCCGTATTACAAACTTCCCCCTGAATGTTAAATCCCGTAGAATTGACCGCAGGAACCTTCGTTCCACAACCCGCAGACTGGCTGGTCAAAGCAAAACCATTAGCACCCCACCCCTGATCCGGAGCATACGTTGCCAAGTCGATTTCGTAATAATCACCGTTTTTCAATGTTGCAGGAACCAAATTTGCCTGATTGTCCCTAGCCACATAAACGCTACTCCAATTAGTGGGAGGCTTAAAATACAGAGTACCCGCACAAACAGCCGCATCCGCCGTGCCGCTGAACGCACCGACGGCAACCAGCAGTGCCGGTACAACCTTTCCAAACAAACCCTTCAGACCCGAAATGGAAAACCTTTTTGACATAGATTTTTCACCTTTTTTAAATACAATTAAGGGCAGCAGGCCCAGGGCCTACCGCATAATACCCCCAAAATCTATTCTTTTATCGCCAAAAAAGCAAACGGAAATTTGAAAATTTTAGGTTAAATTCAAAAAAACGTGACTCTCAAGACCCTTTTCTACCAGGGCGCCCACAGAACCCGGGATCGCGTAAACTTTTCTTTTCAAAAATCAGGTGGCTCCCCGCCCATGTTTGCGGAAACGCTCCCGATGTGGGGGGCTTTTTTCTATATTTGTGGCCGTAATTGATATCGCAATCAAAAGAATGTGGAGTTTGGGTATGAAACGAGTGTTATGGGGAGCCGCACTTGCTGCGGCCGCATGCATGTTCTTCGCCTGCGGCGAAGGTTCCATTGACGGTTTTAGCGGCGACGACGATATGGCCCTGCTCAACTACGGGCAGTTCAACCCCGACGGCATGAAGGGGCTGGTCAACACGGCCATGGCCCAATGCGAAGAAGACCCCAAGTGCAAAGAGGCCATGGAAAACGCGAAGGACGCTCCCGCCCCGGCAGACACCGCTGCGGGCAGCTCTTCGGCAACAGATTCCTCCGGCACCTCCGCAAGCTCCAGTTCGGCCGCCCCGGGCAGCAGCACCGCCAGCATAAGCAGCTCCTCTACGACACCTGCGTCTTCTGCCACCGCCACCAGCTCCACCAGCTCCAGCAGCTCCGCACCCCGCAAAGAGGTAGTTGCCACGAAATTCGTAGGGACTTGTTCCGCAACATCTGTAGTCAAGGGGAACTCCACTAAATGGTCTCTTAACTTGATAAACATCTGCAGCATGGAAATTAACTGCTCCCTGGCCCCAGAATCTTACGAATGGACCTTTGAAGGAGGAGATCCTGAAACCAGCACAGACGCAGAACCTAGCGTGGTCTACACCGAGGCCAAGCAATACACGGCAAAGGTCAGGCTGAAAAACGGAGACGTGAACACCACCATCACCTGCACACCCGTCACCATTACCGGGCCCGAGATAACGGGCTGCACCTGTGGGGAACCGACCTATGACCCAAGTAACGACTTGAAGGACGCAAATTCCGTCAAGGCAAATTGGACGGTTAGCGGTTGCAAGAGCGTAGATGGACAGGGTGTCGAGGAAACAGAATTTGACTACACATGGAGCGGAACAGGGGTGACCGGGAGCACTAAAACGGGGACAGGGACTTATACGGAACTAGGCATTTACACCGCATCCGTCGAAGTCAGCAAATACGGAAAGACAAAAAAAATCGAATGTCCAAAAGCGTCTATTTACAAAGACGGTTGGAATTTTAAATGCAGTGATAGCAACCTCAAAAAAAACCTCACCATCACAGAAAGAACTTGCAACGGAAGCAAATGCTACGAAACGGAAGATTCCGGCGATCTATTTCCAAACGATTGCGTCAAAGTCAGTAAGACTAAAACCGGGACCTTCGTATTTGGGTCATGGTGGTGCGCAGGCGGCCCCTTCACCGCCCACATAAGGGATTGTTCCGGAAACGAACAAATTGTAGAACACGACTGCTCCGGATGGTTGCAAATTCCAACAATAACAGAGCAATGTGATCTTTATTTCTATGTTACAGGGGTCGAAAAATACACCTCAAAGTATGGCGTATGGTAATCAAGCCCCACCACCAAAGCCAAAGGGAACCTTAAGGGTCCCTTTTTTTTGTAATAACGAGAACCACCAACTAGGCAGATTGTTCTAAAAAGACTTTTGGCGGTGCTGAAAACAAGAAATCCTTTAATTATAATTGAATGCTACATGACAAAGACGCGGGGCCATCTTACGGTAAAACTTCGTAAACAAAGGCGGTTTTTACAGCATTTCGGTCACCATATATTGCAAAGGCAGGCCCGTCCACTACAAAAAACTGGCAAAATAGTTTATATTTCATGCCAGAGGTTTATTATGAACAAGAAAATTCTTGTGGGACTGTCGGTTTTGGGTGTGTCCGTGGGTTTTTGGGCCTGCGGTGATGGTGCCATAGAAAGCATGACCGTCGACGACGACGTCGCTCTTGCCAACTATAGTGAGTTCAACCCCGAGGCCATGACAAGCCTTGTCCAGGGAGCCATGGCTGCTTGCGAGGCTGAGCCGGAATGTGCCGCCAAGATGGAAGGCAGCACCTACGTGCCCCCCGAGCAGGAACCTGCAGCAGCCGATTCCGGAACAACTCCTGCGACCAGCAGCGATGCGACGAACACGCCTGCCAACAGCTCGCCGTCTTCGACTCCGGCCTCCAGTCCGGCCGTGGTTTCCAGCTCCAGCACTGCGCCGAGCACCAACCCCACCGTGTCCAGCTCTTCTGTTCAGCAGCAGACGACACCGTCTAGCTCTTCAGTGCAACAGCAGACCACGCCGTCTAGCTCTTCGCAGCAACAGCAGACTCAGCCGTCTTCTGCCTCGCAGCAATCTTCGGCAAGTTCGGGCGGAGGAGAAGAATGTAACGAAAGCAATTCAACGCAACTTAGCAGCAATCAAACATTGAGTGCAAACGCCTGTTACAAGTACAGTGTTGTTGCTTCAGGCAACCTCTATATGGGAACATGGACTGGTGATGTGTCAATAACATACACCGATTGTTCTGGGACACCGCATTCTACCACTGTAAAGAGTGGTGGTTGGAGTACTTACTCTGTGGGAGGCGCTTGCACTGTATTTATTCAATCAGAAGCAGGAGGCTCTCTGCAATTTAATTCGTATTAATTTGCTTTTAAATGATTCCTAAGGAAAACTCCCCAAGCGGGGAGTTTTTTACCAAGTCAAAGCCCCTGGACTAGAGTCCAAGGGCTTTTATGTTTTCATTAGATTGAGAATTCGTCCCAATGGGCAGATTATAGCTGCAGTTTCCCGAGGCCTTTGAGCATTTTTTCGTACCTGTCAGCACGAGCCTTTTCTTCGTCGGCACGCTTTTCCGCCTTGTCGGCACGGGCCTTTTCTGAATCGGCCAACTTTTGGATTTCATCGGCACGCTGGCGTTCCTGGTCAACGGCGATGTCTATTTCTTCTTGCCAAGTCATGTAGCGTATCCTCGTGTTGTTGTCGGTCTGATACCATTTCACCAGCTTATCAATGTCCTCGGTTTCCGGGGAGATTGGCTTGCTGGTGGCGAAGTACTCCAAGTATTCCCTAACGGCTTTCTCGGCGACTTCGCGGTATTTCTTGAATATATAAAAATTTTTGAAGCATTGGTCACCCATCTCGATTTTCGGGTCGTCAACTTCAAGATTTTTGAACCTATAAACAGCGCGGCCCTGCTTGAAAATGTCGTCGGGACAAATGAAAATGATGTAGAGTTCCTTCAGGTTGCGGTACATTTCGCCCTTGCTTAGGGCTTCGCTGTCGCGCATGGCCTGGTAGAAACGTGCCCGCTTGGGGATTTCCTTGGTGTCCTCCATCTGCATTTCAATGTCAAAACAACGGAGGGTTTCACCTCCGGGTCCTGTCTCCTTCACGAAGACGTCGAAGCGGACACCCTTGCTGACGGGGCTTACTTCGACGGTTTTTTCCGGCTCGGGTTCCTTGAGTTCGTGAATCTTGATTCCGAGAACCGCTTCCAGAAAGGGCTTGGCGATTTCCTTGTGGCTGAATACCATGGCGAACATGAACCTGTTGGTGATGGTGAGTTGATCAAAGGGTGTGCATTTGTTTTCCATTTGTCGTCTTTTTCTCGGGAACGCGCCCGTATCGCAGACGGAGAAATTCCCTGTCCTCTTGTATAGACGTTTTTTTTGGAGAGAAAAAAGCCTTGTAAAGTTTCTTTTTACGGGACGAACAAAAAAAGAAGGCCTGGAGGTCTTCTTTTTTGATAGCAAAGCAATGCTAGAGTCTGTGTCTATACACCGCATCTAGTGCGGTGGGGCATGCTAGGTTAGGCTAAAATCATCAGTAGTTCGCCGCACCACACAATACGGATGTAGAAAATACTGCCGTCACGTTCTCTCCACAAGAGGCAATCTCACCAAAATCATTATTTTTTATGCTCACACTTGCACCATTAACCTCAGCTTGGCCTTCCGAGTCACCTTTGCAACGAATTTTAGCTGGGACCGGATTACTGCCTGAACATGTGATTGTATATGTTCCAGGGCTTAATTTTGTTGCGTCACCCCATAGATTGTAGGTTCCAGTAAGATCGATAGCCCCACCCTCCCCGGAACTTGCCGAAGTTTCCTGCAGGATTTATGCTTAACCAGCCGCGCTAAGGCTTTTTTGTGCAAAAAAAAGATAAGACGGGTTCGGACGGCCGTTTTTTGTTGATTTTTCGCACTTTTGGGGGCTTTTACATGTTATTTTTTGCGTTTTCTTTACAAAAAACAGGCTTTTTGTAAATTTTTAGTATATTTTTAGAGGGTATAATGAATGAGGATTGGGAATATGAAGAATATTCTGCTTATTTTGGGTATTGCCGCCACCGGCCTGTTCTGGGCCTGCGGTGACGGAACCATTGCGACAAAGACCGGCGACGACGAAATCGCCCTGCTGAACTACGGCGAATTCAACCCCGAGGGCATGAAGGGCCTGGTGGGCGACGCCCTGAAGGCCTGTCAAGAAGACCCCAAGTGCGCCGAGGCCATGGAACGTGCCGGAGTGGTCTCCAGCAGTTCCGATTCCACATCTACGGACTCCCTGACCAGCGGTTCCTCTGCTGGCGCCAACAGTGCGGGCTCCTCCGGCGCCGCAAGCGCAGGCTCGTCGGGAACCAGCGGTTCTTCTGCCGGGGCCGCAGGTTCGTCCTCTTCGGGCGCCGTCTCCAGTTCCAGCGGATCCGTGGTCAGTTCCTCGACGGTGGCGTCTTCTTCTTCCCTGGCCACAAAGATAGCGGGGACCTGCTCTGCCCCGGTCAACCCGTTCAGCGGTCTCCAGAAGAACGTGGAAACCACCTGGAGCTTTACCAACAGTACTCCAAACCTCACCCCCGAGACCTACGACTGGACCTTTGACGAAGGAGCCTCCATCGCCTTGAGCACCGATGCCGCTCCCAAGGTAAGCTATTCCGTAGGCGGAACGCACAAGGCAACACTGATTGTGAACAAGGGCAAGGATTCCGAAAGTGCACCGATTCCCTGTACCGCCATAACTGTGGTTGGCACAAGGGCCAGCGGCTGCGAGTGCACTACGACAACGACAGGGACGATTGACGTTTCTAAAGACAATCCTCAAAGTGTCACATGGACTGTCAGCGGTTGCAGTACTTCAGATGATAGCGAACTTACCTATACTTGGGAAGAGGGCGTTACCGCCAACGGGACCTCGGCAACCAAGTCCATCAGCACAGGCGGAACGCACGCCCCAAAGGTGACGGTGACTGCAGAATCCGATACGGTTGTTACCTGCCAGGCGGTTACGGCAACGGCTCCGACAACGGCGAACTGCTATCTTTCAGGAGATGCGAACGAACATTGGCAAAAGCATGAAACGCATGACTATTCCACGGCACCCGGCGGGTCCTTCTACTTCGCACCGATTGACGTGGAAGGCTCAAATGCGACCGGCATATCCATGAACGTGAACGTGAACGGGTCCTCCACCCCAATAACCGTCAAATGGGGCAATGCGAGTAACGCGACCCAATTGACCGCGCCTTCGCAGGAGGGAACTTATCCTGTAACATTGTCGCACAACGGGCGCGATGTGTGCTCGGCAATGCTGACCGTCGCATATCCGAAGATTACCTCGACCAGCTGTACCATAAACGGAAGCAACAAGTTCAGCCCGGGATCCTCCTTCAATGGCTGGGTTGGCGCAGACAATCTTTCCATGGATTTCTACCGGGACGATACAAAGTTGACATCGTTTACTGTCAATAGGTATTACAATGGCGAAAAATATACAGTGACCATGCCTTCGGCGGCCGGCACCTATAACTTCAGACTGGTTTACCAGGGCAATGAGGTCTGCAAGATCGCAAAGACGGTGGAGTTGAATAAGCCTACCTGCTACGTGGGAGCAACCTCCAGCGCAAGCAGCACATCCTATACCGCCATACCTGGGCAAAGTGTTTACTTCAAACCGGGCGATTCCAATATTCCCAGTGCGAAGGATATGACTCTCTCGTTTAACGGGGGAACGCAATCCATAAACGTGAAACCCAGCAGCAACTCGTCAACAGCGCTGCAGGCTCCTACCGCGGTGGGAACTTACCCCATAACCCTTTCCGACAACGGGAATAACATGTGCTCTGCCACGCTGAAGGTGGATTACCCGAAACCGGCTTGTAACATAGGCGCAACCTCCAGCGCAAGCAGCAATACCTATACAGCCATACCTGGGCAGCCATTCTACTTCAAGCCCGGAGACTACAGTTTTGTTGGGGAAATCGGCATGACCTACACCTTCAACGGGAGCACGGAGGATATTACTCTCTTGCCCAGCAACAACGCGGCAATACCGTTGACCGCCCCGACAGAATTTGGGTCGTACGATGTAGTGCTTAAATACGGCAACAACCAAGTCTGCAAGGCGACATTGACGGTAGACTACCCGAAGCCGGCCTGCAACATAGGAGCAACCTCTAGCCCAAGCAGCGAATCCTATACCGCCATACCTGGGCAAACAGTTTATTTCAAACCCGGAAACTCCGGCTTTGTAGGGGAGATGGGCATGACCTACACCTTCAACGGGAGCACAGAGGATTACACCCTATTGCCCAGCAACAACGAGGCAATACCGTTGACCGCTCCGACTGCGTTGGGATCATACGATGTAGTGCTCAAATACGGCAACAGCCAGGCCTGCAAGGGTACTTTGACCGTGGATTATCCGAAGCCTAGTTGCAATATCGGGAAGAATGCGAGCAGTGCCACCAGTAGTTCTTATACGGCCCTTGGTGGAAGATCGTTTGTATTCAAGCCTGGCAATTCCAGTTTTGTGGGAACGATAGGCATGGATTTGACATTTAATGGAAACACCCAATCCATTACGGTTAAACCGAGTGACAATACCGCAACATCATTGACGGCACCCAATACCTCAGGAAATCTTCCTGTGACCCTCAAATACGGGACCAACCAGGTCTGTTCGGCAACATTGACGGTGCTGACGGATGCAGACTTTGACGAGGTGACGGCTGCGGGAACATATTCTGGCTCGAAGAAGATAAAGTTTGTAAATAGTAAGACGTGTCAAATAAGTGCATCGGCTAGCACATGGAATACATGGGTTATGGAAGGTACGATTTCCTCTAATTGGGGTACAGGTGGTCAAATAAATGGAACCATGTATATGAATATTCCTAGTGGAAGCTCGTTCACAATAGGTAATTGCTGGTAGTAGCAACATCATCAAACGTACAAAGCCCGGCTCAGCCGGGCTTTTTTTTTGTAAAAAACACCCGTAAACAAAATTTTCAGGTTTGTTTCGGATCAAAGACCGTGTCAAGGGTTTTCGTTCATATAGAAAGGGGCTCCTTGCGGAAGCCCCTTACAACACAATAATGGTATCTATTACAACGCTAGAATTTCTTCCACAGAAAGACCTGTACGCTTGGAAATGGCCTCCACAGGGAATCCATCGTCACGAAATCCCTTGGCAAGCTCACGGTTCTTCGCATTACAGCCTTCTGCGAGACCTTCTGCACGACCTTCCGCGAGGCCCTCCGCACGACCTTCTGCTCGGCCTTCCGCACGGCCTTCTGCTAGGCCCTCTTCGCGAGCTTCTTCCCTTTCTACTTCTAACTCGTATGCGTGGTCGGTCATGCTTTTCGCCTCCGTCAATAGATAACCCATATCAAAATTACTCAATTTGGCGGCACTTTGCAAGAGGGGGAAAAACACATTCCCTCGCAAGTCTTCTTTTTCGTCGTTGACGGCTTGTATGGCACGAAGCCAAAGAGCCAGACGACTTTCGTCTTGTACATACCTGTCAACATGTTTTTGAAATTTTTCGACCTCCACAACAGTCAATATTTCTTTTCCGTAATAAATTTCGTTGTCCTGATTCTTTAGTTGCATGCAATGCCTATAGGCATGAGAATCAGGGAACGTATCAAACATCTGCAATGCGATAAAATCCATATTTTGCAACTCGTACTGCGAACCGGGTACTCTGTTTTGCATGGTATGGCACGCCATGTAAAACACGAGCCTGTCCTTGAACGTTTTTCCACCTTTGTGCTGTACTTCGATAACGACGCGCCTTTTATCTTGACTACGGGCAACAAGATCTGAAGTTACGCTCTTAACAAATGGTCCGCCAGGCACCGTCGGATTTATAAAATCAAGCTTACTGATGCAGTCGGCCCCATCCAATTTGAGAACCGCATTCAGAAAACTTGCCGCCATAGCTTTATTTTGTTCTGCCCCAAAAATTTTCTTGAAACAAGAGTCATTATAGACGTAAACGTATTTGTATTTTCGTTTGTACCCCTCAATGCAAGCGGCAATGTCGCCTCCGGCTTTTTGCGTGTTATGGATTTCGCGGAGCATCTCCGCATACTGTTCTCTGTTCATTGTGAACCTCCGTTCGGTTGCGGGCACAGTATGCCCTAAGTGAAAAACATCAATTTGTTTGATGTTTCGGAGATTCTGTTTTTTGGGGGAACGCGGGAAATAATAGATAAATTCAAAACCTTGTAAAGGGCAACTCTGTAAAAAATCTGTAAAAGAAACACCCCTTAAATGATGAAAATCTAGGCTTAATTTTTCCTATTTAACCATCTAAAAGGGCAAAATGCGCGTAAACATTTGTTGACTTTCGGGGAATTTTAATATAGATTACCCCTAGGGTATGATGGAGGATTTCTTTATGGGAAAGAAGTGTCTTTGGGGGTGTGTCGGTTTCGCGGCGTTCATGCTTGCCGCCTGCGGAGAAGATTCCGCTGGAACCAATTCCATCGAAAAGAATGACGAGGCCTCTGACAAGGACGGCACTGTCCAGGTAGAAGACTTTGACGATTTGCCCAACTGCACGGAAAAACGGGAAGGCATGGAGGCCACCACCGAAAGCGGCAACAAATACATTTGCGAAGACGGCGAATGGAAGGAACCGGATTCAGATGTCCTCACCTATGAAACCGAAGATGACCTGCCAAACTGCACGGAAAAGCGGGAGGGCGTTACGGCCCGTATAGAAGAAACTGGTGAAACCTATACCTGTAACGACGGCGAATGGGTGGAGGAGGGCTCTACCCCGCCCTCCAAAGATGATCCCGGAGAGGAAGATGATGGAGAGTCTGGCCACGACAGTTCCAGCAGCAACAAAGTAGCCACCGAAGACGATTTGCCCAACTGCACAAAGGCCCGTGAAGGGGAAAAAGTGTGGGTCGAGGAGTTGGAAGAATATCTGGTATGCAAGTCAAAGTCCTGGGTCGCGGCAGACGATGATGAGGAATCGGAAAGTTCGTCGTCAGGCAAGTCAAAAAGTTCGTCTTCAGGCACCGCCGACTCCAGCGACTCCGTAGGCAGTTCCTCTTCAAACGGGTCGGGCGATTCTTCCAGTGCTTCTGGAAGTTCCAGTAGCACATCCGGCAGCTCCTCGGCATCATCATCCGCAAAAATTGCGGGAACCTGCGCTGCGACGGGGTTCAATACGCTCACCGGATTAGGAAAGAACGAAGCGGCCACCTGGTCGTTTACTCCCAGTACCTCGGGCATCGGGGCTGAAAACTTCCACTGGACATTCGATGAGGGAGCATCCACAGCCTCGAGCACGGTCCCGATACCTTCGGTAAGTTATTCTATACCTGGAACCCACACGACCAAGCTGGTGGTGAACAAGGGTCTGGACTCAGAAAGCAAGGAAATCACCTGCTCGGTGAAGGTGACGGGCACCAGAGTGAAGAACTGCGCATGCGCCACCGCCACCACATCGCCCATCAGAGTCACACCAGATGAACCGCGAACCGTCAGCTGGTCCGTTAGCGGGTGCACCGGCGCAGGGCCGTTTACATATAGCTGGAGTAGCGGTTATACCGGGACCGGCGCCACGGCAAACAAGTCCATAGGCACGGAGGGCAATTACGCCCCCACGGTAAAGATTACCAACAGCGAAGAAATGGATACAACCATCACATGTCCATCGGTAACTGCTACGGAACCGCCTAGCGCGACGTGTAACCTAGGAAAAAGCCAGTGGGACTCCTATGCAAGTACTACTTATAGCACTATCCCAGGAGGAACATTCTACTTCATTCCAAAGAATGTCGCCCATGTTTCCGGCACTGTAAGTATGACTGTTACTATGAATGGAGTATCCAAAACGATGTCGGTCAGTTCTGGTAATAGTGGTCTTGAATCGACTTCCATGACCGCCCCCAGTCTGGAGGGCACGTATCCCGTGACGCTGTCTTACAACGGGGAGCAACTTTGCTCTGCCACATTGACCGTGGAGTATCCGAAGATTACCTCGACGAGCTGTACCATAAACAGCAACAACAAATTCTCTCCGGGTGCGTCATTCAGTAACTGGGATTACGATGTCGTAGGCCCAACACTCTCCATGGATTTTTACCAGAATAACGTAAAGTTGACATCGTTAAGTGTCAGCAAGTATTACAATGGCGATTTGTATACGGTGACCATACCCACGGATCCCGGCGTGTATAATTTCAGGCTGGTTTATCGCGACAACGAAGTTTGCAGGGTCACAAAGACCGTGGCGTTGCCCACAACATGCAGCATCGGAGCGGTCGGTAGTGCTAGCGGCACAAGCTATACCGCCGTTCCTGGGCAGCAGTTCGCTTTCAAGCCGGGAAACTCCAGCATTACCGGCTCGCTAGACATGGATTTGACGCTTGATGACAGTACCCAGTCTATTACAGTCAAGCCAAGCAATAACACGGAAACGACATTGGTGGCTCCAGCTGCGTCGGGTACGTATCCCGTGACGCTTTCTTACAACGGGCAAACGGCCTGCTCCGCGACATTGACCGTCGCCTTGCCGACTCCGACTTGCAACATCGGAGCGGTCGGTAGCGCAAGCGGAACAAGCTATATGGTCAATTCTGGTGAATCATTTGACTTCAAGCCTGGTAATTCCAACTTTGTAGGAACAATAGATATGGATCTGACGTTTGATGACAATGTTCAATCGATTACGCTTAAGCCGAGCAACAATACCGCTACGACGTTGACCGCACCTAGCACTGCCGGAGTATACCCGGTAACGCTCAGTTATGGGAATAGCCAGGTCTGTTCAGCGACCCTGACAGTGGTAGATTTTGAAGAGGTGACGGCTGCGGGAACATATTCTGGCTCGAAGAAGATAAAGTTTGTAAATAGTAAGACGTGTCAAATAAGTGCATCGGCTAGCACATGGAATACATGGGTTATGGAAGGTACGATTTCCACTAATTGGGGTACAGGTGGTCAAATAAGCGGAACTTTGTATGTAGACATTCCCAGTGGGCAATGGTTTGAAATACGATCTTGTTGGTAACAATAATTCCATGCACGTAGAGCCCGGCCTAGCCGGGCTTTTTTAATGTTTTTTGCCCATTAGCGCCTAAACCGGCAAAACGCATGTAAACATTTGTTGACTTTCGGGGAATTTTAATATAGATTACCCCTAGGGTATGATGGAGGATTTCTTTATGGGAAAGAAGTGTCTTTGGGGGTGCATCGGTTTCGCGGCGTTCATGCTTGCCGCCTGCGGAGAAGATTCCGCCGGAACCAATTCCGTGGAAAAGAATGACGAGGCCTCTGACAACGACGGCACTGTCCAGGTCGAAGACTTCGACGATTTGCCAAACTGCACGGAAAAGCGGGAAGGCATGGAGGCCACCACCGAAAGCGGCAACAAATACATTTGCGAAGACGGCGAATGGAAGGAACCGGATTCAGATGTCCTCACCTATGAAACCGAAGATGACCTGCCAAACTGCACGGAAA
>Ga0310697_10002870_pt1 | contig 17843 bp, 11 predicted proteins | sample 172DNAGHGlowgp2_FD_203883 | JGI IMG/M metagenome (GOLD analysis project Ga0310697, IMG submission 203883) | Sheep rumen microbial communities from Palmerston North, Manawatu-Wanganui, New Zealand - 1728 DNA GHGlow gp2 (v2) (version 2) | ecosystem: Host-associated > Mammals > Digestive system >... | reverse complement strand
GGGAGATCGGCAACAGGCCGACGAGTGCCGCCTGCTGCTGGCCTACCAGTGTACCGAGTCGGGCATGTATCACGAGGCGATGGACATCCTGAACAGCCTGGACCCGGCCCAGATGGGAGATGCCCGCAACCTCAAGCAGTACCACAGCACCCTTGCCCACCTCTACAGTGAGTTGGGCTATTATTGCAAGGTGCCACGACTCCAGCGGGACTACTATGCCAGGGGTGACCATCACAGGCAATTAATAGACACGATGTTTTGCTCGCGCGATGAGGCGTTGCAAATCAAGGAGTTGGCATGTTTCAGCGCTGGTGACGCACAGGGTGCTCTGCGCTATAGCGACATGCGCCTAAAGCAAGTCGAGGAGGGAACCCACGAGTTTGCTATAGTGGCATTTTACCGATATCTTGACTACCAGTTGATGGGCGACTCGGTACAGGCACGCTACTGGGTGACCCAGTCGGCCTTGAGCGATGTTAAGAACTCTGTGATGGATCAGGGTGCCATGTGGGAACTGGCTAACCTGCTCATGGCCGATGGCGACATCGACCGCGCCTACCGCTACATCCACTTTGCATGGCAATGTGCCGGCAAGTTCAACACAGTGAAGCGCAATAGCCAGATTTCTCCCGTCTTGACGTCTATCAGCGACAACTATGAGGCATCGCTCAAGCGGGCCAACCGCCTGCTGGCGGTGCTGGCTGTGGTGACGAGTCTGCTGGCGACGCTGTTCCTGGTCATCCTCTTCTATAGCAACAGCCAGCGCAAGAAACTGGCGCGTGCCCGCAACGAGTTGGGCGAGAGCAACACCCAACTGGCTCACCTCAACGACACGTTGTCGAGCCTGAACAAGCAGATGCAGGAGACCAATGCCAAACTTAACGAGTCTAACCGCGTCAAGGACGAGTATGTGGGGCGGTTCATTCACCTGTGCTCCTTCTATATCGACCGGCTCGACGAGATGCGCAAGCGCGTGGGCAAGATGGTCAAGAGCAAAGATCTGGCCGCACTGCACCAGTTCACCGCCGACAGCGAGATGAGAGACAAGAAATTGAGCGAGTTGTATGAGATGTTTGACAGCACTTTCCTGCAACTGTTCCCCAACTTTGTTGACGACTTCAACGCCCTGTTGCGCCCCGAGTGCCGCATTGCCCAGCCCGAGGCCGGCACGCTCACGACCGACCTGCGCATCTTTGCGCTCATCCGTCTGGGCATCGAGGACAGCAGCCGCATCGCCGAGTTTCTGCACTATTCGGTCAACACCATCTATAACTACCGTGCCAAGGTCAAGAACGGCGCGCTGGGCGAGCGTGACACTTTTGAGGCGCGCGTTAAGGCCATCGGCATGTAGCCATTGCCCGCCACAAGCAACAGCACTAAAATGATAAAATGCTGAATGCCAGCGATCTGGCATTCAGCCTTGTGGCTATTTTTTGGGGAGAAAGGTGGGGGCGGGTATCAATACTGCTCGTCAGCGTTGGGGAAGTCGCCGCTCTTGACGTCTGAGATGTAGTTGCCCACACTGTCGATAATCTGCTCGCCCAGGTTGTTGTAGACGCGCAGGAATTTGGGCTTGAACTCGCGGTTCAGCCCCAGCATGTCATGTAGCACGAGCACCTGTCCGCTGCAGGCTCCACCGCCGCCAATGCCGATAGTGGGCACGTTGATCGACTGGGTGACCTTGGCGGCCAGTGTGGCGGGAATCTTCTCGAGAACGATGCCAAAGCAGCCAATCTCGGCCAGCACCTTGGCGTCGGCCAGCAGTCGGGTAGCCTCGGCCTCGTCTTGTGCGCGCGTCGAGTAGGTGCCAAACTTGTTGATGCTTTGCGGCGTGAGCCCCAGGTGTCCCATGACGGGAATGCCGGCGCGCAGGATCATCTCGATGGCACCACGCATCTCGCGTCCACCCTCGAGTTTCACGCCGTCGGCACCTGTCTCGCGCATGATGCGCACGGCATTGCGTTGTGCCTCGATGGGGTCGCCCTGATAGGTGCCGAATGGCATGTCCACGATGACCATCGCGCGCTTGACGGCACGTGCCACAGTGCGGCCATACACAATCATGTCGTCGATGGTGATGGGGATGGTGGTGGCATTGCCCTGCATGACGTTGCTGGCGCTATCGCCCACCAGGATGATATCGATGCCGGCCTGGTCAACGAGGGTAGCCATCGTGAAGTCATAGGCGGTGATCATTGCGATTTTCTCGCCAGCGAGGCGCATGTCGGCAATGCGCTTGGTTGTGACCTTACGGGGGTCAGATACTGTATAGGTTGACATGATTTGTTTCTTGTTTTGTCTGGTTTCTTGTTAGTGTGAATATTATTGCTTGAACGGGTGCAAATGTACTCGTTTTGGATGCAAAAGTCAAAATTTTGAACGAGAAACAACCAAAAAAACCTTAAATCAGGCCTTTATTCAGATTTTTATGTATAATTTTGGCGCATAAATCAGATATGAACCATTAAAAATTTAACAAGACGACTATTATTATGAAGAAATTTTTATTGACTCTCGCTGTGATGGCATTTGCCACCAGCACGATGCTGGCCCAGGCTCCCGCCACCCAAACCGTGAATGAACAGCCCGACCGTGCCGCCATGATGCATTTGTCCAAGAATCCCACTGGCACTGATATTCCCACTGGCATGGATAAGCCCCAACAGGCTGTAGCCAAGCAACATCAGGATTGCAAAGATTGCAAGGAGCACAAGGCTGGCCAGGCCTGCACCAAGCCTGCCGATCAGCAGTGCGACAAGTGTAAGGAGGCCGCCGCAGGCAAGCAGTGCGAGAAGGCCGCAGGCAAGCAGTGCGAGAAGGCCGCAGGCAAGCAGTGTGAGAAGGCCGCAGGCAAGCAGTGCGAGAAGGCCGCAGGCAAGCAGTGTGAGAAGGCCGCAGGCAAGCAGTGTGAGAAGGCCGCAGGCAAGCAGTGTGAGAAGGCCGCAGGCAAGCAGTGCGAGAAGGCCGCAGGCATGAAGCACGAGTGCAAGGACGGCAAGAAGTGTGACAAGCCCGCCGACCAGCAGTGCCCCGACTGCAAGGCCAAGGCTGCCGCCAAGAAGAACTAATGTCTTAAGGCATTTTAGCAAGAATCCCCCGATTTCGCTCGATGAGATCGGGGGATTCTTGTATTATAGCCCTTGCTGTGATGGGACATTTTTACTTGAAATCGTATTGATGTGGATTTAGATTTTTGTGTGGTTTGATTTTGCTTAAAGTATTGGTTATTAGTGGTATAATATTTTTTAAAAGTTTGATTTTTTCTAATAGGTATTTTAGAGGTGTAGGCATTGGGGTAAATTTGTGATTGAAAAACAAGTAGTAACACTATTATTTTTTGTAATTATGAAGAAAAGAGCAACCCTACTGAATCTTGTCATCGCCGTGCTGCTTGCCAGCGCATGGTGGGGCACTGCTTGGGCCCAGGACGCATTGCAACTCACCGCAGGCAGTCCTCGAGTGACCCAGAACTTTGATGCCATGTGGGCTGATGGCGTCGCCACGCTCAACATGCCGCAGGGCTGGCGCGTGGAGCGTCAGATGAACTCGCCACGCACTGTTGGCAGTTATGCCGGCGCATCGGCCACGGTGATGTATGCCGGCGGCACCAGCCTGGCCAGTAACGCCTCTAACGGCACTTGGAACTTCGTGTCGAGCAGTGAACCCAGCGATTGCTCGGTGGGTGGCCTGTCGACCACGGTGAGCAACGGCACGCGTTGCATCAACGTGATGACCTGCCTGCACAATGCCGGCGACGAGGCCATCACCAAGTTGACCCTGGACTATGACATTGAGAAGTATCGCAACGGCGACAACGAGGCCGGTTTTGCGGTGCAACTCTACCTCTCGACCGACGGCACGACGTGGACCAGCGCCGGAGAGGACTTCTACACCTACTTCGCTCCTGATGCCGCTACCCAGGGTGCGGCAGTCGTTCCCATCAGCACGACGCCCATCACCGGCAAGCAACTCAAGGTTGACCTTGCTGCTGGAGCCGACCTGTATGTGGCATGGAACATCAGCGTTGCCAGTGGCAGCAGTCCCAACAAGGCGATGGGTCTGTCGATCGACAATGTTGCCATCGACGCCACGTTTGCCTCGCAGGATCAGTCCTGCTACATCTATGTCGAGGACGTGACAAAGTGGAGCTCCCTGTTGATGGGTGTCAACGGCGACGAGCCCAGTGCCGCGACCAGCAGTGCCGTTGTTAACGGCGTCGCCTACAAGGTGTGGGCCCTTGACATGGACGGCAGTGAGTGCGCGCTCACGTTTACCGACGGCAACAACACGTTGACGACCACCGTTACCGCCAACGGCGACCATTACCTGTGCCTGACGGCCGATGCCGTCACCCCCATCGACGACCCCGAGAACTACACCGGCTATGTTGACCCCACGCGTCCCCCATTTGTCGCCTCAGGCATCTACCTGCGCGGCGAGGTGAACAGTTGGGGAGCCGTGAGCGACTGGGAGTTCAGCGACGAGGGCAACGGCGCCTATGTGCTCTATGATAAGACTCTGAGCGGCGCCTTCAAGGTGGCCGACTCGGGCTGGACCAGTGCCTGCAACTATGGCAGCAACGGCACCAGTGTGCAGATGGATGCCCCCTATACCCTGGTGCTGGGTACCAACGACAATATCTCATGCGGCGGCAACACCTTTGTGTGCAAGCGCATTGTCCTCAACATTGTCGACGGAGTGGCCACCCTGTTGCTCGAGAGCAATGATGACGACACGGGCCTGACGTCGGTCTATGTCATCGGCGATAACAACGGCTGGAACTACATGGACGCCTCGGGCGAGTTGACACTCGTCGAGGGCAAGACCTTCAAGGGCCAAGTGACCATGCATCCCGGCAGCGACGGCTATAGCCACTGGCGCATCTATCAACGTCTGGGCATGGGCGGTGTGTGGGGCACCGAGGCCGACCTCACCGGCAACCACACCAGCGGCATGCTCGTCAAGGGCAGCACAGGCACGGTATCGACTGCCGCCGGCACCTATGACGTGACCTTTGACCTGGCCACAGGCGAGTTCCTGCTCGAGGTGGCCGCGTCGACACCCACCACGATGACCCTGCAACCTGCCAACGTCGTGCTTGTGCCCGAGTTGCCCGAGCAGGTTAAGGTACTGTCGCTCAACAACAGCCTCATCTATTATAACGACCAGGACGCCGTGTTCAACGGCATTGCTGCCGCGATGGGCAAGGATGCCAACTGGACCAAGCACACCCTGCTGGGCAAGTCGCTCAAGACCCACTGGGACGAGGGCGACGGCGTGGCCGAGGACGGTAACCCTGGTGCCAAGATGCTTGTGCGCAGCGAGGCCTGGAGCCACATTATCCTGCAGGAGCAGAGTTCGCTGCCCCGCACCGATGTCGAGACCTTCCGTGCCAACGTGAAGCGCTGGGTGGACTACATCCGCGACTACTGCCCCAACCCCAACGCCATCATCATCGTGCCTGTTAACTGGGCCTACAGCGGCGACTGGGAGAACTACACCGCCTTCAACGAGACCTTTGTCAAGAACTATCAGGATGTTGCCCGTGACTTGGGCGTGACGTTGTGCCCCGTTGGCCTGGCCTATGAGGCCGTCTATGAGCAAGAGGGCAGCGAGGGTACCCTCACTTGGTTCCTTGACGACCGCCATCCTACCCTCAAGGCCACCTACATGGCAGCCGCAATGGAATATGGCTTGATTTATGGCGTTGATCCCCTGACCATCACCTGGGCTCCCAGCGCCTTGAGCAGCAGCGACGCCGCCTCGATGCGCCAGTATGCCAGCAATGCCTTGAACAGTTTCACCAACTGTGTGGACCACACTGCCGGTCAAGTGCACTACAAGGTGACCATGCGCGACCAGTTCGGCATGGAAATCGAGGCTCCCGAGCCTGTGGTGATGACCCTGAGCGATGGTGGTGACATCGACAGCAACCTCGTGTTTACCAGCAACGGCGTCAACGGCGAGTATGCCGTAACCGCCACGACGGGCGATTTCACCCAGAACGCTACCATCAAGGTGACCAGTGCCCTGACCGAGGTGGTGACCTATCCCGCCATCGAGTTGAACGAGACGACCCTTAGCGCTGGCCAGAACTTTGACACCCTGGGCCAGGACGCTACCGCCACGCTGCCCGAGGCATGGCGCATCGACCGCATCTTGACTGCCCCGCGTACCGTGGGCCGCTATGACCAGGCCGACGACCAAACGATGTATAGTGGCGGCGTGAGCCTGCCCAGCAATGCCAAGAACGGCACGTGGAACTTTGGCGACAATGCGGGCAATGACCGCGCATTGGGCGGCATCTCGACCGGCGTTGAAGGCGGCACGAGGTGTGTCAACGTGTATGCCCACCTGCTCAACACGGGCAAGAAGGACATCCAGAACGTCAATGTGACCTACAATGTCGAGAAGTACCGCAAGGGCAACAATAGCGCCGGCTTTGCCGTGCAACTGTATTATTCGATCGACGGCCGCAACTGGACCAGCGCCGGCAACGACTTCTACACTTATTTTGCTCCCGACAGCGAGACTGCGGGCTATGAGACCGTTCCCGGCGAGACTGTTCCTGTGAGCGCAGTGCTGGGCACCAAGATCTCGCGAGGCTGCGACCTGTACCTGGCGTGGAACATCACCGTGGCCAGTGGCACCGCTGCCCAGGGCGCCATGGCACTGGGTATCGATGACTTCAGCATCAGCGGCGAACTGCCCAAGATACCCGCCTCGCAGCACTACATCTTTGTCAACGACCTGACGGGCTGGGATGCGCTGGGTTTGTATGCCTGGGGCGACAGCGAACTCTTTGGCGCATGGCCCGGTGAGGCCAGCGTTGGTGACTCGATTGTGGGTGATGTGAACTACAAAGTCTTCTTGCTCGACACGCAGGGCGGCAACTACCATCTGATTTTCAACAACTGGAACAACGGCGTGCAGTTGCCCGACTATGACATCGTGGCCGACCGTGACTACTACTTCACGATTACCTCGAGCGAGGTGACCGAGACCCAGGCCGCCATCATCGAGCAGGTCGTTGATGCCGCTGCCATGATTCAGGTGCGCGACAAGGTTGCGACCTATCCCGGCAGCATCATCGTCTACAACGTGGGCGGTCACGTGGTCGCCACAGGCGATGAGGCAGTAGACCTCACACACCTTGAGCGTGGCATCTACATTGTGCAGGGCCGCAATGCTGGCCGTGTCGCCACCATCAAGATTGGCATCAATTCATAACCAACCCAATATGTTCATGGTATGGCCGGGGGCTCGTGTCACGAGTCCTCGGCCATTGCTCTATAGGGACCCCTGCCATTAATAATAAGGAAACAGGGGAGGGAACTCAGGTCGTCCCTCCCCTGGATGATTCAGGAGTTAATCGTGTGTGCCATCCCGCTCAACGGGGACGGTTGGGATTGTTCATGCGCTGCTTGCCCTCGTTGACAGCCTGCTTCTTGGTCATCATGCCGGGCTGGCTCTTACTGCCGGGCTGACTCTTGCTGCCGGGCTGACTCTTGGACACTCCCGTGCCGGGATAGGCCGTGCCCGTGCTGGGCTTGGGCTGCGACTTGGACGTGGGAGCGCCAAAGGTGCGGCCATTGTAGGCACTGTGGTCAAAGTAGCGGTTAGAACCCTTGTACACCTGGTATCCGGGAGGAGCGGCATAGTAGAAGCGGTTCTTGGGATAGCGGTTGTAGATGGTGAATACAAACTTCTTGTTGTTCCATGAAACGGGACGATAGAAGTATTCGAGCGTGATGAACAGGTTGTACTGTGCGGGAGAGAGCACATACCTCAGTTCGTTGTTGCGACGGGTCCAGAAAGTGCCGTACAGGTCATCATACACATTGAGACACATGATGTAGTCCATGTTGATTTCATACACTGCGTTATACTGGTCATCGCTCAGTCCGAGTTCATAGGCCATCTTGTCGGTCAGGAAGAAGGCCTGATCGCGGGCCGACTTGTAACTCATCGCATTGGCGGCTGCCCCTAAGGTGAGCACGGCCACCATTGTTAAGATAAAGCGTTTCATAGTAGTGTGGATTTTAATCGTTAGTAAATGTTTCTTGCCCCAAAATTAGCCTTAATGACGATTTGCTGCAAATTTTTTAGACAAATATTCATAAATAATCGACTAATCACCCTTGAATCTGCATATCTCGTGCCACCATTGCAAGCCATTGTTCCTTCAAGTGTCGAGAGGCGGCCCAAGAGTCCTATTCCATAGACAAATGGCGCAGTTTTCTCGCTTTTTTGCTTGGGGGGTAGATGTGTTTCGGGGTTTCTTTGTACTTTTGCGGTTATGATAGATTTCACGCCAATGGTTCGCGGTCGGTTCTCGTCGCGCCTGCAGCAGCAGGTGCGCTATATCGACCATGCCGACGCCGTGCAGCAGGGAGAACTGGTGCGCCTGGTTGAGAAGGCGTCGCTCACGCGCATCGGCCGCAAGTATGACTTCTCGTCCATCAGGACCTACAAGCAGTTTGCCTCGACACTGCCGCTATACAGTTATGACGACTTGGAGCCGCACATCCTGCGCATGGTCAACGGCATCAAGGACGAGTTGTGGCCTGGCCGCTGCTGGCACTTTGCCCAGTCGTCGGGCACCAGCGGGCGCAGCAAGTATATCCCCATCACGCGGGAGTCGTTCAAGTGGAACCACTACCAGGGTGCGAGCGACGTGGTGTCGCACTACCTGAACCTGAATCCCGAGAGCCGTCTGTTCTCGGGCAAGGCCTTCATCCTGGGTGGCAGTTTTGCCAACAACCTGCAGTTGAAGCCGGGTGTGAGGGTGGGGGACTTGAGCGCCAACCTCATCGAGAACATGAACCCGCTGGCCAACCTGGCCCGCATCCCCAGCCGCCAGGTGGCCCTCATGGAGAATTGGGCCGAGAAACTGCCACGCCTGGTCGAGGCCAGCATCGGGCAGAACGTGACCAACCTGAGCGGCGTGCCGTCATGGTTCCTGACGGTACTCAAGCGAGTGCTTGAGAAGACGGGCAAGGCGTGCATCCACGAGGTGTGGCCCAACCTGGAGGTGTTCTTCCACGGCGGCATCGCCTTTGAGCCTTACAAGCAGCAGTATGAGGCCATCTGTGATATGGACAAGATGCACTTCCTGAACAACTATAACGCCAGCGAGGGCTTCTTTGCCGTGCAGAGCGACTGGGACAGCACGGCGATGCTGTTGCTGCTCGACGTGGGCGTGTTCTATGAATTCCTGCCTGTCGAGGACATCGACAGCGAGACGCCCGAGGTCTATCCCATCTGGGAAATCGAGCCTGGCCGCACCTACGAACTCATCATCACCGCGCCCAACGGCCTGTGGCGCTACCGCATTGGCGACACGGTGACCATTGAGCAACTCAATCCTGTCAAGATCAAGATCGCGGGCCGCACGCGCAGTTACATCAACGCCTTTGGCGAGGAACTTATGGTGCACAACGCCGATCATGCCATCACTCTGGCGGCACAGGAGACCGGTGCCCAGGTGCTCAACTATACCGCCGCTCCCGTCTATGCCCAAGCGGGCGAGCGTGGCTATCACCAGTGGCTCATCGAGTTTGCACGGGAGCCGCAGGACAAGGACCGCTTCATGCAGTTGCTCGACAAGCACCTGCGCGAGGTGAACAGCGACTATGACGCCAAGCGCACGGGCGACATCTTCTTGGCACCGCCGGCACTTGTGGTGGCACGCGTGGGCCTGTTTGACCAGTGGCTGGCCTCGACGGGCAAGTTGGGCGGGCAGCGCAAGGTGCCCCGTCTGAACAATAACCGCGACATCATCGACCAGATGTTGCGGTATAATGGTTAAAGGTTATTCATATAGATTGATTATATAGAAGTTATAGAGCCACTATATAATCTTGACGATAGAAGATACTGGATGGTAAAGAGACTCATTCATAGTAACATCGGGGCGGCGGCGCTCAATATGCTGGTGGCTTATCTCGTGTGGATGCTGTCAAGGGTGGCGTTCTTTGGCGAGAACTGGTCCACCTTTGCCCCCTACATGTCGTGGCCGCTGTTCAAGAGCATGCTGCGCGGGTCGCTGGTGTTTGACACGTCGGCGCTGCTCTATGTCAATAGTGTGTACTTGGTGCTCATGCTGTTGCCGTTGCACATCAAGGAGCGGCCCGGCTTCCACAAGGCACTGAAATGGCTGTTTGTCGTGACCAATGCCGTGGGCGTGGCGATGAACCTGATGGATGCCGTTTACTTCCAGTACACGGGTCGTCGTGCCACCATGACGGTGTTTGCCGAGTTTGCCAACGAGGGCAACCTCGCCTCGATTATCCTGACTGAGTTTGTGCGTCACTGGTACCTGGTGCTGGCGTTCTTGGCGCTGGTGTTCATCCTGTGGCGCTGCTATACGCGTCCGCGCCTCGAGGTGTACCGCTTTGGTCATCATTATTATCTGTCACAACTCATCGCCCTGGTAGTGATGATTCCGCTGGCCATCGTGGGCATCCGCGGCAGCGTTATCGCCGGCACGCGCCCCATCACGGTGAGCAACGCCAACCAGTATGTCAACCGCCCCGTCGAGGCTTCGGTGGTGTTGAACACGCCCTTCTCGATCATACGCAGCATCGGCAAGAAGCCCTTTGTCACGCCCGACTACATGAGCATCGAGCAGATGGAGGCCACCTACTCGCCCGTGCACGACACTCCAGTTGTGGATGAGTTGAGCCACAAGGGCAAGAACGTGGTTATCCTCATCGTCGAGAGCATGGGCAAGGAGTACATAGGTTCACTCAACCCGGACCTGGATGGCGGCAACTATCGCGGATATATGCCCTTTGTCGACAGCCTGGCGGCCCGGTCGTTGACGTTCAAGTATAGTTATGCTAACGGCCGCATCAGCATGGATGCCATGCCCTCAATCCTGTCGGGGTTGCCCATGATGGTCGAGCCGTTTTTCCTCACGCCGGCCTCGCTCAATGACGTGGACGGCATCTCGTCGATGCTGGGACGTGAGGGCTACAGCACCGCCTTCTTCCACGGCGGGCACAACATCTCGATGGGTTTCAGTGCCTATGCCCACAGCATCGGCTATGAGCGCTACTATGGCCTTGACGAATACTGCGAGTCCAAAAAATATAATGGAATGGACGATTTTGACGGTAAGTGGGCCATCTGGGATGAGCCCTTCCTGCAGTTCACGCTCGATGGTATTGAGCAGATGAAGCAGCCCTTCCTGGCCACGGTGTTCACCGCCTCGTCCCATCACCCCTATAACGTACCCGGGCAGTACCGCGACTCGCTGCGCGACGAGGGAGGCCAGCCCATCCACAAGTGTGTGCGCTACACCGACCTGGCCCTGCGCCACTTCTTTGATCGCGCCAGCCGTGAGCCGTGGTTCTGGAACACGATATTTGTGCTTGTGGCCGACCATACCAACCAGGCCAGCCACGACGTGTACAAGACCGACCTGGGCCTGTACAGCATCCCCATCATCTTCTACACGCCCGATGGCAGCCTGTCGCCCGCCTTGCGCGACGATGTGATTGTCCAGCAGACCGACATCACGCCCACGCTGCTGCATCTGCTGGGCTACAGCAAGCCCTACCTCGCCTTTGGCGACGACGTGCTCGCTGCCGACCCGTCACAGACATGGGCCTTCAGTTACAATGCGGGCATCTATCAGATGGTCAAGGGCGATGTGATGTTGCAGTTTGACGGCGAGAAGACCACCGCCGTCTACCGCTTCAAGACCGACCCGCTGCTCAAGCAAAACCTGGTGGGCCAACTTGCTGAACAACAAGCCCTGGAGACGCAACTCAAGGCCATCGTGCAGCAATACATGTCGCGCATGAATGACAATCGCCTGCTGCCCAGCCGATAACGACTCCCCTCGCAGTGCTTCAGTAATGTAACGTCAGGTGCACTGCTATTGCATTGATTATCAACGCGATGTTGTTTTTGTGTTGATTTTTTAGCGTTTTTTTGAAACTTTTTGATACCCTTGTACGTCTAATAGGTAGAGACAAAAAACAACCAACAAATACAATAGTAGTAGTATTATTATGATGATCAAGAGAACAATAACATCGGCCATTATGGCGATAGTGGTAGCAATGGCTATGGTGTCGTGTATGAGTGTGAATATGGGAATGGGTGACAAGGACGAAACGCCCACCCAGGTGCCTGAACTCAACAAGTTGACGACGATGCATGCGTTTGAAGAGGTGGAGATAGGCGGACCGTTTAAGGTGTTATATGAGCAAGGCGAGGCCTATAGCGTGCGCATTGAGGGCCCCGAGGAGGCCTTGAAAGAGATGACCGTCTATGTCAAGGAGGGTGACCTGTGCATCCGCAAAGCGGTGAACCATGCCTCAGAATTGCTCAAAAACGTTAAGGTCTATGTGACCTCGCCGGTCATCAAGAGCATCGAGATTGCCGGTTCGGGCCTGTTCACGGCCAGCGACCCCCTCACTGCCGCTGATCTGCAGACCGAGATTGCCGGTAGCGGCAAGATTATGCTCGTACAGGTCGACTGCAGCAACGCCAGCATGGAGATCTCTGGCTCGGGCGGCATCGAGATAGGGCAACTGCAATGTGCCACTGCCAAAGCCGAGATTGCCGGTAGCGGCGATATTAACTTAAGCGCGATGAAGTGCAAAATGTTTAAAATCGAGGTAGCAGGCTCGGGCAACGTGAACTGCGAGAGCATCGATGTCGATGAGGTCGACACCGAGATTGCCGGCAGCGGTGACGTTAACCTGAAGGGCACCGTGAGATTTCACACCGATGACATCGCCGGCAGCGGCAAGGTCAACATCAACCGAGAATAGTTTTCATCATCCAAAAATAGGGATAACTGCCAGTCTCCATTGTGGAAACTGGCAGTTATTGTGCTTGTTGACAACAAGATAGCGTCAATAGAGGACCTCAAAGAGGCGTGTGTCGTCGGCCGTGAACGAGGTATAGCCGTCGGCAACAGTGAGCGTGCCGTCCACGTCGATGGCTTTACCACTGGGGCTGCAACTGTAGAAGGCCCCGCCCGTGATGGTACAGTCGGTGTCACACTTGATGCCCTTGGGGGCCACCGTCTGCTGCTTGCCGGTCACAACGACGTTTAACTCGCCGCCGGTGAACTTGAACGGCTGGGCCACGTTGATGCCCTTGGCATCGTCACCGGTACACTTGATGTTGAGCGTGCCGCCGCCGATGGAGAGGTTATAGTCGGCCTTCAAGCCGGAACTGGTGGTCGAGACGGGGTTGCCCAAGTCGTCGACCTCGGCCTTGGTGGTGCCGGTGTTGATGATGGTCGTGCGTCCGCCGGTGATGTTGACGAGGCTATCGCAGTTGATGCCCTTGGCACCGTCGGCAGCGATTTCCATGTTGATGACACCGCCCTTGATGTAGACATAGTCCTTGGCCTTGATGCCGTGGCCGCTGGTGCTGTTGAGGTAGAGGCGGCTGCCCGGGCGCACAAACACGTAGTCGTCGCTGGCCATGCAGTGCTTGCCCACGCTGTAGATGTTGAGCAGGCCCTTGCCGCTGATGAGGATCTGTCCCTCGCTGAAGAGGGCCGCCTTCTGGTCCTCGCCGTCGACCATGGTGTAGGTCTCGCCGTCGCGCAGGGTGTTGACCGTGCCCTCGTTAACGACGACATAGAGCGACTTGCCACACTGGTTGTTGATGGCCGCGCCGGTAGGATTGGTGATGTCGACACCATTGAGTTGCAGTTGGAACTTGCGGTCGCTGTAGAACTTGAGCGAACCGTTGGCCGTGGTGCCCGAGACGATATAGCGCACGCGCTTGGCAGCGCTGGTGATGGTGACATGGGCACCGTTGACGGTGGCGATGACGTTGCTGGGATTTCCCGTCACGGTTGCCGTCTCGCCGTCAAAGTTGATGCGCACCGTCGTGGCCCAGGAGGTGTTCTCCACATAGTCGCCATAGTCGAGAGCATCCTCATCGTTGGGAACCGACTCGGCCGGCTCGACGAGTGGGCTGTCGTCAAGAACGATTTCCTTGGGGGTGATGGTTGGCTCTTGCTGCCCACCTCCCAGAATGATGTCGATCAAGGCATTGACGTCGCTGATGTTGACTTCACCGTCACTGTTGACGTCGCCCGCAGTGCTGGTCATGCCGCTCAGGATCATGTCGATTGCGGCGTTGACGTCGCTGATGTTGACCTCGCCGTCACCGTTCACATCGCCTGTTGCCGCAGTTGCCGGCAGGCACCAAGCCATCAATAACACTAATGCAAGCAATGATTTTTTCATAATTTAATATTTTTTCTCATGTTCAATAAGCGATGGTAATGACTTTGGGCCCGCGGTCATAGGTCAGGTAGCCGCTTGCCACGTTAACCGTCCCTGCCACCTCGAGTGGGTCGCTGCGTCGGCTATAGGTGTAGAAGTATCCGCCGTCGATGATGAAATTGCCGTCGATCTTGACTCCCTTGGGTTTCTTGTTATCGCGCGTGCCGGTAGCCACGGCCATAAACGAGCCGCCGTGTATCTCCACGTTGCCCTTGCCGTTGAGCCCCTTGCCACCATCGCCCGTGGCCTTGAAGCGCAGGTCACCGTTGTTGACGACAAGCAGCGAGTCACAGTAGAGCGCGGCACAGGCTGTGGTGTCGATCATGCCCGTCTCATCGTCGGTTCCAACGCGTGTGTCGCCGTCGCTGATGGCTATGAGGCGTCCGCCATTGATCGTCATGGCGCCACCACTGCGCACGCCCTTGGCACCGGCCCCTGATGTCGAGATGTTGATCACGCCACCGTCGACGATGATACCGTCGTTGGCCCTCAGACCGTCGAGTGCGGTGCTGCTGACATGGATCTTCACGCCGGGCCTGATGCGGATGTAGTCATCGCTGCGTATGCCGCCGCGGCCGTTGGCAACGACGGTCAGTTCTCCCTTGCCGCTAAAGATGATTTGTCCCTCGCTGAAGAGAGCCGCCTTCTGATCCTCGTCGTCGACCATGGTGTAGGTCGTGCCGTCCTGGAGGCGATTGGTGGAGCCGTCAGCCAGAACCACATAGAGTGTCTTGTTGCCCTGGTTGTTGATGGCAGCGCCGTTGGGGTTGAGAATCTCGGCCCCGTCGAGCAGCACCTGGAATCGCTTGTCGCCATAGAACTTGAGCGAGCCGTTGGTTGTCACTCCGGTCACGACATACTTGACCGGGCCCATCAGGTTGGTAATGGTGACGTGGGCTCCGGCGGTTGATACCGCCACGCCGGCCACGGTACCCGTCACGGTTGCCGTGTTGCCGTCAAAGTGGATGTTGATTACCTTGTTCCAGGAACTATTCTCCACATAGTCGTTGAAGGCCTCGTCATTCTCATCAAGGACTGGCATGTCACTGGCCTCGGTGAGGTCAGAGAAATCCAGTTCGATGGCTTGAGGCTCAACTTGGTATTGAGGCAGGATGTCGTCAAAGTCGGTGTCATCGTTGACACAAGATGCCATGACCATGATGAGTGCTGCAGGCACCAGACTATAGTATAAAAACTTCTTCATAGCAGTCAGAATTTATAGGTGTAACCCAGTCCCAGCATGTGCATGTTGGGCTCGTCACTGTCGCCCCCGGTGAATTGATAGCGGTAGTAGAGTTTGAAGTTGTGAATCTTCTTGATGGAATGGTCCACGCCGACGACAAAGCGCGTCTTCTCGAGTTGGCGTGCCGTGTGGAACTCCACGCTGGCAAACGGGTCAAACTTGCACTTGGGGATGTCCCACTCGAGTTGAAGTCGTGAGCGCAGCACGTTCTTGCCCTTGCCGTGCACCTCGTGGTCTTCCCACACGCCCTCGTCAAAGTCGAAGTTGTCAATCGTGCATGACGGGCGGTAGGTGTATTGCCACCGCTCGCGCAGGCTCAACTCCACACGCTGAATCTTGTGACTGGCAGTGAGCGAGACGTTGAAACGGTGCCTCAGCCCCCAGTAACCGGGGCGCCAGTTGTTGAACTCGACGCCGTCGTCCTGATAGGTGATCTTCTCGCGGTTATTGTCGATGAGTAAGCAATAGCCGGCACTCGCCTTGAGCCACGATAGCACCTTGTAATTGACATCGGCGCCCACGCTCACGCGGTCGGCGGTGCGGAAGTTGTTGCGGGAGCGAAATTCGACCTCCATGCTGGCGCTCAGCCGCTTGTTAAACTTGTGTGAGGCCTCGGCACTGAGCAAAAGCCCGGCATCGTCGGCGTGCGACGATGTCGGGTATAAGGCTGTGCATAGCATCAGCAGCAACAGTACCGTCAGTTGTTTTCTTTTACTTCTTGCCATTCGTACTTGGGAATTTTTAACGTGTCGTTGACATGACTGCCGCCGCCCCCGTCATTCTCATATTCAATCTTGAGGATAGCGGTGTCCTTGAGGAAATCGATTGAGCCCACATTCACCTTGGTGATGTTGAGGCCGGTGCGCTTGTGCAGGTCGGCGAGCAGTTCCTCGTGTCGCTCGGGCGTGATGAGTTCGATGCGGTCATAGAGGATGAGTTTGCTGGCCAGGTTGGCCTTGAGAATAAATTTCTCAAACAACCAGATGAGCACAGCAATCGAGAGGTTGGGTACCGCCAGTTCGGCGATGCTCATGGTGTCGGCCAGGGCGTTGATGACCGAGAGGCAGATGACGCTGAACATGTAGGTCATCTCTCTCACGGGAATGGTCTCGGTGCGGTATCTGAGGATGCCGAAGATGGCAAACAGACCCAGAGCAAAGCCTATCTTGACCTTGACGCTGCCCAGCAGGTAGATGAGGAAGAAGATGCTCACACTGAGCAACACGAGCGTGAAGAAGTAGTCGCGGCGGTGTGTCTTGCGGTAATAAAGGAAATAGACGACAAACAATACCACGACCAGCATGAAGCCAAATCGCCATATCATCTCGGCGAGGCCGCCCCCGTCATACCAGTTCAGCCCAAAAGCCTTGCTCACGGTGTCCTCAACGACATCGGACGAGCCGCCGTCTAATCCTGCTAATTCATCTAAAAGTGCCATATCCTTTAAAAAATCTTATTGTTAATGATGGTAGTAGTTATCATTACCGGTTCTCTTATCTTAATGGTGTTGCCCTTGCCTTGCCAGCAGCCGATCGACGAGTCGCAGACGCTCCTTGAAGTTGTTGCGCTTGAGCCCGGGATTGGTCAGGGCCGCCCCCATGCAGTACTTGCTGAAGCCGCTGGGCTTGATGCGCAGGTCGCGCAGCATGGCAAGGATGGGGGAGTGCTGCAGGCCGTCACGCTTCAACTCGATGATGACAAGACCCGTGAGGTCGGCATCGTTGCCGGTCTTGAGGTTGTGGAAGCACAGGCCGGTATCGATGGTGAGGCGCTCGGTCTTGGCCTTGTTGACCAGCGTGATGCGGTGGAAATGGTTCTCTAAGTGCTGGGACAGAGTGGTCGGATCGTAACGCAGGTGCTTGCGCAGGAAGTTGTCATAGACCTTGAACTGGTCATCCTGGCACAGGAAGCGGATGTCGTGGTCGGGATGGAGGGGGTCAAAGCCCACCATGTCGATGCGTTTCTTCTTAGTGCGTCCGTGATTATTCTTGGTCTTGACTTCCAGGTAGTTAAGATGAGAGTCGACGTAGGAGCGGATGCGCAACTTTTGCCGCCCGACATGGCCGTTCTGGTGCACGATATACATGTTGTTGTCGGTCGTGTCATAGTAGGCGGTGTAGTAGGCTGCGATGCGCTTGCCGTCGATTTCCTGGGCCCGGTAGTCGTCGTGGGCCTGCATCAGCAACAACTTGAGTTGATCAACCGTCGTGACAAACTTGGTGTCGGTGCGGTTCATCAACTTGATGCCACTCATCTCATCAAGAGTGATAGGGTCATATGTCGTGATGATGCGTTCCATAAGGGTCGCAAATATATACTTTTTAACGGAA
>Ga0310697_10002869_pt1 | contig 17845 bp, 15 predicted proteins | sample 172DNAGHGlowgp2_FD_203883 | JGI IMG/M metagenome (GOLD analysis project Ga0310697, IMG submission 203883) | Sheep rumen microbial communities from Palmerston North, Manawatu-Wanganui, New Zealand - 1728 DNA GHGlow gp2 (v2) (version 2) | ecosystem: Host-associated > Mammals > Digestive system >... | reverse complement strand
GGCCCTGTCGATGGCTCTCTCCAGCGGAGTGCCGAAAGGCGGCCGGCAGACGACGTACACACCTCCGAACGGACGGTAGTAGATACCCTCGTAGAAGTAGTAGTCGATGCCCCAGTGGCTGATCCGACGGTAGTGAGGAGGCAGCACGTGGACGCGGTAGCCGAAGTAGTGCGGACGGTTGTCCCAGAAGTACCCCGGACGGTCCCAGGCCATGAAGTCTCTCTCGCGCGGAGGTACCCGGTGCAGGTTGTGCCCGTTGTCCATCCGGAAGTCGTCGTTATAGCGGTAGTTGCCGCCGTTGTCACGCATGGGCTCGGTGTTCTTCACCGAAGCGCCGGCCTTTGCGTCGTTTCCGCTGTTGTAGCCGAGACCGTTGCGGGTCACGTTGCTCGTGGAGCGGACGGTGGATCCGGAAGAGCTGCGGCTGGTGGTCGCGGTTCCGGTGGCGGAAGAACCGGCGGACCGGGTGGTCCGGGTGTTCTGGTCCACGCTGCCCGTGGAACGGGCGGTGGAGGAGCCGGTGGAACGGCTCGTCGTCGCCGTGCCACGGCTGGTGGCGGAGCTGGAGCTGCCGGTAGAGCGGCTGGTCCGGGTGTTCTGGTCCACGCTGCCCGCGGAACGGGTGGTGGAGGAGCCGGTAGAACGGCTGGTCGTCGCGGAGCTGGAGCTGCCGGTGGAGCGGCTGGTCCGGGTGTTCTGGTCCACGCTGCCCGCGGAACGGGTGGTGGAGGAGCCGGTGGAACGGCTCACGGAAGAGGAGCTGGAGCTGCCGGTGGAACGGCTCGTCGTCGCAGAGCTGGAGCTGCCGGTGGACCGGGTGGTCCGGGTGTTCTGGCTCGCGGTACCCGCAGAACGGGTGCTGGAAGAGCCGGAAGAGCGGCTTACGGAAGAGCTGCTGCCGGAAGAGCGGCTCGTCTGGCTCTGCACGGAGGCAGAACGGGACGGTGCGGCAGCGGCGGAAGCTCTGCCATAAGAAGATCCACGGGTCGTAGTCTGAGCGGAGGACGACCGGGATGCAGTGGAGGAACCGCCGGAACGGCGGGTCTGGGCAAGTGCCTCAGGGGCCGCGATCATCGCCATCGTGATGAGCAGTGCGGCAAGGGAGCCAATCATCCTTCTCATAGCTTTGTCGTTTTTAAAGTTAGCGATATAAGTAATAATCCTTGGAAAGCTCCTTGAAAGCTTCGGCGTCTTTCATCCAGAAATCCCGGATATCCTCGACTTTCAACCGCTTCCCGAATTCCTTTCTCACATAATCCGTGCCACAGATGATGTCGAGCATCCGCGTTTTCTTCAAAGTCTTGAACGGATTGCGTCCGGGATACAGTTCCTGAAGGGCCTGCATCACATAAAACTGCGTCAGGGTAATGGTCGCCGCATCATAGTCGGTATAGAAAAACTGGACCCCGTGCTGGAGTTCCGGCGCACTGCCGGAGATGGGTTTGTAGTGGATGGTCCGGAACGCGACCCCGGGAAGGCCGTAACTGTCCAGCCGTTCCTTGAGCTTGTCGGCATCGACCCAGGGGGCGGCGAAAGCCTGGAACGGGATGGTATAGCCTACGCCGATGTTCAGGTAACCGAATTCCCCGGCGACGCCGGCGGAGGGATAGCCGATGGCGGATTCCATCGACGGAATGTTCGGGGACGGGAGGATCCAGGGAAGGCCCGTGTCCCGGTACCGCATCCACCGTTCCCACCCCCGCATCGGAATGACGGAAAGGCGGCACTTCAGGGGCGCTTCCTTCCCATCAACCCCGCAGTTGAGCCCTTCTTCATTGATCAGGGCGGCCAGTTCCCCGACAGTGAGGCCATACACATACGGGATGCGGAATTCACTGACGAAGGAATGGAATCCCGGCTCCACGCAGGAGCCTTCGACCTTGAGGCCGCCCAGGGGGTTCGGCCGGTCCAGGACCATGACCTCGATATCCTGCTCAGCGCAGGCGCGCATCACCAGTCCCAGCGTGGAAATGAATGTATAGGAGCGCGTTCCTACATCCTGGATATCATAGACCATGACGTCGATGTCCTTGAGCATCTGCGGGGTGGGTTTCCGGGTAGCCCCATAAAGGGAGTACACCGGCAGGCCTGTCTTCGGGTCCTTCCCGCTGGCGACGTGGTCGCCCGCATAGGCATCCCCCCGCACGCCGTGCTCGGGCCCATAGAGGGCGACAAGCTGCACGCCGGGCGCCTCATGCAGGACATCGATGGTGGAACGCAGGTTCCGGTCCACCCCCGACGGGTTCGTCACCAGCCCCACACGCTTCCCCTGCAGTTCCTCGAACCCGTACCGTTCCAGCATGTCGATGCCGGTATAAACCTGCGCATGGGCCGTGATCCCCAGAAACAGGAACACGCCCAGGACGTATTTCCTAAGATGCTTGCAATCAATCATTTCCTTAAATTGCATTGCGTCAAAACACATAAAGCACTTTCAGTATCGAACTATCAATCAAACTCTTCCGAGTCACGCACCGGCCGGAAGGGAACAGCGGGCAGCGAGGGTGACGGCTACGGTGGCGAGGCAGCAGACCATCACCATTCCGTAGAAGCCCACGTACCCGAGCGCTTCCTGCAGATATCCTGCCACGGCGCCCGGAAGGAGCATGGACAGGGCCATGAAACCGGTGCAGATGGCGTAGTGGGAAGTCTTGAGCGGGCCGTCCGCGAAACGCATCATGTACACGGTATAGGCCGTGAAGCCGTAGCCGTAGCCGAACTGGTCCAGGACCACATAGGCGCCGACGGTCCAGACGGACGAAGGCTGCGTCAGGGCCATGATGAGGTACACGACGCAGGGCAGGGCCAGGCTCAGGGCCATGGGAAGCAGACAGCGCCGGAGCCCCCGCCGGGAAATGTGCCAGCCGCCCAGGATGCCGCCGGCCAGCAGGGCGATGACGCCCGCGGTCCCATAGACCATCCCGAAGGCAGCCTTGTCCAGGCCCAGACCGCCGTCAGCCACCGCATCGATGAAGAAGGGATAAAGCAGCTTCACCGAAAAAGCCTCCGGAAGCCGGTACAGCAGCAGGAAGGACATCGCGAGGACGATGCCCGGCTTGGTAAAGAAGCTGCGGAAGGCTTCGAAAAACTCGGAAAGGATTTCCCGGGCAGTCTTCCGTCCCGCCGTCCGGTCTTCAGCGGGACGCGGGAGGGCGAACGCATGATAGGCCGTGATGAGCGCCAGGAGGACGGACGTCCCGAGCAGCGTCAAGGTCCAGGCGCGGGAAACGGCGCCTGTCCGCTTTTCCAGCAGGCCGGCGACCACGACCAGGACGCCTTGTCCGAAGACCATGGCGATCCGGTAAAAAGTGTTCCGGATGCCTACGAAGGCCGACTGCCGCCGCTGGTCCAGGCCGATCATGTAGAAGCCGTCGGCCGCAATGTCGTGCGATGCCGACGCGAATCCCGTGATGGTGAACAGGATCAGCGTCCAGGTGAAGGGAGAGGAGGCCGGAAGGGTCAGGGCGAGGATGGCCACCGTGACGGCCATGCACAGCTGCATCGTCACGATCCACCAGCGCTTGCTCTTGAAAATGTCCACAAAGGGGCTCCAGAGCGGCTTGATGAGCCAGGGAAGGCCGATCAGGCTCGTCAGCAGCGCCAGCGTACTGTTGTCCATCCCGAGGTCCTTGAGGATGACGACGGAAATGGTGTTGACTATGAAATAAGGCAGGCCTTCCGCGAAATAGAGGGTAGGCACCCACAGCCAGGGGGATTTTGCGTTCATCGTTCGAGGGTGGTTCCGGGATAATAGAAGGAAAGGATGTCACGGTAGGACTTGCCGGAGGCGGCCATCACCGCCGCACCGATCTGGCACAGGCCCACGCCATGCCCCCAGCCGTGTCCATGGAGGATGACCTCATCCGGGGTCATCTCCACATCGAACCAGGAGCTGTACAGGTGGCTTTCGGAAAGGAAACGCCTGATGAGCAGTTCCTTGCCGACGACAATCGTGCGCTTGGTCCCCGTGATGCGGAGGAGTTTGATCCGGCCGGAGCCACCCCGCTCCAGGGGCTCCAGCGAAACGAGGTCACCGATATCGACACCGGACTTGCGGGTGATCAGGGCGGAGAGTTCCTTCCTGTCGTAACGCACCGTCCAGTCGTGGAAATCCTTCGTCTCCAGGTCATAGTCATTGAGAACCTGGCCCAGGACGGCCTTGTCGTGGGTATCGCACCAGGGATCGTCATGGACGGTGAGATAGGGGTAGTCCACATCGGCCCAGGCGGTAGAGAACCGCTCCGTCTTCCCGCCGCAGCATTTGTAGAAACGGGCGTCCACCAGCTCCCCATCATAGCGGAGCACCTGCCCCCAGGTTTCGTCGATGGCTGCCCGGACGTTTTCACCGATGGCAAGGGTCAGGCCCTGATAGCGCTGGCAGTGGTCGTCGGCACAGACATCGAAGCGGCGGTGATCCTCGTGGTCGAACCACTTGACCATCTCGCCGGAAGAGGCCTCCGGTGAAGCATGCGTTCCATCCAGCCAGGTGACAAGTCCCGGGACACTGTCGAACTGATACGGGACGGAAACGGCCTTCCCGGCCTTCCGGTGGGCGATCTGGGCCATCACCCAGGAACGGGAGATGACCGCATGGGCCTTCAGGAATTCCGGTGAAGCCGTCGCCTTCATCTCCGAGGAGATGACGCTCAGGAGATAGTCCTCCACCCCGATAGCGTTGACAGCCACCACTTTACCGGCATCCACGATGAACTTGAGGGTTCCGGCGAACTGCTGGTCCTGCTGCCGCTGCCAGTGGAAATCCACGCCGATCATCACCCCGTACAGGATGAAGGACGGTTCGGCGAAAAGGGTGGAAATGGTCGGCGCCTCGAAAACCAGTTCGTCATAGAGGGCTCCGTTATAGTCGATCTTGCCCTCACGATAGGAGACTTTCTGGGGACCGGCCCCGTCGGAAATGATTTCAAAAGTGATTTCCGGGCCGGACATGATGCCCACCTCGATCCGGGGCTGCGTCCGGACCAGCCGCCACAGGAGACGCTCCTCCTGCTTTTCAGAGAGGGATATCTCCTGCAGGATTCCGGTCAGGATCTCCGGAGTAAGACGCTCATAATCGGATGTTTCCGGGATTACGAAGAAACCGGCCATATCCGCGGCGCCGGGACTCAGGGCGAAGTGTTCCTCCCCTTCCGCGTAAAAATGGTGCGGCCGATGGACGGCCCGGCAGGCGACGACGGCGCGGTATTCGCCCTCGCTGTAGAAAGCCAGGGTGTTGAAGCGGGGCTCCGTCTCCCCTTCCACCAGGTCACAGCAGTCCAACAGGCGGTAAAACAATTTCGCCATGGACTTGGAGGTGGAGGCCCGAAGGAGGAAGACACCGCGTGTAAAGTGCTTGTAGTGGAACAGTTGTGCGTCCCTTACGGAGGCGACGAACGACAGGTCCCCCGTATGGGCCCCGGGGACCGCTCCCCCATTCGCGGCGACGGCATGCAGGAGCCGGTCGGCAATCCGCTCCATGGGCATATACCCCTTCGGACAGGCCTGGAAATGGGCATGGCCCGGGACCGTCGTCCCGCTGAAGGGGCTGTTGTAGAAAACCACGTAATCCGGGAACTGGACGGCCAGGTCCAGCATGTCCGGATAGCGGTGCCAGATGGTCTGCGGGACGTGGACGTCCCGGGTGATGACCAGGTGGTTCGGGAAGATGGGCGCCCGGTTCACCAGGACGCGGTATTTGCGTCCTTTCCGGCCTTCAAAAGGAAGGAAGTGCTGATGTTCCAGGTAGTTCTCCTCACAGAGGGGGCAGCCGTGGTCGAAGACGGGCAGACGACCCGGATTGGACTGGACGGTCACAAGGATGCCGCCGATCGTCATCTGGCGGGTGTCCACGCTCTTCAGGGCCCGGTATTTCGCCGCCACGGCCGGCCAAACGGACAACTGGTCGTGAACGAATTTGTCAATGTCGATTGCCATAACCTTGTAAAGGTAGGCAATTTTCGGGGGATTTCCTATAAGAGTGCCAGAAGCCGCGCCTGGATGCGGGCATACTCGGCTTCGAAATTGGGGGTAAGGATGTTTTTGCCGACGACGCCGGTCAGTTCCTCCTGCGTCCACCAGCGCCCTTCCGTCACCTCGTCATTGTCCGGATGGAGGTCGGGATGGCCCACGCAGGCGAAAACGAAAATGAACTCCCGGTCCCTTTCGGTCTCCCACTCCCAGGTATCCACGAAGACGGGATTGAACCGGGTCAGGCCGATCTCTTCCGCCGCCTCGCGGTACAAGGCTTCCGAAGCCAGTTCGCCGTAGCTGATGTGACCGCCCACGGCGGTATCCCAATAGCCCGGCAGCAAGTCCTTGGTCAGGGACCGTTTCTGGAGATAGATACGGCCGTAACGGTCGATCAGGTGCAGATGCACCACCGGATGGAGCGGCTTTGTCCCGCTATGGCACCAGGACCGGGCGGCCTGCCCGTACACCAGGCCGTTTGGCTCGATCAGGGGAAGCATTTCCTCCGGCGAGGCGATTTCATGTCCGGGATGGTCCACGCTTGGGCGCGGATACACGGGAGCCGAATCCGGCGGATAGACAAGGTCGGGGAACATCAGGCGAACGAAATCAGGATGAGCAGCTGGGCGACCAGCACGCGAAGGAACATGGACAGTGGATAAACCGTCGCATAATTAACTGAAGTATAGTCACTTCCGTACATTTCCTGCGCAAAGGCAAGGACCGGTGGATTCGTGCAGGAGCCGGAAATGAGGCCGCAGATCTGGTAGAAATTCAGATGGCACAGGACTCGTGCGACGATGAAAGTGACGCACAGCGGAACAATCGTAATCAGGGCCCCGTACAGGATCCACCAGTAACCGCCGTTCACCACGGAACTGACAAAGTTCTCACCGGCCCCCAGGCCCACGGCGGCAAGGAACAGGGAGATACCGATTTCGCGGACCATCAGGTTGGCGCTCATGGTCGTATAGGTAGTCACTTTGTATTTGGGGCCGAAATGCCCGAGCAGGATGGCGATGATAAGCGGACCGCCCGCCAGGCCCAGCTTGATGGCCTGCGGAATGCCGGGGAAACGGATGGGCAGGGAACCGAAGATGATGCCGGCCACGATGCCCAGAAAGATGGGGACGAGGTTCGGCTTATCCAGGGAACCGCTGGAGTTTCCCACCCGCTCGGCGAGATGCTTGATATGCTCTTCCGTCCCGACGCAGATCAGGTCGTCGCCCATCTGGATGTACAGGTCCGGGCGGGCGACAAGCTGGACACCGGCGCGGATGACGCGGGTGACGCTCACCCCGTAAGCGCCTCGGAAATGCAGGGTCCTGAGTTTCTTGCCGGTCAGGGAAGGCTTGGTGACGGAAAGGCGCCGACTCACCAGATTGTGGTCCTTCTCCATCCAGTCGGACACGTGCATGGGCACTTCCTGTCCGAAAAGGATGCGGATCTTGTCCACTTCCTCCTGCGAAGTCACGATGAGGACCTTGTCCCCTTCGTTGAGGACGGTGTCTCCGGTCGGGAAGATGATCTCATTCCCCTTCATGATGCGGGAAACGACGAAATCGGTACTGAACTCATGCAGGACATCACAGAGTTTCTTGCCGAAGATGGCCGGATTCTCCACGGCGACATGCATCCGCCGCGCCCGGCCGGTTTTGTCCTCATGTGCCTGGACTTCAGCCAGTTCTTTGGCAGGATCGATCTTGAATATACCCTTGAAAAGAAGGATGACCCCGATCACGCCGATGACGCCGACCGGATAGGCCACGGCATAGCCGGAAGCCAGTCCCGAGGCGGCCCGGGAAGCTTGTACGGCATCCACTCCGGCCGATGAAGCCACGTCGATGAAGGTCTGCTGCGCGGCACCGAGGCCGGGCGTATTGGTCACGGCGCCGGACATGACGCCCACCATGGTCCTGAGGTCCTCCCCCGCGACAGCGGAGATGACCCAGGTGACGGCGACCGCAAGCAGGATGTTCATGGCGGCCAGGAGGTTCATCTTCACTCCGCCGGACTTGAACGAATGGAAGAACCCGGGGCCCACCTGCAGGCCGATGGAAAAGACGAACAGGATCAGGCCGAACTCCTTGACGAAGTGGAGGATCTCCGGATCGGCCCGGAAACCGAAGTGGCTCACGAGGATGCCGACGAACAGGATCCAGGTGGAGCCGAGGGATATGCCCTTGACCTTGAAACGGCCGAGATAGATGCCGATGCCGATGACGAAGGCGATCAGCAGGATGGAATGGGCAACACCTTGCCCCAGGAACAGTTCTCTCATAGTATCAGAACACCAATTTGACGCAGAAGGCGGACTTCCCGTCCACACGGCCTTCCACGTACTGGACCATGCGCCCGTCCTCTTCCGTTTCCAGCCGGAACAGTTGCACGAGGGCGCCGGGCGTGGTCTCCTTGTTGAAATTCACATAGGCATCCCGGATCCGTCGGCCCGATACCGCCTCGTACGGGATACAATCCATCGCCCACACCATATAGCGCGCGTTGTTGGTATGGCCGATGATATCGACGTCCGAATAGACGACCCGATGCTCTCCGGCAGGCACAGGCTCGCTGCCGCGGGGCATCATCACCTTCGGGGCCTCCTCCACGATCGCGCTGTCCACGTCTCCGTCCACGTTCAGGAGGTGGTTCATCTCCTCGGGCCGGACCAGACGGCGGGTACGCTCGTCGATGACCACCCAGGAGCTGGTGCAGGTGACAAGCCGGTTGCCTTTCCCGTCCTTCAAATAAAAGTCACGCAGGTAGAACAAGCCGGAAGGACCTTTGTGCCAGGTATATAACGTAACACTGTCGCGCCACTTGGGGGGATCCGCAAAGTGGAAATGCATCCGGGAAAGAACCCAGGCCGTATGGTGGACATGCAAGTCGTCATAACCGAACCCCAGTTCCTGGGCGGCCCAATAGGCGATTTCCTGGGCCATGTCCATGAAAGAGGCGGGTTTCAGATAAAAGGAAGCATCCGTTTCGTAACAGGGGATGCAGATATCCTGACAGAACTTGTAACCTTCTCTTCTGACCACGTTCATACGGCTAACCTTGCTTTTGCGGGTGCAAAATTAGCATTAATAACGGAGAATTTCAAGTTCCTCGGGAGAATACAGGAGCTTGTCCACCACCCCCGGGAACAGGCGCCCGACCAGGGCGAAGATGGCGAGAAGGACAATCAAGGCGCCCAGGACCACCAGAAAAACCTTCCAGAACTTCGGGACCGGCTCAAACTCTTCCTCGTCATCTTCCGGCTCTTCCTCGTCATTCTCCGGTTCTTCTTCGTCACGCACCGGCTCTTCTTCGTCACGCACCGGCTCTTCTTCGTCATTCCCGGCTTGACCGGGAATCTCTTCAACCGGTTCCGGCTCTGCCTCGTCATCCACCGGCTCCACCTCGTCATTCCCGGCCTGACCGGGAATCTCAACCGGTTCCGGCCCTGCCATCAGTTCCGCCAGGCCGGCGACGGCGGAAGCCACCTCCTCCGGCGTCTCCACGTGGGTTTTCAGGGAGATCGGCGCGAGCCCCAGGCCTTCCGGCCAGATGTCCAGGTCCTCGTCGGCTACGAAGAAGAAATGGTTCTCGCGCGTAGCGCGGAGGCGTCCCAAACCCGGGAAGACCACCGTCTTCCGGACCTTGAGGATTTCCTTCATCTCGGCAAGGAACTCCGTAAGGATGCGCTCCGCCATCGGCGCGTCCATCCCGTCGGCCCGGTTGGCATCGACATACAGGTCCCGGAGGAGGGTGTCGGTCCCCTGCCTCGGCGTAAAAAAGAGGCGACGGTACGGAGGATTGATCGTGTACCCCTTGTCCGAGAAGGTGGACGGCATCAGCTCGGCCACGAAACAGCCCACCCCCGGAAGGGTGACCGAATCGTGGTCTAAGATTGCTTCCTTGACCATCTTGGCGAGGAGGTCGATATCCATCGTTCCGTGTCCTTTAGAAAATCCGATGCAAAGATAGTGAAAAAAACGTCAAAAAAGTTTGGAGATTCGGAAAAAGGTTGTACCTTTGCAATCCCGAAACAACACAAGGGCATCCGCAAGGATGAAAACATTCCTCAGTAGCTCAGTTGGTTAGAGCATCTGACTGTTAATCAGAGGGTCCTAGGTTCAAGTCCTAGCTGGGGAGCACCTCAAAACCAATCACTTACGAAAGTGGTTGGTTTTTTGTTTTCAGGGGTGGTTTCCATTCCGGGAACACCCATTTAAAAATCGCTTCCTTACAAATCGTCGATGGGATTCCGGCCCAGAGTGCCGGTCGATTTGGTCGTGGCGGCATTCGCGTATGTCAGGATCACGTGCCAGGTGGACTGGTTCGAGACGTCGGCGTCCAGGGAGATGGTACCGCCGGGGATGTTGAAGACGGCGAGGTTCCTGTTGACGACCGGATCGATCCCGTATTTCTGCGTCAGGTCGGCCTGGAGATTGTCATAGGCCTTTTCCAGGGCGTCCCAGTCCGAGATGACGGGGAAATCGACCCGGACTTCCTGGACCGGGTTCCCGGACGGGGTGACCTTGCAGTTGCTGTAGCCGGCGAAGTTACCGGTATAGGTTCCGTTGCCGGCGCTGCGGAAGCCGGCCTTCACGAGTTCCGACCCGAAGGTCGAAAGGGTGCCGGTCATCGGGATCCCCTTGAAAGACAGGGGCGTGGATGCCGAGGTCGTGGAGGAAGGGTTCGTGGTGGTCGTCTGGGTCGATGGCTTCTGGCCCTTGTACTTACCGACGCCCAGTTCGCGTTCCAGGTCCTCGACTTCCTGCTCCAGACTCGGATTGGAAACCGAACCGCCGTTCTGCTGCTTCGGGCTGAACCAGCCGCCGGATTCCTCCGTACCCGTACTCCCCGTTCCGCCCGTATTGCCGGTACCGCCGCCAGGAAGGGGAATGACGCTTCCGAAACTGCTGGAACACCACCTCACGGCCAGGACAATGATGACTGCGGCCACGATGAATCTGAGAATCTTTTTCATGTCGGACTGAATATTCTTGGTAAAAGGATCGTTGATTTTCACAAAGATAAGGGATTTTGGCGAAAAGTACCAACATTCCCGCCATCCACTTATCCGTATTTTTCCGTATCTTTGAAAATTGGAACTGAATGTACGAAATGATGAAAACGTTGAAAAGAATCATGGGACTGGGACTGGCCGTGGCAGTAGGGGTGGCCTGTAACCCTTCCGGAAAGGAGTTGAAGACAGAGACCTTCGAGTTTGCCGATTCCACGGCGCATGCGCACCTGACCATCAAGGCGGAACTGCCGGTGGCGGCGAAGGGCGCCCCGGCCGCGATCCGCACGAAGCTCATCGAGGTGATGGACCGGCAGCTCAGCCATATCTGCACCTACGAGCAGGAGCGGATGTTCCCGGCCTTCGAGGGGAACGCCGACGATTCCAAGGCCCTCATGGACTACTATCGGGGGAAAGCCTTCGAGACTATCGCCACGGTCTCCCAGGCGGACTTTGACGAACGGAAACAGTATATCGATGAAAACGAGGAACTTACCGACGACCAAAGGAAGGAGCTCCTGGAAGAGATGCCGGGCTGGGAGTACGATTTCGCTTTGACCCGGACCAGCGAGACGGACCGCTATGTCATCTTCCTGTCCGAGGACGTTGTCTTCTCGGGCGGTGCCCATGGCGGCATCATCGGATGCGGTCCGCTCACCTTCGACAAGAAGGACGGACACCTCGTGGAAAAATTCCTGGAGGACTCCGCCCTGCAGGACATGCAGCCGCTGCTCCGGAAGGGCCTCGTGCAGTACTACTCCTCGTTCGGGCAGGAAATCCAGCCCGAACAGCTGGATGAAAACCTGATGCTGTCGGGCGATGTCATTCCCTATCCCGCCTGGGCTCCCATCCCCACCCCGGAAGGTCTCACTTTCACCTACCAGCAGTACGAAATCGCCTCCTACGCCGACGGAATGCCCAGTTTCACCCTTTCCTATGACGAAGTCCTTCCGTTCCTGACGGAAGATGCGAAGAGACTCATCAGCAAATAACCGCCCATGGACCAGATCCCTTACCGGGAGATCTCGGAGCTCTCCCAACTGCCCGCCCCGGACGCGACCGGATTCATTTCCCGCTACGTGTTCCAGTACATCGACTTCAACCAGGTACCGCAATACGTGGCGGCAGGACACCTGTTCTCCGACTGCTGTTTCCTCGGATGCGACATCCCGTCCGAAATGGAGGGAAGGATCGGCCAGACCTGCCTCGTCTTCCCGCGCATGGGACGGACTTACAATGTGTTCCGCACCCGGCTCTACGACGCGAAAACCCTCTATGCCGGCTATGATCCGGAAGACGAAGAGAGCTACCTCAACTGCTTCGACGCCCGGGTATTCGCCGACTACCTGGAGAAGGGCCAGCAGTGCGACGACATCCGGGAAACCCTGGGGCGCACCCTGCACGACCGGGCGATGAGCAGCGCCATGCGGGAATTCCTGAGCCGGTTCGACGAGCGGCAGGTCGTCGCCATCATGGGCGGCCATGCGCTGCAGCGCTCCGACGCAGGGTACCGGAAAGTGGCCCTGATCAGCAAGAGACTCACGGAAAAAGGGAAACTGATGGCCTCCGGCGGCGGTCCGGGCGCCATGGAGGCAACGCACCTCGGGGCCTGGATGGCCGGCCGGACCGAGGCGGAATTCGACGACGCGATGGACATCCTCTCCGTGGCCCAGACCTTCCGCGACGAAGGCTGGCTCCGGACGGCCATCGAGGTCATGCTGAAGTACCCGCAGCTCAAATACCGCAGCCTGGGCATCCCGACCTGGTTCTATGGGCACGAACCCTCCACGCCCTTCGCGACCGACATCGCCAAGTACTTCTACAACAGCGTCCGGGAAGACACGCTCCTGTCCATCGCCAAGGGCGGGATCATCTACTCCCCCGGGTCGGCCGGCACCATCCAGGAGATTTTCCAGGACGCCGCCCAGAACCATTACGAGACCTTCGGCGCCCCCAGCCCGATGGTGTTCCTGGGGAAAGAATTCTTTACCCAGGAGATTCCCATCTATCCGCTGCTGGAAAACCTCATGGCGCAGGGAAAATACCGGAACCTGCTGATTTCCATCACCGACGACCCGGAAGAAGCCATCGAAACCGTGCTGTCCTTCCAATAGTCCTGCCTACAGCAGGATATGGATGCCGAGGCCGATGAGGACGAGCCCGCCGACGATGCGGGCGCTGTGACCGAGTTTCCGGCCGAGGAAACTGCCGGAGAGCATGCCCACGACCACGGCAACGACCGTGAAAACGACAAGTGACACGGCCACCGGAGCGATTTCGGCCCAGGGCGCCCCGTTCAGGGCCATGGAAAGTCCCACGACGGCGGCATCGATCGAGGTGGCGACACTCCCGAGGATGATTCCTCCGATGCCGTCCAGATTCAGGTGCTCGGACTTGCTCCGGACCCCGTCGATGAACATTTCCAGTCCCACATACAGCAGGAGCAGGAAACCGATGATGTGTGCAATCCGTTCGAAATGAGCCACATGGCCGGCGATGAGATTCGTCGCGAAAGTACCCAGGGCCCATCCTCCCAGGAGGAAACCCACATGGATCAGGACAAAGACGGCGGTTACCGTGGCCACCTTCTTCCGCACTTCCTCCCGGCTTACAAGGAAGGAAGAACACAGGGTGACGGCGAAGCAGTCCGCACACAGGGACAGGCCGATCAGGATGGCATTCAGCATCATTCTCACGGTTTGAATTCCTGCCGGTTCACGATGGAACGGCCCAAGGTCAGTTCATCGGCGTATTCGAGGTCATCCCCGAAGCCGAGCCCGCGGGCGAGCGAGGAGAAACGGACGCCCGTATGGGAAAGTTTCCGATAGATATAAAAGGCGGTGGACTCCCCTTCCACGTCGCCGCTGAGCGCGAAGATGACCTCCGCCTCCGAAGGGTCCGGAAGCGCCTCCACGCGCGCAATCAATTCACTGATACTCAAATCAGAAGGGCCGATGCCGGCAATCGGGGAAATGATGCCGCCGAGGACGTGGTACACCCCGTGGTACTGCCCCGTATTCTCGATGCTCATCACGTCCCGGACGCTTTCCACGACACAGATGGCGCTATGGTCACGGGAACGGTCGGCGCAAAGGGAGCAGATCTCCTCGTCCGAAATCATCCGGCATTCCCGGCAGTAGCGGACCTCGTCCCGGAGCCGGTTGATCGCCTCCGTGAAATGGTGGACATTCTCCTGCGGCTGGCGGAGCAGGTGCAGGGCCAGGCGCAGGGCGCTCCGGCGCCCCACTCCGGGAAGGGTGCCGATGGCCTCCACCGCGTCGGAGAGGAGTTCGGAAGGATATTTTTCCTTATACGCCATAGTAGTCAATCAGTCCGTCCATCGGGGAGGCGATGAAACGGGAGATGGTAAGTCCGTATTCCTCGCCCAGCCGCTCCAGCTCGGCCCGGCAGGCACAGCCGAAACCGCCGACGACACCCACCGGAAGCCGTTTTCCGTACCGGACGAGCGTCCGCTCGAAAAGGTCCCGGAAGTTCCGGTCGATGAGGGCATCGACATAGGCGTTTCCCCGGTTGTCCAGCAGGAACGGGGCCAGGCTTCCCAGATACCGGGAGGGGGCCGGACTCCTGTAGATGTTCCGGACCACGGAGGCATAGTCCGCCTCATGGAAAGCGGCGAAGGACTCCGCCAGGTCTTCCGGAACCAGGTCCTTTACCAAGTCGGCCAGGAACATACGCCCAAGCGCGGCGGCGCTGCCTTCGTCACCGATGATAAAACCGCCGCCGTGAATGTTCCGGACAATTCGTTCCCCATCGTAATGACATGTGTTCGAGCCGGTTCCGAGGATGGCGGCCAGTCCTTCCCCGTGCCCGCAAGCGGCCCGGGCCGCCGCCAGGAGGTCAGAAGCATACTCGAAGCTGGCACACGGAAAACGCTCCCGGAACACCCGGTCCAGTTCGGTCGGGAACTCCAGCAGGCCGGCAGCGAAGAAGTGCGTTTCCGACACCCCGGAGAGGTTTTCCAGGGCATCGGCCAAAACCCGGGCATTGGCTTCCGACGCGATGGTGGACAGGTTCATGCCCGGGGTCTGCAGGCGCTTTTCCACCCGTCCTCCGGGAGCGACGAGGCACCAGTCCGTCTTGGTGGCTCCGCTTTCAACGATCAGGATCATATCTCAACTCCGTGCTTTTTCCAATGATGATAGCCGTACACCGCCGAAGCGACATACACCAGATACAGCACCGCCATCCAGTACTGGCCATTGGCGATGCAGAGGGCGGTCGTGAGGATGTCGGCCACGATCCAAAGCATCCACTGCTGGATGTAAGACCTTGTCAGCCACCAGGTTGCAATGACACTGAGGACAGTCGCCGTGGCGTCCAGGACGGACATGCCGTCCCCGAGGGCGCGGAACACCCCGATGAGCACCAGCGACCCGACAACAAAGCCCACGGCGCTCCAAAGGGCTGTCTTCGCCGGCAGGGGGCGGATATGGATCTTCCCTTCCCCGACCCGGGCCCCGTCCCGCCGCCACTGGATGAGGCCGATGACGGACATGACGATGTAGTAGATGTTCAGGCCCATCATGCCCCAGTTGTGCCGGATGGCGAAACTGTAGGCGCAGGCCGCGCCCGTCAGGATCCCCACCACCCACATGGCGTTCTTCTGGAGAATCTCCAGGACCACATAGGCGACCCCGGTCACGAGGGCGAAGATTTCAATGGCTTGTACGATATCCATAAGAGTACAAAGTTACAAAGAATCTCCGTCCCTAAACCAAAAGATTCAGAATTTTTCTTCGCGCAAAGCCCGGTCCCAAGGGATGATGCGTGTCGGGAAGGCTGCGATGCGGAGGGTCGTGCAACCGTAAGGAATCAGTTCGATCCGGCAGGCGGCGCCCGTATCGTCCCCTGCCTCGGTCCAATATGGGATCTCGCCCACGGAGCCGTTCAGGGCCTTCCACTGCGGGAGTTCGCGTGCCGGAACAGTCATATGGACGGGCGCTTTCTCCAGGTTCCAGGGATAACCCTCCACGGGACGGGAGAGCACTTCGCAGGAATCGACCCGGAAGCTGTCCCGCATCAGGCAATAGTTCCAGGGGCTTTCCGAAGTCACTTCCCAGGCACCGGGGCCGTAATAACGGTCCTTGCCCTCGAACGGAATCCATTTCCAGTTCTCCTCCATCCGGAGCGCATAGACCAGGGGGCCGCGGAGGATACTCCAGGCCTGGTCCCAGCCTTCTTCGGTACGGACTTCCATCGGAAGATGCACGCGAAGCACATCCCCTTTCTTCCACACCCGGTTCAGGCCGACGATTCCGTCGTTTACGCTGGCCTTCAAAGGCCGTCCGTTCAGTTCGAACGAGACACTCCCGCACCAGGACGGGACCCGAACATACAGCGGGAAAGCCGCCTTCTGGGCCCCCTTGCCAGGATAATCGACCGTGAAAGTCACGGTTCCGTCGAAAGGATAATCCGTTGTCTCCCGGACGGTTACCTCCACACCGCCCACCACTTTGGCCGTGACCGTGGAAGGGGCATAGACCAAAGCGGCAAGACCGCCGTCGGGCGATGCGTACCAGAGATTCTGCACGAACTTGGGCCACCCTTGGTGCATGTTGCACAGACAGCAGGGGTATCCGTTCAGGATTCCGAACAGGTTGTCCGTGTCGTCGTGCGGCGTGGAGAACGGCCGCCACTGTTTCGTGCAGGCGATCTGGTTGGTCTGCTGGAAGTACTGCCTGGCGGTATAGTCGTCCGTAGCCTGCGTAGGAAGGGCATTGTAGGCGATGCGCTCCAGCCAGTCCGCCCAGCGGACGTCCCCGCTGATACGGAGCATCGTTTCCAGGGAGAACATCATCTCCACGGCCGTGCACAGCTCGCTGCCGCGTGACGGGGAACCGAAATGGAGCATCTCGTCTCCCGCCCAGAGTCCGTTGGGGATACCGACGGTGTGACCGATGGTCCGGGCGGCCGCCACCGCGGCTTCCCGGTCCGGCCCGGCGTGGGAATACTGCCACCAGACCAGGGGCGCCTTGAATCCCTGGGCCAGGTTGACGCAGTGTACGCTCCCCTGCCGGGTGAAGATGTCACCGGAAAGGAAGAGGGACGTCCAGTCCGTCGTCTGGGCATGCAACCGCTCCCCCAGTTCAAGCAGCCACGGCTCGCCGGTGAGATTGTACAGCCAGAAGACGACGTCCAGGTTGTCCGCCCCGCGCCACCGGCCCCAGTCGGTCCAATGGTCAAGCGGAGTGTCGGAGAGATGGTCCGCCTGATACCGGAAATAGGATTTCAAGAAAGACAGCGCCCGCGGGTCCTCCGTCGCTTCGTAATACTGGCGGATGATCTTCAGGGCCACCATCTTCGGCCACCAGTCGTGCGTCTGCCCCCTTTGCAGGCCATAGACATAGGGATGGTCCGTGGACGGTCCCATATACCCGTCCGGCTGTCCGGACGCAAGGATAGCCTCCACCCAGACCTGCGCCTTGTCCATCAGCGCCCGGTCCTGGAGGAGATATGCCAACGGCAGCAAACCGTCCAGCCAGTAGGGGCCCCGCTCCCACGCATCCCCGTCGCCGCCCAGCCAGGCGTTGTCCGGTCCGACCACCTCCGGATACACCTCGTCCAGGGTCCCGGTCAGTCCCTTCGCCTGCAGGCGGAGCTGTTCCTGCAGCCAGCCATCGGCCCGGACGGCGCCGATGGGAAGGGTCGCGAACCGGGAAGGCTCCAGCGGCGCCCGGTTGAACACCTGGGCCTGCGCCAGGATGCCGCTCGTGAGGAGCAGACACGACAAGAATCGTTTCATGTTTCCGAGAGGTTGAATTGATACAGGATGGTCCAGCGGAGCGTTTCTCCGGGGAGGGCCCGGAGCCGGTTATAGGGTTCCACGCATGCGATGCGGTGATTGGCCCA
>Ga0310697_10002868_pt1 | contig 17846 bp, 16 predicted proteins | sample 172DNAGHGlowgp2_FD_203883 | JGI IMG/M metagenome (GOLD analysis project Ga0310697, IMG submission 203883) | Sheep rumen microbial communities from Palmerston North, Manawatu-Wanganui, New Zealand - 1728 DNA GHGlow gp2 (v2) (version 2) | ecosystem: Host-associated > Mammals > Digestive system >... | reverse complement strand
ACTTCTTTTTGCTACTACATAATCAACTACTACTGAATAGAAGTTACCAATATGCATGAATCCAGTTGGTGATGGTGCATATCTTGTTACTTTTGCTCCTTCTGGTAGTTCTCTTTCTGGATATTCTTTTTCATAGTCTGCTACTGTTTTTGTGATATTAGGAAATATCAAATCTGCTAAATCTTTGGTAGTCATTTTAATCATCCTTTCTAAAATAAAAAGAACTATTCTTCCCAAAGGACGAATAGTTCGTGGTACCACCTTAATTTATACTCTTACCATTAACGTTGGTTATCCGGAATAGTTTGTATACGCTATTCAACTCCAAAGTTTCTTCAATTAGCTTTTATATTCTTTTTCAGCAACCAAGAACTCTCTACAATAAAAGTACTAATTTACTCTTCTTTTTCTTCGCTTTACGAGTTCAATTATAGTAAATACTTTATTTTTTGTCAAATAAAACTGCTAGTAAACTATTTAGTATACATTTGTCTTCTATTTCGGAAATAGAAAAAACTTGTTTACCTAGATCTTTAAAAGATGTTACGCAAGTAAATATTTTATTTCTAAGGTCGAAAATTTCGACCTTAGACTGTTTATTAATTCACTATTAAGTACAAAACTGAACCTCTCCGGAAATTTTTCAGGATTATTTTTTACAGCTTCATTTATTCTCTTTGTTTCTACCTGGTATAATTTCGCTAAGTCAGTATCTAACATTATTTCCTTCCCATCAATTTCATATATTACGCTTTCAACATTATTTTTTTTGTTAATTCGTTCATATTTAACTATCCATTTCTATATTTCTTTATTATTTAACATGTTTAATACTAATTCGATTATTAAATCTTTTTCTTTAGGATTTGATTCAGCTATTAAAAGTGTTAGAGATGTTAAAGTATTGTTATCTATAACTTTTTTATTATTAACAAATAGTAAATCATAGTATTGTAGAAAATAGATAAACAGTGTTGCTGCTATACGTTTGTTACCATCTATAAACACATGATTTTTAATACACATATATAAAAAATTGGCTGCCTTTTCTTCTACTGTTGGATATACATCTTCACTAGCAAACGTTTGATAAATATCATTAATAATTGATGATAGACCTTTATTTCTTTCTAAAGCAAATAGATTAGATGATTCTTTAAATCTTAAAGTACCAATTATATTCATACACTCTTCATAAGTTATTATTCTTTCATCTTTAGTTCCTTTGACTTTTTCAAAAGAACGATGATCATAATCATCTAATAAATCTAATGATTTAGTATATGAATTAATAACTTTTAAGATATCAGATGTTTCGTTATCTATTCTTGATGCAATGTCTATAAGTTGTACTGTTTTTTCTAAGTATTTAAGTCTATTTTCATTAATTGTATAACCTTTTATCAAATGTTCTTTAAGTACTTTATTAGCCCATTTTCTAAAGATAATACCATTTTTAGATTTTACCCTGTAACCTATTGATATAATCATATCTAAATTGTAGTATTCTACCATATGGGTTTGTGTTTTCCCTTCTATGGCGCCATGTTTAGTGGTTGTTGCAAAATTTGCAACTACCTCTTCTTTTTTAAGTTCTTCAGTTAGTGCGTTTTTAATATGCCTTGATATAACTGATCTATCTCTATCAAATAGTTCTGCTATTTGATCTAATGATAACCATACCGTTTCATCTTTCATATTAACTTCTAATTTTACATTTTGATTTTCAAATATTATAATTTCATTTTTCATTTTTATGCCCTTCTTTCTACATTTATCAATTAACTTGTTTTTTAACCTCCCTTCTAAAATTAAAAAAGCGGAAGACTCCTTCCACTATTTTTGAAAGGTGTCTTCCGCATGAATGTAAATTTATTGCTTGCTTCAACAAATAAACCCTAGTCGATCAAATTGTCATCAACACTTAGCAAGTTAATTGATAATATTATTATAGCGAATTTTTGTTCGCTTATCAAGCGCTTTTCAAACAAAAAAAGTTAGTTCGTCTAAAACTAACTTTTAATGCTTGAACATAACAAGTACTAAGTGCACCGTACAAGTTATTTAACACTTGAGTTGACTAGGCTCATAATTTCACTTTCGTTCAAGAGATCTAGGGGCTGAAATTAGATAGTAGTTTTTGTTTTGCTAGACTTATGAACACTTTGCTTAAGCTAACTAAACCTTGATCGTTTAAAAGCTATCATAAGTATAGAAAAGCTTTAAAACAAAATCCCTACTAGGTGTTGCCACACTATTAGTATAATGCCTTTATCGCACCATACCACGGAGAGAATAAATCCCCGCCGCTCGACATGAATTACCTTTATCGCAATCCTGTCTAGGAAGTCTATAGGATATACCTAAAGACTGCATGGAATATTACTACTCTATGCTAATTTAATTGTAAGTCCTTATATATATAAAGTAAATAAAACTTTTTTGGTATTTACATCTATTTGTATACAAATAAAAAAGGCAGCTTGTCAAAGCTAACCTTTTTATACTTGAACTATAGGAGACTATAAATTATGCATCATAAATAGTACCTAATTAAACACGTGAACTGACATAACACTTACCCACTTGCGTTCAAGAAAAAGTGGCTGGGTAATCAACAAGTAAATAGCATTGAATGCTACTATAAAGAATAACTATGCTCGAGCGTTAAACAATAAAACGTTTAGGTAGTTATCAAAATAGTAGATAAGCTCTAAACAATACTATTACTAAGTGTGAACCACTTACTGGTAAGACTGTATAAAATACAATCTTACCAAAATAGTATTAGTATAATAGAGGGCTACCCCTATTATACCTGCCGGTAAATAAATTACCGGAATGGTATAAATAGCTTTTGACTAAATATACCATTAGTAAAGCTATATTTTAGTATAACTTTACTAACTAGTGTCATGAGGGTTACTCACTAAACTAGTAGATAAGTAATGAGGGTTCTCAATACTTACCAGAAATAATAGCAAATATACTTTTAGGTATATCTACTACAGAGATAAATAAGTATTAACTTATTATCTCAATAAGAATGGGGTTTCCATTCTTATAGATAAGAACAACTTTCGAAGTCTTATCTAAATAGGTATCAGTGCTATTAACACAAACACCTACAAGTTGATAAGTAGCCATATAACTAACATATCAACTACTTGATATGAATTTGCAAAGCATATCATATCAAGAGGATAAAGAATCTTATAAAACTTTACCCTAGTTAATAGAAAAGTGTTCAGCAATTCTATTAACAGATAAATACATACTAAGATTGCCTCCGAAGTATATATCTATCAATAACCATAATGGAACAGCGAATTCCTTTATGGTTAATTTAAGTTTATACTATGAACATTATTTTGTAAATATGTTTTTCATAAAAAAATGTAAATATTGTTAATAACTTGACAACAATAAAAAAAATCTTCAGCTTATAGGTGAAGATCTATCATGTTTTTAGTCATTCTTTCTTCCATTGTTGGGAAGCCACTTAGGTAGTAAGCTTTCTCTAATCTTTCTCTTGCTAGTTCATCTAATACTTGTTGGCCTCTTGGGGTGTATAAGCCAGCAAAGCTTAGTAAATCTTGTTGATATGGTCCAGACATTGGATACATAGAACGATAAGATCTCATGTAATCCGGAGAATCTGTTAACATGTTTAGTAATCTTATTAATTCTTGAATACCTTTACTATGATTATCTCTTACAAAAGCAAAGGCTAAGTAATTAGAAAAATTAGCTGTAAAGATATTTTCTTTATTTTCTTTTATTCTATCTGCTCTAGTTTGAATACTATTAAATGGTATAACATTTTCTGGTATTCTAGGTAGCATTTCTCTTCTTCTCTCTTCTAGTTCAAATAGTCTTTTTAAAACTTCTTTGTATCTTTCGAAGAAAGCTTTTTCTCTATCAGTAGGATTAGGGCCTAATTCATAACCATTGTCTGATGCAACAATAGTATTAGTTTTAAACACTATTTCATCTCCTGTATAACTAAAATCAGAATAGCAAGTAAATTTAGATGGTGTATACATCCAACCAGATTCTCTTTCAATAGTATTAGTTATATTATAGATTAAATCTCTTATCTTTATAAATTTATTTCTTTTGAAGTAACCTAATCTTTCGATAGTATCTCTATTTTCCCCACGATATGTAGCCAGTTCTTTATCTCTTTTTATTACAAGTCTTATAATATTAGTTGTGTTTAACATATTAATCACCCCTGAATGGTTTATATGCTAACACAAATATTGTTTTATGTAAAATTAAAAGGTCTTACATTTTAAGACCTTTTTGTTCTTCTTCTCTTAAGCATGATGCTATAGCACATGCTAGATATTTATCATTAGCATTTTTTAGATGATAGTTTCCTTCATATTTATGTTCTCTTAGTTTTGTTAATCTTTCTAGATCATCTTCTAAGGACATATAAGTAAGACTGTCTGGATTTTTAGCTCTAGCTAGTCTTTTTTCTATTTTAGCAATACCTCTATTGATAGTAGTAAGTGCTCTTCTATCCTTTTCACTTACTACTCTTAAGAATAACGGATATATTTCCCTTTTGATATCATCTGTTACTCCCTCTTCATATACTTTTTTAGCTAAACCCTTTTTTCCTATTCTTTCTAATTCATCAATTAATAATAGTTCTAACATAATGTTCCCTCTTGTCTAATGGTTATATATGCTAGCATAAAAATATCTTTATGTAAATTAAAATCTCTATGATATAATTATTTTAGAGAGAGGGATTGAAATGGCATTAATAAAGTGTCCTAAGTGTGGTGAAGATGTATCAACTTTAGCTAAAGAATGTATTCATTGTGGCTATAGTTTAAAAAAGTTAAAGAAGTGTCGTGAATGTGGTGAAATATTAGACCCAGGAACTAACTTCTGTGGTAAGTGTGGTGCTAGTATAACTAAGAAAGTTAGTAAAGCTAAACCAGTAGTTCCTCAAGAAGAAACTGCACCAAAGGAAAAGAAACCAAAAAGAAAATTAAAGAAATCCGTAAAAATAATATTAGTAGCATTGTTACTTTTAATAATAGGAGCTGTTGTTGCAGTTGTTGTAATTCAAAATATTGATCACGACGATGATGATAGTGATTCTAGAGTAGAAGAAAAAGAAACAAATACTAAGAAAAAAGAAGAAGAAAAGAAAGAAGAAGAAAAAGAACCAGAAGAAGAAATGGTAAATCATACTATTGGTAGTCTTTCATATAGTACTCCTAAATCATGGTATGCTAAAGAAAGCACTAGTAGTAATGGTAATGTTTATTACTATTACTATCCAAATCAAAATGACACAAATGCTTTCTTGATGATTATGTCTAGTGATACAGGTAATACTAATATTGATCAAACAAAATTTAATTCATTTGTTGATTCATTTACTAGTGGTATTATTTCTTCAGATAGTATAAGTAATCCAGTAGTTAATTCAAAGGATACTTTCCCAAGAGGAAATTATTGGCACGCAAAAGTAAGTGTTAGTTTTACTTATAATAATGTTAGTAGACAAATGCTTATTAATATGCGTTATAATAACGTAACTGGTAAAGTTTATGTATTTAGTTTTACTTCTGTAGGAAATGTATCAAGTGAGAATATTACAAATTATAATAAGGTTTTATCTTCAATTAAAGAATTATAAAAAGAGGACTTATTTTTTAAGTCCTCTTTCTCTTTGTTTTTTTATTATATATAAAGATTCTAATTTTTTAGCTCTAGGTGAATATTGTACTAATCTTTTTAGTAGTTCTCTTTCAAAATTAATACCGCTCTTAACTCCATCTAAATACATTTCATCTTGTTTAGCTTCATAATAAATAATAGCATTATTAACATCAGATAAGTATTCTTCTAATAGTTCATCTAAAGAACGATTTGGATCATTTAGTTTATTCAACCATTTAGTTAGTAATGCTATACCCATATCACCATATCTAAGTATATATTTTTTTATACTTTTTATATCGTATTCTACACTACTATCTATAAGATGTTTTTCACGTTTTTCATCTTTTTTTGATAATTCTTCTTCAATTCCTTCTTTATACATTTCATAATAACTATCGATTATTCTTTGTACTTTTAATAATTGATCTAGGTATTCTCTATTTTCTTCTAAATGTCTTTTAGCTAAATCAGTACCATTAGTATTATAGTGATTACCTTTTTTTACAATACGATGTCTTATAAATGTTATTTCTTCATTATCATAGTCATAACCAAAGTTGGTTCTTGTTTCAAAACCATCTCTAGTTACTTCCCATATACCATCAAAACATATTTTATTTTCTAAGGCACTTTTTATATGAAAGTATTTATAGATAGAACGATCATAAGGATTGTCATTTAAATAATTATTAATAATCATTTGTTTAATTGACGATCTTTTTAATCTTTCTTTTCTATCTAGTATTCTATCTCTCATTAACTTGATACTTAAATTCATAGTTAATTTTCCCCCCTGTACAGTTGTCTATAATAGCATAGATATTAAAATATGTAAAAAAGAGATTAATAAATCTCTTTTACATTTTTTCATTATTAGTGTATTCATAGATGAATAGTTTTTCAAATTTAACTATTTCTCTTAGTTTTGTTAATTCTTCTTCATTTAATTCAATAGTATATGTTGTTTCTCTATCAGAGTTTTTATTTAAACCATTCCATAGATTAACATTAATTACTACATTGTCTCCTTCAAGAACATTATTTATTTTATCTAAATCATATAAGTTATAACCTAAAATACTTGTCATATCATATTTTGGATCTTGATATGTTCCTCTCATTGAAGAACGTTTCCAATCTGGTAATACTAATGAATCTCTACCACCATATTCATATGTACCAGTATCTGATTTAATTGTTATTGATTTAGCATTAAAGTTATTGTTTGTATCAAGCTTAACATTTTTCTTTGTAATATCTACCATCATTCTAATAAAGTAGTTTTCTCTAGAAAGTACTATGATATCATCACCAACTAATTTTTGTTTAGTACCTGTATATGCTGTTACTGAAATACCTGTTTTTAGTTTAACACTAAAAGATAAAATAGTATCTTCTTGAGTTTTACCAAAACTAATATTACCAATGTTTATAACATTACCAGTTTCTAGTGTACATTCTAATCCTTGAAGTTTATTATTAGTTATTATTTCATTTGCTAGATTACATACTTCTTCATCACTTGCAAATTCTTTTGTTTCAATTGTTATTTCTTTTTCTTCTGATTCTTTACCATCAGCTGTAGCTTTTACTTTAATAGTATATTTACCAGCTTTAGTAACATCATATTTTCCTTCAACTATACTAACTTTAACATTCTTTAAATTATCTTTTGAATATTCTAGTTTTTCTTCTAAGTTTATATTTTGACCAACATAAACTGATATTTGATCAGTCTTAATTTTAAATTTTTCTTTTTCTTCTGATTTACAACCTGTAACAAATAACATAACTCCTATTAATAGTATAAATAATAATTTCTTTTTCATCTAAGTCCCTACTTTCTTTAGTACTTATATTATATCAAATAAAGCTATTCATAAGCATATAAAAAACACTATTTAGTAATAGTGTTTTTTTCATTTAAAGAATTAAGATAGTTTTGATGTTTATCATAATGGAATTGACTTAAATAGATTCTATCTCCTTCTAAGATCATATTATGTTCTAGTACTAGTTCTTCTAATGATTTAGTTTGTTTATTAGGATTGAATACTCTTATTGTTTCTCTACTTTTTATAGAGTCTCTCCATTCATCATATTTTCTCATGTATTCAACCATTTGATCCATTGGGATGCCAGCATCCCATGGAGCTTTCATTTCTTCATATTCTGGATTAGGTATTTCATCATAACAATTACAATAACTCATTAAGAAATCTTCATGAGTTATGTATGCTTGATGTTTTGGAACGTCTTGCATTTTAAATCTTTTAGCTAGTTCTAGTAGTCTTTGTTGTCCTTCTAGACCTACTTTATTAACTCCAAAGTTAATAGCACCAGTATGATAAGAAAACTTAGTTACATCGTCTCCTGATAGTTCTTTATATATTTGTTTATTCTCTTCTGATAAACTATCATAGATTATTTCTATCCAACATACTCCTTCATTTAGATGATCACTTACCATAAATGTATAGATATTCTTATTCCATAGTTCTTCACATGCTGGTATACATTCTTCTATTATAAATTGTCTTGGGTTAGATTCTACTAATTCTTGAGGACTAGTCATAGTTTCACTATATCCTTCATTTTCTGGTAAGAAGCCCTTTTCTTCTAGTTCTTTAGCGTGTTTTATTTTTCTTTCTTGTATTTCTTCTTCAGTTGGTTCATGAAAACCAAACTGACTTAAATCTATTTCATCAAATTCATCCATATTTCATACTCCCTTATATGATTATTATAGCATAATAATCTCCTTATACCATTCAACAAACTTTCTTAAACCTTCTCTTAAAAGAGTATGTGGTTTATTTCCTAAAGCACTAGTATCAGCAAATATTGTTGGTATATCACCAGCTTGCATTGGTACTAGTTCTTTACAAGATTCAACGAGTTACTAATGTTTAGTTCGTTGGCTAGTTTGATTTTTTATTATTCTCAACTACGGATAACAAGAATTCAGACATAGTAATTGAAGCATTAGCAAATAATAATACGTGATGTTTTTCAAGTTTGATTCTTTTTGCTCCCCTACCATGTGAATCACTATTTTCATCTCTCATAGATGAAATTGAAGTTATTATTTTCTCAAAGCCAGATAATAAATTGTTAATTCTCTTATCTATCGATTGAGACTGGTGCATGTTATATAAAGTTTTAAACTTAGCATATAGTTTATTAATATCACCTTTGGCTTCAACAATTTCATTTTTTTGTTCTATTCCATATATTAATACTTCTTCAATTAATGTTCTAGATTTTGTTATACAACTGTTATAATCTTCATTTTTTATCGTGTCAAAAATACCATTTTTTAATTCTTTAATATAATCATTTCCAACCTTTTCAATATTTTCACTTTCTATTATTATTTTATCTTCATCATCTATGATAGAGAATTTCCATCTTTCCAAATCATATTCTATATGACATTTTTCAAAAAATAATATTTCGTTTGTTCTTTTTAAAAAGCCATATACATAATCCCAATATACTTGGTTCGAGTCCTTGTAACGTTCTTCCATACATACTTTTCTAAATCTTTTTAAGTTTAATAGTTCTTTAAAAAAAAGATTAACCATATTCTTTTTAATTACATAATCAATAATGTCTTCCATGTACATCCACCTAGACTTTTTTTCATCACTCCAATAATCTCTATCAACTCCAAATAATGATCCGAATTCGCATATTTTAGGTCCACTCATCTTAGGCATTGTATAATCATATAAATAATCACTTTTTACCATTGAATCTCCAATCATTAAGTCAATAATTTCCCTATCTTTTAGAACATTCCAATCTTTCATATAAACATCTCCACTAAAAAAAGATACTATTAATAGTATCTAAAAACTACAATAATTATATCACACCTCTCCCTCAAACACCAACAATAAAAGTCCACCTATGCGTCAGCACCAGTGGCTCTCTTTATTTCCCTTTAATAAACTCTTAAACACCTTCATTACTTCTACAAACCTATATATTATAAATATAATACTTTATACTACCATTACTATATAAAATACTATTACTATTCTTATAATCTATATATAAACATAATTACTTTATTCTTCTTATATACTACATTTATATCTATGTAATAAAAAAATACTATTATTTAGTAATAGCATTTTTATTCTTTCAATTCTTTGACATGCTTTGGTTATTGTCATATAATTAAATTACAATTAGGAGGTAATTATGGATAATAAATTTACAATTAGAGATTTAATTAGAGCTATTCTTCAATCTGATCTAGATGATATGACTAAAACAGATTTTCTTACAACAATCTCTACTTCAGCTCAAATTACTGATGGCTTATATTTAAAGAAAAATGAGGATGGTTCAGTAGAATGTTGGTATAGAAACATTGATGAAAATGGTGTTACCGATCATGGGCCTACAAATTATAACGTAGATCAAGTCATTGAAGAATATAGACATTCTAGAGGTATTACCAAATAAAAAAGATACATTGTATCTTTTTTAATTGTTTCTAAATATATCTCTTGTATATACTTTAGCTTTTTCGTCTTCTAATTCTTCATCGTAACGGTTAGCAATTATTACATCAGATGTATTTTTAAATGTATCCAAATCGTGTTCCACTCTATATCCTTCAAATTGATCTTCTTTAATAGTTGGTTCATATATTTGGACATCTACGCCCTTTTTCTTTATTAGTGACATAACTGTTTGGATAGCTGATGCTCTAAAGTTGTCTGATCCGGATTTCATTGTTAATCTATAAACCCCAACAATTTTTGGCCCTCTACTTACTACCATATCTGCTATGTGTTGCTTTCTTGTATCATTTGAATCAACTATCGCTCTTATCATATTTTGTGGAACATCCTTATAATTAGCTAATAGTTGTTTAGCATCCTTTGGTAAACAATATCCTCCATATCCGAAAGATGGATTATTATAGTGTGATCCTATTCTTGGATCGGAACATACTCCTTCGATAATATCTTGAGTATTTAACCCCTTCATTTCAGCATATGTATCTAATTCATTAAAATAAGATACGCGCAACGCTAAATAAGTATTCGCAAATAGTTTAACAGCTTCAGCTTCTGTAGCTCCCATATATTTAACATCTATATCTTCTTTAATAGCACAATCACTTAACAAGAAAGCAAATTCTTCTGCCCTTTTACTCTTTTCACCTACGATTATACGAGATGGGTATAAACTGTCATATAACGCTTGGCCTTCTCTTAAGAATTCTGGTGAAAACATAATATTATCTATACCATATTTTTTCTTAACATTTTCAATGAATCCAACAGGAATAGTTGATTTAACCACCATCGTTGTTTCATTTGGATCACAAACTTCAATACATTTTTTTATTATGTCTTCTACTAAAGATGTATCGAAGAAGTTAGTTTTATCATCATAGTTTGTAGGTGTACTTATTATTACATAACGTGCACCCTTTAATGCTTCTTTCCAATCTAATGTTGCTGTAAGATTCAAATCTCTCTCTCTAAAATATCTTTCGATATATTCATCAGCGATAGGACTTATTCTTTTATTAATCTTATCTACTTTTTCTGGTATTACATCTAATGCAACCACCTCATGTTTTTGGCTTAATAGTGTAGCTAATGATAAGCCAACATATCCTGTTCCTGCTACTGTTATTTTCATATTGTTGTTTCCTCTTTCTGTTTTATAATTTAACTCCATCTGCTGTATGACAGATATGAGCTGAATACTTGATTCTTAATTTTGGATATTTAGTAGTATACTCACTGCTAACAACATCAATTATAGATTTTGTGAACTTAGGATTAGTTAATGCTATACAGCATCTTTTAAATCCTGAGCCAGAAAATCTTGTTCCATAAACTCCTTCTTTATCCTTAATAATATTAAACAGGTCAATTATTTCTTTTGAACCTGTTTCCCAATTAGTTATGGAACTAATTCCTGATTCTGTTATCAATTTACCAAAAGATGATACATCACCTTTTTGATAATAATTAATACCTTTTTCCACTCTGTTTAATTCGTTATACCAATGTTCTCCTCTCTTAACAAAAGAACTTGGTAATTTGTTTTTGTACTTATTAAATAATTCATACGAAATATCCCTTAGGTTAGTTTCTTTTATTGTTGTATATTCTTCCTTATTAAAACTTTTTATTAAGTACGCTATTGTTCTTAGTTCATCTGTTCTTTTATTATAAACATTCAAATCATAATCATTATTAAGTCCTGAAAAGAATATTACAATGTCATATTTATTATTACATTTTAATAGTTCATACGAATAATCATTTGTGTCTACAAATAATAACTTATCTTTTTTTGAATAAATTTCTAAAGTACCATCTAGTTTGGTATTTGTAATTATTTTATTATTTTTTTCTGATACTCTAGCTATTTCAATTAATTCATCTAAACTAAGTTTTACATTATTAGCAAATGCCAGTGCACTTAAGAATGTAATTATTAAAGTATTTGAACTTGATAACCCATCGACTGGTAATTCTCCATCAATTACTGCTGATATTCCAATTCTTAATGGATATCTTTTATTTAATTCAGTTGCAGCTGTACGCAACGGATCTGCCCAGTCTTCTTTTATTCCAACTGGAGGCTCCAAAACATGCCATTGTGCACGTTTAGGGTATTGTAATGATATTAATTCAATAATTCCATTTAATTTAGTTGAGTAAGCTAGATGAATTCCTTTATCAATTGTTAACCCCAATACATTGCCTTTGTTAAAATCATAATTAATTCCTAATAAACACAATCTATAAGGAGTAAATGTTGTATACATTGGTGTTCTCTTATATATTCTTTTATAGTTATCAACTACTTTAGCTTCGCCACCTGTTGGTGTATAAGCAACCGTAGTATTTTCTTCTTTTACTTCTAAAGTAAATTGTTCAAATTCTTTCGTTCTTTTATCTAATGGCTTCAAGGCGTCTGACGGTATTAACCATTCCTTGCCATTTTTCCTAGCTCCAGCTATTCTTCCGTCTCGGCAAAACGCTGTAACCTTTCTTTCCTTCATGTGCCATTTCTTACTTATCTCATGTATAGATATATATTCCATAATCCCCACCACACATTTTAATTTTACGACACAAAAAAATAAATGTCAAAATATATTTTGACATTCTATTATCTTGCTTTTTAAATCTATTATGTTAAAATATTAGTAGGAAGGCATATTGAATGCCAACCGGTTTTTTGGGTTAGCACTCTTATGAGTGCTTTTTTATTTTCGATAATTCTTTATAAATCTTAATTCTTTTTTAAAGAATATTATTGATGTTATCAAATATAGGATTCCTATAATAACAGAATAGATAATAGTATGTATTAACCAGTTAAGTATCGTATATTCTTTAATTGGTAATAGTAAACAAAGACCAATACCTATTATGGTTGGGATAATAAATAGAATAAGTTTTTTATAGAATATTGCTTGTTTTCGGTCTATTAACTCTTTAGTAAATGCTACTTGCTTAATTAAACGATATGTCATAGCTATTATTGTTCCTATAGCTACACCAATAAGACCATATTGTTTAACTAGTAGTAATGATACTATTATATTAATAAATGCTTCAATAAAAGCAGGTTTAGTTAATTCTTTAAACTTATTTGCTGAATAAGCTAGATTAAGGTGTGGTGTTTTAATTAAATAAATAGCTTCAGCAATAACAATTAAAACACCAAACACTACTCTATTATAGTTAGCATCGTTTATACCATTTGTATAAATAATTACAAATGGTGTTATTAGCAATCCTGCTAAGGTAAATAAGAAGAAGACTACAATAAACATTATATATTCATAGATATCCATATTCTCATTTGTTTTTTCATTATTACCTTCGGCATAACTTAAACCTATTGTTGGTGTTATAGCATTTGCTATAGCATTAACAATTGCACGTAGTCCATTCGTAACTATAGCATAGACACTATAGATAGATACTGTAACTAAGTTAGTAAATATTGTTAATAATGTTATATCTGTACAGTTATGAATGAATGCTGCAATATTAATTGCAAAACCATTCCATCTACTTTTTAATAGTTTTTTATCTTCTTTAGCTTCTTTATTAATTTTATAATTCTTATTTATGTATCTACCAAACACAACTGGTTGTAGGATAAATAACAATCCTGATATTAATTTTAGAATGTGAATATTTGGATAAATATTTACAGATATAAACGATAGGATTATCGTTAAAATTAAGATCAGTGATTGGGTTAAAGAAACTATATAACCTTTTTTATCTGCTATAAGTAAATTTCTCAATGTAAGTGAATACATATATTGGATTAATAAACTAAATGATAAGATTAATACTAAACTAAAGATATATAGATAGCTAAAATCTTTAAAGAAGATTGGATAAATAATACTTAAGATTAGTGAATAGATAACAAATATTAATCCTATCTTCTTATAAAAGTTACTAGATGTTTTTAAGATAGAACTAATCTTATCTTCATTATGATCTATTAATGGCTTATATAAAGAAGCTGTAACTACTCCAGTTAGTCCTCCTTCAATTAAACCAATATAACTTAAGAATTGAGTTATAGAAGATACTAGTCCATTAACATTAGATCCAAAGTAAGAAAGAATTATTTTAGGAATAATAAACCATGTTAAAATATTAGCTAATTGTAAAAATAAATTAGCTAATATATTTATTAGTGTTATTTTTCCTTTTAATCTTTTCATTTGTCTCTCCAATAAGCATTTAAACTATGAACTTTTCTTTCTCCTTCTGGAGGTAATTCCATATAGTTACCAAAAGTTGTTTTTAAGATTGAATCATAGTTTTTAAAGACCATAGCATTTACTGTTTCAAATGCTACATCGATATATTCTTTAATGTCTTCTTGTAATTGGTATTCTTTTTCATAAGCATATACTGGCCAAGTACTTAAGACATATTTATTATCTGGATTATTTTCTTCTATTTTTGTTTTCATTTTTAAAAGTCTTTTATACCCTATCAAGAAAGAAATTATGTTTTTGTTTAAACGAAGAAAGTTTTGTTTTAAACTTTCTTTTTTAAAGTTTAATTTCTTTCTTGATAGTAGTGAATTTAGAAGTTGTATTCTTTTAAAGATCTTTTTATCTTTTTTCATATCGTTATAGCAAAAGATATCAATGAATAATCCATATTCTTTGCAATTCTTAAAACATAGATCTTCTATTAGGTAAGTATCTGTTGCTACTAGTTTAGGATAAGGGAAGTAATAGTCTTTAGTAGTACCATATTTTAATAGTTTATATTTTTCGTTATTATCTTTAGAAAGAATATTAATTATTTTTTGATAGTTTTCTTTGTCTAATATAACATCAATGTCATCATCCCAAGGTATGATTCCTTTATGGCGAATAGCTCCAATCATGGATCCACCTATTAAAGAATATTTGATGTTATTTTTACGACAAATACTATCAAAATATTTTAAGATATCAGTCATTATTCTTTTTTGATCATTTAAAGGAATTTTTTTCATTTTAGATACCTCCATAGATAAAGTAATATTGTAACCATAGCTTGATTCCTAAGCCAAGTAAGACTCCTGCTGTTAGGATTAGGAATAAAAGTTTTTGTTTTGGTACTTTAATATTTTCAAATAGTTCTTGAGCTAGGATAAAAGCAAATAAGTAATAGAAGGTTCCAAATCTAAAGAACCAATACATATAGATAGATAGTACTACTGTTAAAGATATAAAGAATGTAATTGTTAAGTATCTATCATAGTTAGGTATTTTATCTTTTAGTTCTTTTCTTTTAATAAAACCTACAATGGTAATTACATAAAATGGTAAACCTTTTAACGCCGTTAAAAAGTTTAGATCAGTTATGAAATTACCACTTTCATTTATATAGATTGTTAATTGATAAGCTAAGAATGGAACTAACTTAATAATAAATTTTAAAATAAATGATGTGATTGGATAGAAGAATAAAACTATAAGAATAAAACCAATATATTCTAAATATCTAATATACTTCTTATCTGAACCACGGAGCATGATTAGTAACGGTATCGTTATTAATGCTGCTTCGTGGAATACAATAGCCAGAGCTATAAGTAGATATGCTATTAGCTTTTTACCATTTTCATGTTCAACCATTCCTAAGGTTACTAAAGCAATAGCCATACATTGTTTTAGTTGGTAAAAGCCAAAGAACATATACTCACTTAATAAAAGTAACATTAGCGCAAATGGTTTCGCTCGTTTAGATTTTTTATAAGCTAGTAACGTTATAAAGGTATAGATAAAAGCTACCACAAAGAATAAGATATCTGGATTATAAGTAAAGCGATGCATGTTAGTTTCTAACATGTATAATCCTTCTGATTCTCCTCTTACTTGTGGTAAGTAAATATCATGAGAAAATTTAATAGCATATACTCTTTTGTCCATTACGTATGGATGCGCAGTTGAAACAAAAGAGTATGTGCTTATCATTAGGCTTAGAAATATGATAATGGCGAAGGATAATTTTTTATTTTTTTTGTTGTAGTGTGATGATACAACATATGTAATTATTAAAAATACATAGTAGAGAATCGTTTTTAATATGTACACTAGCCCTATCATATTTCTCACCTCTCTATATTAAAGAGATTTGTAACTCTCTTTAATAGCATTTATATATTTCTCTTCATTATTAATATTAATGAAGTTATTGTTTATTTTATTTTGGATTTCTTTGTAGTAGTCTTCATTTAATAGTTTGTTTATACAATGAATAAATTCTTTATTGGTTTTACAAAGAAAGCCATTTTTATTTTTTTTAATTATCTTTTTCATGCCATCGATAGGAGTTGAAACAATTGGTTTAGAAAGCGCTTGTGCTTCTAAAGCAACCATTGGAGTACCCTCCCTATCAGATGTCATGACTAAGATTTTAGAATTATTAAGAATCGGATACGGATTGTTAACAAAGCCATAGATATCAACTCTTTTAGTTAGATGATATTCTTTTATTTTGTTTTCAACTTCTTGTCTTAACTCTCCATCACCAACTATAGCTACTTTGATATTTTTTATTTTTTTTATTATTTCAATAAATCTTAAAGGATTTTTAAGTTCTATTAGTCTTCCTAAGAAGATAAGATCATATTCTTTTTTACATTTGTATTCTTTGGTTTTGTTAATAATAGTTTCTTTATCAACAATGTTATAAAGAATAATACTTTTATCTTTAACTTTATCTTTGTAATAGTATTCGTCTAAACAGCTATCTGATACCCAGATTATTTTTTTGAATCTTTTAGATAATAGTTTAAAGATAAAAGTTTTAAGATTTCTTTTATGCATTTCTAATCTATTGCCATGAATATGAGCAATAATAGTATGCTTCTTTGAAAATAAAGAAGCATAGATACTTGCTCGATAATCATGGGCATGGATTATATCTGGTTTAAAGATATTAATAGCTTTTTTTATTTCTTTATAAGACATTTTATTTAATGCTATATAATCTATTCCTTTTTCTTTTAAGATGTTTTTTATTTCACCTATTGGTGAACAATAAACATTTTCATATTCTTTATCTAATTTCTTTATAATGGTGCAAGCAACGTTTTCAGCACCAGAAAAGGAATGAGATGCTAGTAGATGTAATACTTTCATAGGACACCTACTTTAGTTTATAGATCTTTTTATAGTCTTTTAAGATGTTTTCTATATAATATTTTTTAGCTTTTTCTTTATTGTTCTTAGATATGATTTTTCTTAGATGAGGATTATCTTTTAGATATCTTACTTTTTCAATAAATTCTTCTTTGGTATTAACCATAAAACCATTTTCTAAAGAGACCATATCTGAAACGCCACGACATTTAAGAGCTATAACTGGTAAACCAGTTATATAAGCTTCCATGATATGAACTGGTAATCCTTCTCTTACACTAGAAGATACTGATAGATCAGATATACGTAATAGTTTAGGTATATCTTCTCTATAACCTAAGAATTTTATATATCTAGTAAGTTTCTTTTCTTTTACAAGTTTATGAAAATAACCATTTACTTCATCTTCTCCTGGAAGTAATAGTTTTATTTTTTTATCTTTTTTTATTAGCTCTTCCATAGCATCGATTAAGAATCCTTG